>VOFB01004608.1_pt1 | contig 15049 bp, 23 predicted proteins | sample 5384141 | NCBI WGS metagenome assembly VOFB01 (sample SAMN12384721, study PRJNA508395) | human gut metagenome | isolation source: healthy gut A | host: Homo sapiens | reverse complement strand
CGCCATGGCCGGCGGAAAGGTTTTGTTATGGCGAACAACCGCTTGAATGCCTACGAATACACCATGGAATTCACCGATACCTATAAAAATATAAGGATGCGCCCACCGCGATCCGGGAGGCCAAATGCGTGGAGGTGCAGACCCGCTACTGGTTCCAGCCGATGCGGGAGGACGATCTGCTCGCCGGCCGGTTCCTAATTGCGGAGGTCGGCTACTGCTCCGAGCCGCTGCTCGGCCGGAGTGTGAGCTACTTACGACCCGCAGCGGATCGACGCGCTGCTTCACAGCGACGCGTATACCGATGCGCAGAAGCAGGATATCCGGGACGCGCTGGAATTTTGGAAAGGGAGGAAACCCCGCCGCAAGACCCGCGCCCGCTTCCCCCGAATACATGAAACAGGCCCTGCCGGAGGATATCTATTGGGAGCACAGCGAGGTGGCCTTCCCCTCTACCGGATTGTGGACGCCCTATATGGATTACGATAAGCTGATGCGGCTTGGTCTGGACGGGCTGAAGGCGGAAGCGCTGCGGTATCAGGCAAAGGCGGAGAAGGAGGGCGGCGACGTTTCCCTCGTACGAGGGATGGCCATGGCCGTCGATACTCTGTCCGCCGTCTGCCTGCGGTATGCGGAGGAAGCCCGCGCCGCCGCCCGGCCTTTGGCGCGTCCCCGCGGCGGGAGCAGCGGCTGAAAATTGCCGGGGCGCTCGAAGCCGTCGCCCATAAGGCGCCTTCCACTTTTGTCGAGGCAATGCAGCTCGCTTGGCTGTATTCCCTCATCAGCGGGGTGCTGAACTACGGCCGGATGGACGTGTATCTGGGCGATTTCTATGCAAACGACCTGGCCGCCGGGCGGATTACGGAGGAGGAAGCGCTGTCCTATACCCAGTCTCTCTGGCGGCTGATGGCTTCCCGGGTCACGGTATTCCATTCCCGCGTGGTGATCGGCGGCCGCGGCCGCCGGAACGAGGCGAACGCGGATCGATTCGCCCTGCTGGCGATCGAAGCCTCCCGCACCGTGATCGAGATCGAACCCCAGCTTTCCCTGCGCTTTTATAAGGGACAGAATCCCGAACTGATGGATAAGGCGCTGACCTGCATCGGCGAAGGCGCACCTTCCCCATGCTGTATAACGACGACGTGAACATCCCCGCTGTGGAGAAGGCGTTCGAGGTTTCCCGGGAAGAGGCCGAGGATTACATGATGTTCGGCTGCGGGGAGTATGTGCTCAACCACAGGAGCATCGGTTCCCCGAACGGCATCATCAACCTCCTCAAGGCGCTGGAGGCCACCCTGTACAACGGCCGCGATATGCTGTATGACAAGGACATGGGCCTGAAGCTCGGCGGGCTGGAGGATTTTGAAACCTTCGGCGAGCTGTATGCCGCGTACAAAAAGCAGCTGACCTATTATATCGAGATTCTCGCCCAGCAGGAGCAGCTCGAATACGAAATGGTGGCGGCCGCCGGCCCGTATCTGTACATGAGCATGCTGTTCGACGACTGCATGGAGCGGGGCAAAGGCCCTTCTGAACGGCGGGGCAAAATACCTCGGCGGCACGCTGGAAACCTACGGCAACGTCAACACCGCCAACAGCCTTTATGCGATCAAGACGGTGGTGTATGAGCAGGGGCTGATCGACCGCGCAACCCTGCTGAAGGCGATGAAGGCCAATTTTGAGGGGTACGAAAGGGAGCGGAAGCTCCTGCTGGACGCGGAAAAATACGGCAACGATCTGCCCGGCGTCGATCGCTTTTCTCAGGAATTCCACAACTGGCTTTGCGATACCGTGCGGAACCAGCGGGGAGCGCACCAGCCTGCATTCCTATCTGATCGTCATTATCAATAACGAGGCAAACACCGTTCTCGGCCGGTTCACCGGCGCATCCCCGGACGGCCGGCTGGCCGAGAGAGCCGATGGCCAATGGAAACAACCCCTATGGCGGCACCGACAAAACGGCGTGACCGCGATGCTGAACTCTCTGGTCAAGCTGGATGTGAACCATCACGCCGGCGCGGTGCAGAATATGAAATTCAGCAAGGACCTGTTCAACAACCATCGGGACATTCTGGAAAGCCTTCTGAATACCTACTTCGACAACGGCGGCGCGCAGGCGATGATTACCGTGGTCAGCAGGGACGATCTCGAGCAGGCCATGATCCATCCGGAGAAATACGGGCATATCATGGTCGGGTCGGCGGCTTCAGCGCCCGTTTCGTCACTCTGGCGCCCGATGTGCAGAGGGAAATCGCCAGCCGGACGCTGTATTGATTTTCCCCGCCCGCCGGAAAAAACAGATAAAACAACGCCCCATGCTCTACGAAGAATAGAAGCATGGGGCGTTATTTTGTACATATTCGGCTATATCTTCCAAACGGCAATCAAAAATCTTACATAAGGTATTTAACGTATGGTGATACCGGCATATCCTTTACGCTGCCCGAAAGAAAACAGGTGCGGCGGTCTTATTTTTGCCGGCCTTGAATGCAGGTGTAGGTCGTAATGCCTTTTTCCTTCCATTGTCCTCCCTTTTGCCTTCATTGTCCCCATACAGCGGGCCATAATATCATCTTCCAGCCCCCAGAAAAGGATTTCATTATAGGCTGGATAAAATTTTGCCATATAATATGGCTATTATTTCTATACCGAGGGGTAGGTAATTGATGGAATGGAAAAATCTGTTTTTTCGCGGGTCACTCGGACGCCCCGGAAAAGCGTATATCCGGCCCTTGCCGAAGCTGTGGGCGGCACATATATGCCTTGGGGAGAACGAATATTGATGGATTTACGAGCAGAATTTGTTAGTGCCGACTTGGAGGGTGTCAACAGCATGAGCGCCCTGTGTCGGGAATACGGCATCAGCCGAAAAACAGGTTACAAATGGGTAGAACGGTATCGCACCGGGCAATCTTTGTGTGATCAAAGCCGCCGCCCCAAACACTCTCCTTGTAAAACGCCGGCAGAAACAGAAAAGCTCATCATTCGTACACGACAGGAGCACCCGGCATGGGGCGCTGCTAAGCTTCTGAAAGTGTTGCAAAATCAGGGAATACATGATCTGCCGTCGACCAGCACGGTGGGCAACATTCTGCGGCGAAATCACTTGATTTCCCCTCGGGTGTCCGCCATACACCGACCTTACAAGCGGTTTGAACGTGCTCATCCTAATGAATTATGGCAAATGGATTTCAAGGGAGACTTCCTCATGGAAAATCATCAACGCTGCTACCCATTGACGGTGCTGGATGATTGTTCTCGCTGCTCCCTTGGCGTACACGCCTTGCCAAATCAAAGGTGGGCAGAAGTCAGATCGGTGTTGGTTAGCCTTTTGAAACCTATGGACTGCCGGATACATTTCTGTCAGACAATGGTCCTCCCCTGGGGAAATGGCCAAAGTCGCGGTATGACCGAATTTGAAGTGTGGATGATGCAGCTGGACATTCTCCCCATCCATGGACGGGCGCTTCACCCACAGACGCAAGGCAAAGAAGAACGCTTTCATCGCACGATGAAGGAAGAATTGCTGTCTGTTACGACGATCAAGGATTTAGCGGATGCCCAGCGACAGTTTGATGCGTTTGTAACAATGTACAACACCGTACGTCCGCACCACGCGTTGAAACTGGATGTTCCCTGTAAGCACTACACCGTCAGCAAACGGCGATTACCCAACACACTCAGTGACCCAATGTACGATGACAAGTTTGTGGTGTGCCGTGTTAGAATGAACGGCAGTACGCGGTACAACGGCAAGGAATATTACGTTGGTTCTCCGCTGGCTGACCACACCATCGCGGTAGAAGAATTACCGGACGACTGCCTCCGCTTTTGTTTTTATAACTTTGAGATAGCTAAATTTGACTTGATCGACAACTGCTTTATCTCGCGTAAAATCTTTCGTTTGTAGTGTATTTTCTGTTACCTTTCTCCTTAATCAAACTGTTTCCGAGGGTTCCCCCACCGTAAAACGTCCCTCTGTGCTCTTCGAGCGTCATCAGTTCCCCCACCTGAAAAAGGCGCGTAAAAACTTTCGGTGTTTTTTTGACAGACTGCGCACCTCAATTGGAGTTTGGTTCATGGTTGTACATCATGCGGAACAGCGGCATGTCGTAAAACACGTCGGTGGTCATTTCCGCATAGAAGGGGACGGGGTGGAACCGTTTTCCGGCATAATCAGCGGGCCTTCCCTGCCCGTTTCAAAGCCCTCGTTGATCGCGCGGACGATGTTCTGGCCGCCCGCGAGGCCTCGAGCTGCTGGGACGGAAGCCGGCGACCGGGGTGTCGTAAAACACGTCACCAGTTGGACAGGCCGCCCGTTTCATCGAGCAGTCTGATCCGGGCGCCGTCCACCCCTAGCTCCTTCTCGCGTGGGCCTTGACCAGATCCACCGTATAGGCGTAATATTCCGGGTTATTGTAGTCGAAAGATACGCATTCCCATTCAATCTGGTCGGAGCCGTCCTGCTTCTTGGAAATCCAGTCGGGATGCTCCTTTGCCAGAGGCTGGGCCGGGCGGGGGCCGTGGGGAACGTAATCGAAGAGCACCCGCATATCCAGCTCATGGGCCCGGTCGATGAAGGCCTTCGCCCCCTCCGACCCGCCGTACAGGAGGGAGATGACCGACTGGTCGATCGGCTCGTATACGTTGTTGTTGGTGCTGGAGAAGATCGGCAGCAACCACGTTCTTTATGCCCATCTCCTTGAGACCGGCCAGCTGCTCCGCGTATTCCTGCAGGGTGTGCGGGTTGGAATAGTTGGTATCCATCGTGCCGTAGGGAAGCCCTCGTACATCGGGCCGTCGGATACCGGCTCGTCGGGCGTTTTGTAGCCCAGCTCGGCGTAGAAATCCTGAATCGCGGTATATTTGTCCTGTTCGCCCGGCAGCTGGAGATACAGGCTGCCCACCTCCACCACATCGCCTTTTTAATATAGCTTTCCACGGCGGCGGGTTGGTGACCCCCAGCTTGTCGTTTTTCATCGTAATAGGCGGAGGTGGTCCATTTTTCCACTTCGTCGATAAACAGAACGTTGAGGTTCACCGCCGGGTTGCTCTGAAGCTCAGGCAGGTGACGGGGCTGCTTGTAGTCCGTCGCCGTCACGCGGTACTTGGTATACTCCTTGAAGGAATAAACGCCCGCCGGGGTGCTTCCCGGGTATTCGAACGTCGAGGTTTCCTTGTCCATATCAATCCCGCGGACCAGAAAGGCCACGCCGTTAATTAGCTGATTTTCCTCCGCGCTGGAGGTCAGTCTGGCCGTCAGCTTGAGCGCGCCGTCCATGAATTCATAGACATACGTGATGGTCAGCGTGTCGATGGTCATGCTGACTTCCAGCCCGGTGGAGGTCCGGTAGATGGCGTCCACCGTGTAATCGGGCAGCTTCTTGCGCTTCATCAGGATGGTGGGAAGCTTCCATGTTTCAAAATCCGTGAAGCTCTGGTAGCCCAGCTGTCCCATCACCATCGCCTTGTTGTAGCCGACGTCGATCAGCAGCCCGCCGAGATCCACCGTCTGGGCGCTGGTTTTCACCTGAGTGACCATGCCGGTTTTGGTGTTGATCCGGCAGGTCATGCCGCCGACGGTTACATCGGTGAAGGCTTCCTCCGCCGTGACCGCGATTGCCGTTTTGTTGGGATCGTCCGCGGCGGAGCTTCCGTTCGAGGAATTGTCCTTTCCGCCGGTGTTGCAGCCGGCAAGCAGGGACAGGAGCATCGTGCCGCAGAGCACGGCGCTCAGAATGCGAAGAGGTCTTTTCATGAAAATCCGTGTCCTTTCCGGACCGGCCGTCTTCCGGAGAAAGGCGGCGTCCCCTTTTCTGATCAGGGAGCGTTTCGGGCCGCCGCCCGTCCCTGAAAGGGGCGGCGGCCGGTCCCGCCGGCGGAAAGGGGGGGACAGAAGCCGGGATTTCCTCTTTCCGGAGCCGGAGGGACTGCGCGGGCGCGCGGATTACAGTCGGTAAATGTCGTAAGCGAAGGGCGCGACAACGCCGGAGGCGCCGTCGTTCACCAGAGACGCCGCGCCCGGATAGGCGGACAGGTCGAATGCCTGCGGCTGATCGGACAGGTTGACCAGCACCAGACGGCGCCCGTCCCCTTCCCGCGGAGGAACGCCATGACCGGGGTGCCGGTATACAGGTATTCGGTGGCGTTGGTGTTTCCGATCAGCTCCCGCCGGTCGCGGAAGAGCTTGGTGAAGAAATCGATGCGCTTTTCCCCTTCCGCGAGGTAGATGGAGGGGTCTTCGTCGCCGTGATAAATCATCGGCATCCCGTCGATCAGGGAAATAACCGCCCACAGCGCTTTCGCGCCTCCTCGCCGTAGCAGTCCACCGCGCGGCGGGACTGCCATACCCAAGAGACCGTGTCGTGGTTGCCGAGGAAGCGCAGTTTATGATAGTTTTCCGGGGTGGTCTGCTTTTCCACGTCCAGCCAGCGGGTCAGGGTGCGGGCATAAGCGGCCGGATCGCTTTTCAGCAGCGGCTCCAGCTCCACAAATACCCGGTAGAGGTTCATGCCGTAAAACAGGTCGGTGGTGTGGTAATACGGCGGGATGGGGTTGAAATTTTCCGGCAGGATGAAGGACGCTTCCCTCCCCGCAGGAACCCGTCGCGGATCGCTTCGGTGATATGAACGCCGGCGCATACGCTGTCCGCGCTGGGGCGGTAGCCGTTATAGGGCCGCCAGTTGGACAGGCCGCCCATCGCGCAGTCGATCCGCGCGCCGTCCACGCCGAAGCGCTTCACATGGTCGTAAACCAGATCGGAGGTGTATTTCTGATAGCCCGGGTGGTTGTAATCCATCGATACGCAGTGCCATTCGTCCTGCAGGGAGCCGTCCCGGCGCTTGGCGCACCAGTCGGGGTTATCCTTCGCCAGCGGGAATTCCGGCGCGGGGCCGTGGGGAACGTAATCGAACAGTACGGTCATCCCCAGCTCATGCGCCTTGCCGCAGTAGTATTTGCAGCCCTCTTCCCCGCCATACCGTTTGTCGATGACCGACTGGTCGTTGGAATGGTACACGCCGTCCTCGTTGTGGTCAAAGACCGGCAGAAGCCAGACATGGTCGATCCCCATCTCCTTCAGCCCCTGCAGACGGCCGGCATACTGGAACAGATCCTCCTTCATCGGGAAATCGGAGTCCATCGTCCCGGCCGGATGGCAGGAGTACATCACCCCGTCGGTGACGCCGCCCTCGCAGGGGCGGTAGCCGAGAAAATCCACGAAATCGCGGATCTGCCGATAGGGACTGACCGCCGGGACGCAGGGCTGAATATACAGGTTGCCCACCTCCAGCGATTCGCCGGGGGCCAGCTCCGCTTCCAGCGAAGGGCAGTAGACGAAATGGGTCCGCTTTCCGTCGGTATACACGCCGCAGCTCCATTTTTCCACGTCGTCGATAAACAGGAGATTGCACTCGTCCTTCCCCACGCCGATGTGGGTGGCAAAATTGATAAGGCCGGTTTCCATCACCTCATAAGGGGTCAGCGAAGCGGCCTGCTGAACGTTCAGCGGGGTGTTGCAGGGAAAAATCGAAGGCGACGTTTTCCACCGCGTTCAGGCGGGACAGGAAGGAAAACGTGTTCAGATACGCCGCGTCCCCGCCGGTGTTTTTGAATGGTCGCCGCCAGCTTCAGCGCGCCTTCCATGAGGGTGTAGGTGAAGGTGACGGCGAGCGGGCCCGCCGCATAGGTGAAGGCGGCGCGTCCTTCCCCTGCTCCGCCGCCGATACGTCCGGCGTTTCCCGTCCGGCTTTGGTGGGGAGGATGCGGGGCAGGTTCCAAGTGCGGTTTTCCAGCAGGGAGTCGTACTCCAGAATCCCGTTCAGGTTTTTTCGTTGCAGCCGAGATCAAAGCCGATCCCGTCAAAGGGAATGCGCACCCTTCCCGTACAACCTCGGTCAGCGCGCCGGTTTTTTCATCGAAAGAGCAGGATAAGGAAGCGTTACGAAGAGTGAGCATAGCGTTCGTCCTTTCTTCTTGCGGGTTTGTGGGCACGGATGATTTCCGCCCGGTGTTTCGTCGGGGCGTCCTGCCGGCCGAGAGGCGCGGCGTATGCCGGCGGGACGGCGGGGATGTTGAGTAAACGTTTACATACTCGGTAAAAAAGCAGGCGCCGTTATTTCCGTGAAAAACATAACTGGTGCCGTGTACATAGTATAGTAGAACGATAGCCCAAAGTCAATAACAAAGTGACAAATGAAAAGTTTTTTGTACACAATTTTCGGGGCCGCCTGCCGAAATTATGCAAAAAGCGCGTAAGCGACATACAATCCCGCGGCATTCTTCCGCCGGGTTCCAACGGACGCCCGGCCTGCCGAGTGCGTCCGCAGGGCAAAACGGAGTGCCCCTCTGCGGAGGGTTCCCCCCTCTTTGGAAAAACGACCCCGGACGATCTGAACCAACGGTTGAGGACGACGGCCGGGACAGGCCTCCCAGCCGGATGAAACGGGCGGTGCGACCGGCTTTGGCCGGAAAATTTCTGAAAAAGGCCGGAACAGCGCCTTGCCCAAGAGAAACGCGGGATTTTATTGGGAAAAATGACGGATGAATTTCGCCGAAAAACAGCCAAAAACCGCGGATTTCACGGATTTTGCGCCGATGCTCGATTTAAACAAAAATTAAATCGGGGGTTGACTTTTCGGTGAAGTTGACTATAATGAAGATAGATACCGTGTCACATGGGGTGGATTATTCGATTGAGTAAACGATGTCGCTTATTTTCCGGCGGCTGTCAGCGAAAAATGGGACGCGGATTCTCAAACGGCTTTCCGACGGGAGATAACGATATCCTTCTTTTCGGCGGGCCGCCCGATTCCTGAAAAATCAGGAAAACACCTGTGCAAGATGACCAAATGCTGCGCGGCCCGGCGGCTCGGGCGCAGGCGCGGGGATAAGCAAAAAGAGAGGGAGCAGGCTTTCCAAGAGTAAACGATTACTCTTGGAAAGCGCTTTTTGCGCGATGGGAAACCGCCGCATCGATCCGGCGGAAGACCGCCTGTCCATGTCCATCATTACAAATTCGGAGGTACCGGTTATGAAGTTTTCAAAGCGATTGTTGGCGGCGGTGTGCGCGCTGGCGTTGTTCTGCACCTTGCCGCTGTCGGCTGCAGCGGATGAGACGGCGGACGGGGAAACGGGCGCCGATGCCTCCGTTACCGTGCGGCAGGCAAAGGACGACGCGGGGAGGAAACGCCCAGCTATTACGATTATCTGGCGCAGTACGGCGCCGCGGCCCGGCCGAAAAGCACCCTGACGATTTCCGCCTCCGAATACATAAAGGACGAAACGCGAACGTAAAGGTTTCGGACTACGAGGGCAGGAGCGGCGTGGTGCTCTGGGATTCGCAGGAAGGCACGCTGACATGGGAGATAGACGTGGCGGAAACCGGCCTTTACAATCTGGCGCTGGTTTACTGCCCGATCAAGATGAAGGGCAACGATATTCAGCTGGGCCTTTCCATCGACGGGAAGCGGCCGTACACCAATGCCGATACGCTGGCGTTCCCCCGCCTGTTCCGCGACGAGGTGGAAGCCGGCCGGGAAACGGACGGCCGCTTTGAAATCGACGCGCAGGGCAACGAGGTGCGTCCTACTGCGGCAGAGGTTTTGAATGGCAGACCTACGAAGCGATTGATTCCAGGGCGCGTACAACGGCGCGCTGCAGTTCTATCTGGAAAAGGGGAAGCACACGCTGTCTCTGGATATGCAGATGGAGGCGATGGCGCTTTCGAGATTCGGTTTTATCCCGCGTCCGATACCGTGGATTACGAACAGGCGCTTGCCGTCTGGAACGCGGAAGGCGCGAAGGATTCCAGCGGCTATTCGCAGAAATACGAGGCGGAGGAAACGGCCTCCAAATCCTCCAACGTGCTTTCCCCACCTACGATAAGGGCAGCGTGAGCATGTCCCCCCTCCGATCCCTACGCCACGATGTACAACACCATCGGCAAATACCTGGGATACCGTGGGGCAGGAGATCACATGGAACATTTCGGTGCCGGAGGACGGCTATTACTATCTTTCCTTCAAGGCCCGCCAGAATACCAAGCAGGGGCATGGACAGCACCCGGGCGATTTATATCGATGGGGAAGATCCCTATGAGGAGCTGGGCAACGTCCGGTTCCGCTTACCGGGCGGCTGGTATATACAGACGGTGAGCGGGGAACGGCGCCGTTGAAAATTTACCTTACCGCCGGGGCGCATACCCTGACCATGCGGGCGCTTACCGGCGATGTCGCCGATATCCTCCGCCGGGTGGAGGAAGCGGTTTTCGAGCTGAATGTGTGGTATCGCCGGATTATCATGATTACCGGTTCCAACGCCGACTCCAGCCGCGTTACCATCGACACCAACCGCGACTTCCTGCTGGATAAGAAAATCCCCGGCCTGATGGACGGCTTCCAGAGCATTGTGGACAGCCTCACCGTCGCGCTGGAGGACGTGGAGGAGATGTACGGCGGCAACGGCACCGGTGCTTCCACGATTTCGGAAATCATCGCCCAGCTGAAGGCGTTTATCAAAAGCCGAATACCATCGCCAAACGGCTGGAGGCTTACCGTGGCAACGTCAGCTCCCTCGCTACATGGGTGCTGGATATGCGGGATCAGCCGCTGGAGCTGGATTATTTCGTCCCTGTATTCGCCGGATCAGGCGGAGCCGGCCTCCGGCACCAACTTCTTCAGTCAGGTGGCGTACCGCGCGAAGATGTTCTACGGATCCTTTGTAAACGATTACAATTCCATCGGCGGTTCCTCCACGACGACCGGCGGCAAGCCGCTGGAGGTCTGGATGAGTACCAGCGATCTGGCGACCACCGGGATTTCCTCCGGCCGTGATCAGGCCCAGCTCCTCAAAAAGATGATCGACGACCTGTTTTGTCCCTCAGGAGGGCATCGGCGTCAACCTGAGTCTGGTTACCAATTCCGCCACCCTGATTCAGGCGACGCTGGCCGGCAAAGGGCCCGACGTGGCGCTCTTTGTTTCCAATACGCCGGTCAATCTGGCCATGCGGAACGCACTGGTCCCGCTCGATCAGTTTGAGGATTTTGAAGAGGTTACCGGCCAGTTTATGGCGTCCGCGATGATTCCCTACAAATACAATGGCAAATATTACGCGCTGCCGGAGACCCAGAGCTATGATATGCTGTTCTATCGGACGGATGTGTTTGAGGAACTGGGTCTGGTGCCGCCGGAAACCTGGCAGGATTTTTATGAGATGATCCCGATCCTGCAGCAGAACAATATGCTGATCGGCATCCCGGAATCCCAGCGCACCTTTGAAGCGCTCCTGTATCAGAACGACGGCCAGTTTTTATACCGACGATCTGTCCGCGACGGCGTTTGACCAGCCGGAAGCGCTGGTTGCCTTCAAAACATGGACCGATCTGTACGCGAAATACAGCCTGCCGCTGGTGTTCGATTTCTTCAGCCGTTTCCGCACCGGCGAAATGCCGATGGCTATCATGCCCTCACACTCGGTCAACTACCTGAACGCGTCGGCGCCCGAGCTGAAGGGCCTGTGGGCGATCGCCCCCATCCCCGGCGTGCTGAATGAGGACGGAACGGTGAACAACACCGAAAACCGCCAACGGCACCGCCAGCATCATTCTGGGCAATACGAAACAGCCGGAAAACGCCTATAAATTCCTGAAATGGTGGGTAAGCGCGGAAGCGCAGGGCCGCTTCGGCGTGGAGCTGGAACAGAACATGGGCTCCTCCGCCCGGTATCCGACCGCCAATGTCGAAGCGTTCGATCAGCTTCCCTGGACCAAGTCTCAGGCGGACAGCCTGAGCGCGCAGTGGGAAGCGGTGACCGACGTGCCGCAGATTCCCGGCAACTATTACATCACCCGCAACGTTTCCTTCGCGTTCAGAGCGGTGGTCTATAAAAACGAAAATGAACGGGAATCCCTGTATAAGTACAACAAGGAGATCAATAAGGAGATCGACCGGAAACGCAAAAGAATTCAATCTGAACGGCTGAGGAGAGCGATCAATATGAAGAATGCAGCTGCGGCGGCCCGGGCCGGGGGAACGCTTCGCCACTGGTAAACCGAAAGAAAAAGGCCTGGCGCACCCGGATTCCCACCATGATATTTCTGGCGCCGTTTACGATCCTGTTCGTGGTTTTCACGATTCTGCCCATTCTGGCGGCGGTCGGGCTGAGCTTCACCTATTTCAATATGCTGGAAACGCCGAGCTTCGTGGGCTTTGACAATTACGTCCGGATGTTTTTCGACGACGACGTGTTCTGATCGCCCTGAAGAACACCATGATTTTCGCGCTGATTACCGGCCCGATCGGCTATATCCTGAGCTTTATTTTCGCGTGGCTGATTAACGAATTCGGCAGAGGGCTGCGCTCTCTCCTGACGCTGATTTTCTATATGCCGACTCTGGCCGGCAACGTCTATTTTGTGTGGACGTATATCTTCAGCGGCGACTCCTACGGCCTGCTGAACAGTACGCTGATTGCTGGGCGTTTTGAACGACCCGATTCTCTGGACCACCGGATACGAAGTATATGATGGGCGTCGTCATTGTGGTTGTGCTCTGGCTCAGCATGGGCGCGGGGCTTTCTGGCGTTTGTCGCCGGCCTGCAGTCCATGGACTCCCTTCTATGAAGCCGCCGCCATCGACGGCATCCGGAACCGCTTTGCCGAGTTGTGGTATGTCACCCTGCCGCAGATGGCCCCTGCAGCTGCTGTTCGGCGCGGTTATGACCATTTCCACATCCTTCGCCGTGGGCTACCAGAGCATGTATCTCACCGGTTTTCCCAGCACCGATTACGCGACCCACACCTTTTATCCCTGCATATCATGGACTTTGGTTCCGTCCGCTTTGAGATGGGCTACGCCTGCCATTGCCGTGTTCCTGTTTGCGATGATGTTTATCGTTTATCAGGTTGTGAACAAGGCGCTGAGCAAATTAATATCCGCCTGACAGGACGCTTTCCGTTCCCGCGCCGGCGGGACGCGGGGATGTGCCCGCATCGATCAATGAATCGCACGAGTTTGGGGAAGTGACAGGATGACAACAGTCAGCAAAAGGAGAAGCCGAAACGGATACGGGAAGCCAAGGCCATGATGATTAACCGCTCGATCGGCGGCAACATTGTGATTTTCCTGTTTCTGGCGCTGGCAAGCATATTTATGCTTTTGCCGATCGTATACACGGTGGTTACGGCGTTTAAGCCGATGAATGAGATTTTCCTTTATCCGCCGCGCTTCTGGGTGAAAAATCCCACCACCGACAACTTTGCCACCATGGCCGAGCTGGCGGGGGAAATGTGGGTGCCGTTTGAACGGTATCTGTACAACAGCATCATCGTCGCCGTGCTCGGCACGGTCATCTACATCTTCGTGGCCTCCATGGCGGCCTATCCGCTGGCCAAGCGGAAAACGAAGGGCATGGCGATTTATTACCCGTTATCGTCGTCGCCATCATGTTTCGGCCGGAAGTTACCCAGATTCCGCTGTACATCATCATGGCGAAGCTGGGGCTTATCAACACCTATTCGTCCCTGATTCTGCCGGTGCTGGCCGGCTCCTTCGGCGTGTTCCTGATGCGCCAGTTCATGGAGACCATCCCGGACGAAATCATTGAGTCCGCCCGGATCGACGGTGCTTCGGAATACCGCATTTTCTTCCGGATGATTATGCCCATGGTCAAGCCCGCCTGGCTGACGCTGGTTATTTTCACCTTCCAATCCCTGTGGAGCACGGTGGATACCACCTATATCTACAACGAGTCCATGAAAACGCTGACGACGGTCCCTCCAGCAGATCGCTTCCGCCGGCATCGCCCGCGCGGGCGTCCGGCGCCGCGGTGGCGCTGGTCCTGATGATCCCGCCGGTGGCCGTGTTCATCATTTCCCAGTCGTCGGTTATGGAAACGATGGCGCATTCCGGCATGAAGGGATAAGCGGCGCTTTTTCAAAAATCCCCGTCGCTCAGAGCTCCGCGAGAAAGGATTGGTTCACCTATGACGATAAAGAAAATCATCGCCTTCCTGCTCAGCGCGCTGGTCGCCGCCGGCGGCTGCGCGATGGCGGCGGCCGCGGCGGAAGGCGCGGCTTACGAGGTCCCTTATCAGTCGTTTACCTACGATAAGTGGGGAAACGCCGTGCCGGCCCCGAACGGTTATTTCCCTGAACGGAGTATCCGCGGCAAGGATCTTGGCTACGGCGATTTCAACGCGGCGGCCGACCTGTTTTATTATGAGGAAGGGCAGGAGCTGTACGTCGCTGATTCCGGCAATAACCGGATCGTGGTTATGACGGTTGATTATGAACCGGTTGCCGTTCTGGAAACCCTCGACAACAACGGCGAGGAAGTGACGCTGAGCAATCCGACCGGCGTGTTCGTCCGGAAGGACACCGTGTATATCGCGGATCAGGGCAATGCCCGCGTCATCATCTGCGATAAAACGGGCAAAAATCCGCGCGATCTATGGAAAACCGGAATCGGTTCTGCTGGACGAGGGTCTGGATTACAAGCCCAGCAAAGTGGTCGTCGATGATTTCAGGAAGATTTATGTGCAGGCGGTCGGTTCCTATCAGGGTCTGATCTGCCTCAACGCGGACGGTACCTTCCTGAATTACTACGGCTCCAACAAGGTCGAAATGACGGCCAAGATGATTGTGCAGAAAATCTGGAAAATGTTCCTGACGGACGAACAGGCCTCCGCCATGCAGAATTTTGTACCGATCGAGTATGCCAACGCCTATCTGGATGAAGGGATTTTATTTACGCCACAGCGGCGGCTTCCGCCACCAACAGCAACCTGATCGTGAAGCTGAACCCTCTGGGCATCAATATTTTCCGAACCAAGGGGAGCGGCACCCGGCAGTGGTATCAGAACTCCAACTTTTCGGATATTACGGTGAGCGAGGACGGCCTGATTACCGTGGTGGACAATGTACGCGGGAAGGTTTATCAGTGCGATGAGAACGGGGTGCTGATGTTCGCGTTCGGCGGTATCGGCAGCCAGCTCGGGCTGTTCCAGACGCCTTCTTCCATCGTCGGGGTCGGGGATAAGCTGCTGATTCTGGATT
>VOFB01004044.1_pt1 | contig 15076 bp, 14 predicted proteins | sample 5384141 | NCBI WGS metagenome assembly VOFB01 (sample SAMN12384721, study PRJNA508395) | human gut metagenome | isolation source: healthy gut A | host: Homo sapiens | reverse complement strand
TAATTACCCAAACAACAGCAATTTTCTTGACTTCTTGATTTCTTCATTGCTCTTTACAGCCATGAATCTGACGAGAATATGCGGCATACCGAAGTAACCGAGTCCCCACGCAAGGTTTGAAATAATCGAAACAGCCGAAACAGGAGTTCCGTCACCGTTTACAAAGAAGTTAAGGAACTGAGCAGGTTGTTCAACACCTTTTGCGGCAAGCGCAGAACTGAAGCTCGTGTCAAATGTGAGAATTGCATATGCAAGCACCGGAACGGTAAGGATTGCAACAATCATCATAAGTCCCTGAATGAGGTCGGTTGTACAAACTGCCTTGAAACCGCCCATGAATGTATATACAAGAATTACTACTGCGGCAACGATAAGACCGATAACATAAACCCGATTGTAGTTTTCGTCACCGCTTGCGCTGTCCGAGAAGAGCGTTGCAAAAAGCTTTGCGCCCGAACTGAATGCCGACGCTGTGTAAACCGTGAAGAAAACTGCGATGATTGACGCCGAAACAATCTTGATTATGTTTTTATGGTCACGGTAGCGATTTTTGAAAAAGCTCGGAATAGTGAGCGAGTTGCCTGCCACAATTGTGTATTTACGAAGTCTTGCCGAAACAATGTACCAGTTGAGAATTGTGCCGATAAGAAGTCCTACGGCAATCCATGCCTCGCCTGTGCCGGCAAGGTATACAGCGCCCGGAAGTCCCATCAAAAGCCAACCGCTCATATCAGATGCCTGTGCCGACATGGCGGCTGTCCAACTGCCGAGGTTTCTGCCACCGAGAAAGTAGTCCTCATTGTTCTTGTTGCCCTTTGAGCAAACAAAGCCTATTACGATCATAATAATCATATAAGCTATAAACGCACAAAGAACTATTATGTTGTTTGTTGTCATTATGCCCCTCCTGAAATTAAATTTATAAATCAAATACCTTTTAATTCTACCAAAAATGAATAAATAAATCAAGTGAATTGCAGTATTTAGGACTTTTATGCAGATAATTTGTGCATTTGCAAAAATTCAGGAGTAACATTTTGCACATAATTACGAATAAAATAACTTTTATATGCATTTAAAGGGGGATTTTGTGTTGATTTGAAGAATCAAAAGTATTATAATTACATTGATTGCAAATTGACTGTAAAAGGTATGTGGAGAGATAGAAATGAATATGGTAAAAAGAACTTGGGCTGAAATTTCACTTAATGCAATTGAGCATAACTATAATGTAATAAGAAATAAGGTTGCAGACGATACAAAGGTCTGTTGTGTTATAAAGGCTGACGGCTACGGCCACGGTGCAGTTGAGCTTTCACAGATTTATGAAAAACTCGGAGCGGATTTTTTGCTGTTTCAAATATTGACGAGGGTATAGAAATCAGAAAAAGCGGTTCAAAACTCCCTATTGTGATTCTTGGCTACACTCCCGTTTCAGAGGCTGAAAATCTTGCTGAATATGATATTTCTCAGGCTGTTTTTTCACTTGAGTATGCAAAGGAGCTTTCTGAAAAATGTGTTGAAGAGGATTGTATCTGCAAAATGCACATCAAGGTTGACTCGGGAATGTCAAGAATCGGCTTTATGTGTCAGGAATTTCCACGGGATGAATATTCTATTGAAGAAATTTGCGAGGCTTGTTGCCTGCCAAATCTTGAGGTTGAGGGGCTTTTTACTCATTTTTGTGTGTCTGATGAAGATGCCGAGGGCAGAGAGTTCACAAACAAGCAGTATGAAAACTTTATTCATGTGCGTGACAGCCTTAAAAAGCGAGGCGTTGATATCAGCGTTGTTCATTGCTCAAACAGCGGTGCAATTGAAGATTACCCCGAAACCTGTTGCGATATGGTAAGAGCAGGTATTATCCTCTACGGACTTGCTCCGTCATCAAAGCTTGCCGACAGACTTGACCTTGTTCCTGCAATGACGCTTAAAACAGTTGTCGCTTTTGTAAAAGAGGTTCAAAAGGGTGCAACAATTTCCTACGGCAGAACTTTTACAGCCGACAGAAAGATGAAAATTGCAACCGTTCCGATCGGATACGCTGACGGATTCATCAGACAGAATGCAAAAGACGGCTATATGACGGTGAACGGAAAGAAAGCAAAAATTGTGGGCAGAATATGTATGGATCAGACAATGCTTGATGTTACCGATATTGAAGATGTCAAGACAGGTGACGAGGTTGTCGTATTCGGTACAGGCGAAAACGGTGAGCCTACTGCAGATTCACTTGCTGAAAATACAGGAACTATAAACTACGAAACCGTCTGTCTTGTCGGAAAGCGTGTTCCGAGAATTTACATTAAAGACGGAAAAATTGAGAATGTGATGTATAAATTATGAGATTACTTGCTGTTGACGGAAACAGCATTGTAAACCGTGCGTTTTACGGAATAAGACCGCTTACTACAAAGGACGGTCAGTTTACAAACGCAATTTACGGATTTCTTACAATGCTGTACAAAATTAAAAATGAAGAAAATCCCGACGCCGTGGCGATTGCCTTTGACCTGAAAACACCGACCTTCAGACACAAGGCTTATGCAGGCTACAAGGCAACACGAAAAGGTATGCCGGAGGAGCTTGCGTCACAAATGGAACCGCTGAAAAAGCTTCTTACCCTTTTAGGCTACAGGCTTGTTACCTGTGAGGGCTTTGAGGCTGACGATATTCTCGGTACGCTCGCCAAGGCTTGTGAAGAAAACGGAAACGAGTGCGTTATTGCAACAGGTGATCGTGACAGCCTTCAGCTTGTGTCGGACAAAACAAGCGTTCATCTTTGCTCAAACAAACAGGATATACTCTATACCCCCGAAAAGATTCTTGAAACTTACGGTGTAACTCCAAAGGAGCTTATAGAAATCAAGGCGATTCAGGGCGATACTTCGGATAATATTCCCGGAGTTGCGGGAATAGGACCAAAGGGTGCAGGCGACCTCATTCAGAGATATCACACGGTTGAGTATATCTATGACCATCTTGATGAACTTGAAATCAAGGACGGTGTGCGTAAAAAGCTGACTGCGTCAAAGGAAAATGCAATTCTCAGCCGTATGCTCGGTGAAATAAACTGCAACGCTCCTGTTGACACAAATGTCGAAAATTATGTTGTAGATATGAAAGATGCCGATGAATGTGCCGGATTTATGGCAAAGCTTGAACTGTTTTCTTTAATAGAAAAATACGGCATCAAGGCTGACAAAAATACAAAGCCCGAAAAGGTTGAGAAAAATTCGCTTGAGGTTGTGTCTGATTTTGACGAAAATGAACTTTTAAAAAATGTTAAGTCAGAGAAAAAGCTATATCTCAACTTTGAAACAGAGAATAAAGAATTAAAATCCTTTGCCGTACTTTTTTGACGGCAAGGTGTATATAAGCACGGACGAAGAACTTTTTGTTAAGTTTATTGCCGACAGCGAACTTGAAAAGTACACAAGAAACATCAAAACGCTCTACGCTTATGCCGATGAGAAAAATATTGATGTTGAAAATATTGTGTTTGATATTGAGCTTGCGGCATATCTGATTGAACCGTCGTCAAAGGATTATTCGGACAAAAATCTTTGTGCCTCTTACGAAATCACTCTGCCTGTCTGTGCTGATGAGCAGAATGAAAAATACGAGGCATTTGCCTGTTACGCAGAATTGTGCGAAAAACTCGGAGATAAAATCAAGGCTCACGGTCAGGAAAAGTTGTTAAGTGAAATTGAAATTCCGCTTGCAAAGGTGCTTGCAAGAATGGAAAATATCGGTGTCTGTGTTGACCGACAGGGTATTGAAAGCTACGGCGAAATGCTTTCTGCACAGATTAAGGAGCTTGAAACCGCAATTTACGAAAGTGCGGGCTGTGAGTTTAACATCAATTCTCCCAAACAGCTTGGCGTAGTTTTATTTGAAAACCTCGGACTCCCTTGCAAAAAGAAAACGAAGAGCGGTTACAGCACAAATGCAGAGGTGCTTGAAAGCCTGAGGTATGAACATCCCGTTGTTGAAATGGTGCTGAGATACAGAACGCTCTCAAAGCTGAATTCAACCTACTGCGAGGGACTTTTAAAGGTCATTGCAGATGACGGCAGAATCCATTCAAATTTCAATCAGACCGAAACAAGAACAGGCAGAATTAGCTCAACAGAGCCGAATCTCCAGAATATCCCCGTAAGAACCGAGCTTGGCAGAGAGATGAGAAAGTTTTTCTGTGCAAGAGATGGCTGGGTGCTTGTTGACGCCGACTATTCGCAGATTGAACTCCGTGTGCTTGCCCATATTTCGGGTGACAAAAATATGATTAAAGCGTTCAAGGATAACGAAGATATCCACGCAATCACAGCGTCACAGGTGTTCAATATGCCGCTTGATATGGTAACTCCGATTATGAGAAGCCGTGCAAAGGCGGTTAACTTCGGTATTGTTTACGGAATCGGCGCATTTTCACTCGCAAAGGATATCGGTGTTTCAAATAAAGAGGCAAAGCACTACATTGAAAGCTATCTTGCCCATTACAGCGGTGTTGACAGCTATATGAAAAATGTTGTCGAAAAAGCGAACGCTGACGGCTATGTTGAAACAATGTTCGGCAGAAGAAGAAATCTTCCCGAACTCACCTCGAGCAAGCATATGATCCGTGCATTCGGTGAAAGAGTTGCAAGAAATATGCCTATTCAAGGCACAGCCGCAGACATTATCAAAATTGCAATGATTAAGGTTGACGAGCGAATGAAAGCCGAAAATCTCCGTGCAAGGCTTGTGTTGCAGGTTCACGACGAACTTATTGTCGAAGCTCCGCAGGATGAGAGCATGAGAGTTGCACTCATCGTTCAGGAAGAAATGGAAAACGCAGTTAAAATGAGCGTTCCGCTCACAGCCGATGCGGCAATCGGAAGGACTTGGTATGATGCAAAAGGATAACAGAACGATTGCCTTTGTATGCACGGGCAACACCTGTCGCAGTCCCATGGCAGAGGCAATTTTTAATGATATGGCAGAGAAAAACGGTGTTTGCGTCAGGGCGGAAAGCTTTGGCATTGCAACCTCAACGGGACTTCCCGTGTCGGAAAATTCCGTGATTGCCTGTAAGGAAATCGGAATTGACCTTTCGGGCAAAGCTTCAACAGCCGTGGCTGATGCCGGCATTGAAAAATACGAAAAATTTTACTGTATGTCGCAAAGTCACGCAAAAATGTTGATGCAGTTTTTTCTTGTACAGCCCGAAAAAATCGCCGTGCTTGGTATAAGCGATCCCTACGGCGGCGACATTGAGGTGTACAGACATTGCCGAGATGAAATTGTTAATTCTGTAAAGGAAATATTAAAAGCGTATGAAAATTGACAGAATGACCGAAAATCAGCTTGAGGCGGTTGCACAGCTTGAACAGCGGTGTTTTTCGCATCCGTGGTCGTTTAACAGCCTTGAAGAAGAACTGAACAACGAAACCTCGCTGTTTTTTACCGCAACGGAAGATAATGCCGTTGTCGGATATATAGGAATGAGTGTTGTTGTTGATGAGGGTTACATTTTCAATGTTGCCGTTGACGGTACACACAGAAATCGGGGAATAGGTTCGGCGCTTGTTGAAACGCTTGTGACCTATGCCAAGAAAAATAACCTTTGCTTTCTCACTCTTGAGGTTCGTGAAAGTAACGGGAACGCCCGTTCTCTCTATGAAAAATTCGGATTTATCAAGGTGGGAGAGAGGAAAAATTACTACTCATCTCCAACCGAAAACGCTGTTTTAATGACACGCTGTTTTTGACATATATATGTAATAAAACATTATATTAACGATATTACGGAACTTCGTCATAAATGTTTCGTAGTGAAAGGAAAATTATGAAGATACTCGCAATAGAATCGTCCTGTGACGAAACTGCGGCAGCGGTTGTTGAGGACGGCAGAAACATAATCTCCTCTGTGGTTGCTTCTCAGGTTGAGGAACACAAGCTTTACGGCGGTGTTGTTCCCGAAATCGCATCACGCCGTCACGCAGAGGCAATTGTTCCTGTTGTAAGACAGGCTCTTGAAGATGCAGACTGCAGGCTTTCCGACATTGACGCAATCGGCGTTACATATGCCCCCGGACTTATCGGAGCGTTGCTTGTGGGAGTGAATTTTTTTGCAAAAGGACTTTCACTTGCAACAGGAATTCCGCTTGTTCCTGTTCACCATCTGCGTTCACACATTGCGTCAAATTATATTTCAAATAAAGAATTAAAACCGCCGTTCCTCTGCCTTGTTGTGTCAGGCGGTCACAGCCATATTGTTATGGTTGAGGACTACACAAAGATGAAAATTATCGGCAAAACCCGTGATGATGCCGCAGGCGAGGCTTTTGACAAAGCCGCAAGGACAATGGGAATGCCGTATCCGGGCGGAATTGAAATGGACAGAGTTGCGGAAAACGGCAATCCGTTTGCATTCAAGCTCCCTCGTCCCGCAGTTCACGATGCGCCGTATGATTTCAGCTTTTCGGGACTTAAAACAGCCGTAATCAACCTCATTCACAATTCGGCACAAAAGGGTGTTGAGCTTAACAAAGCCGATGTTTGTGCATCATTCCGCTATGCCGTTGTCGATTGCCTTGTTACAAACTTTATCAAGGCGGCTGAAGACCTGGGACAGAAAAAGCTTGTAATCGCAGGCGGTGTTTCGGCAAATTCACTTCTCAGAAGAACCCTTGCCGAAGAGTGTAAAAAGCGTGATTGGGAAATGTATATGCCCGAAAAATCTCTTTGCGGTGACAATGCCGCCATGGTCGGTTCACAGGGATATTACGAGTTTCTCAGCGGAAATATTGCAGGAACAGACCTCAATGCTTTTGCTACAATGAGCATTGAAAAAGGCTGATTTATTCGCAAATAATCACTAAAACACTTGCTATTTTATCAAGAATATACTAAAATAGTGTTAATAAACCGAAAGGACGATTTAAAATGAGCAATCCTATTGTTACTTTTGAAATGGAAAACGGAAAAATAATCAAAGCGGAGCTTTATCCCGAAATTGCTCCGAATACTGTAAATAATTTTCTCAGCCTTGTAAACAAGGGTTACTATGACGGACTCACATTTCACCGTGTAATCTACGGTTTCATGATTCAGGGCGGTTGCCCCGAAGGCACGGGTATGGGCGGTCCCGGATATTCAATCAAGGGCGAATTTGCCGTGAATGGCTTTGAAAACAATCTCAAGCATACAGAGGGTGTTCTCTCAATGGCTCGTTCAATGATGCCCGACTCAGCAGGCTCGCAGTTCTTCATTATGCACAAGAACGCTCCGCACCTTGACGGTCAGTATGCCGCATTCGGCAAGGTTATTGAGGGTATGGATGTTGTCAATGAAATCGCAGAGTGTGACACAGACTATTCCGACAAGCCTCTTGATCCTCAGATTATGGCAAAGGTTACAGCCGAAACCTTTGGTGTTGACTATCCCGAGCCTGAAAAATGCTGATGTTAAGAAAGGAATTTTAAAATGAATGTTTTGCTTGCAGGCGGCGCCGGATATATCGGCTCGCACACTTGTGTTGAACTCATCAACGCAGGTCACGATGTTGTAATTGCAGATAATTTTTCAAACAGCTGTCCCGTTGCGGTTGAAAGAGTTGAAGAGCTGACAGGCAGAAAAATTCCGCTCTATGAGGCCGATGTATGTGACAGAGATGCCGTTGAAAAGATTTTTTCGGAGAATAAGATTGATGCGGTAATTCACTTTGCAGGTCTTAAAGCAGTAGGTGAAAGCTGTGAGAAGCCTGTTGAATATTACCGTAACAACATTGATTCAACGCTCACATTGCTTGAGGTGATGAAAAAACACGGTGTAAATAACTTTATTTTCAGCTCAAGTGCCACGGTTTACGGTACTCCGGAAACTGTTCCGCTTGTTGAAACAATGCCAAAGGGTTCTCCTACAAATCCGTACGGCTGGACAAAGTTTATGATGGAACAAATTCTTACAGACACCGCAAACGCAAATCTCGATATGTCTGTTGTTCTTCTTCGTTACTTTAACCCGATCGGTGCTCACGAAAGCGGCAGAATCGGTGAAGATCCTAACGGAATCCCGAATAACCTTATGCCGTACATAACACAGGTTGCCGCAGGCAGACTCAAGTGTCTAGGTGTTTTCGGCAACGATTATCCTACGCATGACGGCACGGGTGTGCGTGACTATATCCATGTTGTTGACCTTGCAAAAGGTCATGTAAAGGCTATTGAATATTCCGCAGAGCACAAGGGAACCGAGATTTTTAATCTCGGAACAGGTGTGGGCTACAGCGTTCTTGATATTGTAAAGGCTTTTGAAAAGGCAAATTCGATTGAAATTCCTTATGTTATAAAGCCACGCCGAGCAGGCGACATTGCAGAATGCTTTGCCGACGCAACAAAAGCCAAGAAAATACTTGGATGGGTTGCCGAGAAAAGTCTTGAGGATATGTGCCGTGACAGTTGGAACTGGCAATCTCACAAATGTGAATGGTTACAAATAACAAATAAATGATATTTTATTTGTGCATTCCTACAAAAAAACAATATTTTGTCAAATAATCAGCCAGCAAGAGTTTTTAGCATTGACTTTTGGTGGTTGATTGTTGTATAATAAACTGCTTATAGAAGCATTATCACATAAGGAGGAAAAGAAAATGTTCAAAAAAGCACTTAGCCTTTTACTGTCTATGATGCTTGTTGTGACATCACTCGTTGCAACTGTAGTGAGCGTTTCTGCTGCCGGCGATTCATATTTCGTATCCGGTTGTGAAGAACTCACAGGTTACAAGTGGGCTGAGACTGAAGCAACTTGCGGAGATAATGTAATGACAGAAAACGGCGACGGTAACTACGAAAAAGTATTTACCAACGTAGCAGTCGGCAACGGCTACCAGTTCAAGGTCGTTAAAAACGATTCAGAGTGGATTGGTGTAGGCGATACCGGCAATGACAACTTCACATTCAATGTAACAAAGGAATGTGATGTAACAGTAACTTACAACCCTACAACAAATGAAATCACTGCAACAGGTGAAGGTGTTGTAATTCCGAAAGAACTTGTTGTTGACCACATTACAGTCGTTGGTAACGGTGAAGATGCATGGCTCAACGGTAAGGACTGGAAGGTAGATGCTGAAGCTAACTACATGACAGAAACATCTGAGGGTTCAAAGGTTTACCAGATTAAGTTTGAGAGCCTTGACGCTTATGAGAACTATCAGTTCAAGTTTGCTGCCAACGGTTCATGGGCAGATAACTGGGGCCTTCCTGAGCAGGGCACAGCTCCTCTCAATGAGTGGTTTGACCTTACATACAACGGTCAGAACATGATCATTGATACAGATGCAGCTGGTTACGAAGACGGTTATGACATCGTTCTTACACTTGACCTTTCAAACTTTAACTATGCTACAAAGCAGGGTGCAAAGGGTAAGGTTGACATCGTTACTGGTGCAGAGCCTACAACAGTAGCAGAGCCTACAACAGTAGAGCCTACAACAGTAGCAGAGCCCACAACAGTAGCAGAGCCTACAACAGTAGCAGAGCCTACAACTGCAGCTCCTGCAAAAAAAGGGTCTCACAGTTACAGCTACTTCAAACCTCTTTTCTGAGAAGCAGGTTACTCTCAGCGCAGATCAGAAGACTGTAAGGGTTACATACATGTTCCAGACCAAGGACAGAGATGGTATGTTGAACTTCCAGTATAAAATGAACTATGATCCTGCTGTTCTCAAGGTCTCAGATAATACAAGAAAGAGTACTTCATTCGAATATCCAAATTTCGAATTCAACAAAAATGTAGCTCCTGGTTTACTTATGGGTATAGGAAGTGACACAAGTCTCTATTTTTCATCAGAAAAAGAAATAGTATTTTCTTCTGTTGAATTCGATGTTATCAATCCCGAGGCTGTAGCAACTACTGTTGACCTTGATGTAGAGTATCTTACTATTTCAAATCAAGACCCTGTATCAGAGTTGGAAATCCCTAGTGATGAAGTAGTACTCTTAGACAAATCTGTATTAAATCAGGATGCATTTGATAAGTATGTCGCAGTTGCTAAAACTGTAACAGTTCCCGACGGTTCAGTAGAGCCTACAACAGTAGAGCCTACAACAGTAGCAGAGCCTACAACAGTAGAGCCTACAACAGTAGAGCCTACAACAGAAGAGCCTACAACAGCTCCTGCTGCCGATACTACATATGTAGTTGCCGGTACAACAAATCTTACAGGCTATGAATGGGTTGGTACACCTGCTGCAGCTCCTGAAAATGTTATGACAGCTGACGGCAGCGTATTCACAAAGACATTCTCTGCTGTTCCTGCAGGTAAAAACTATCAGCTCAAGGTTGTTGCAAACACAGGCGACGAGCAGAAGTGGATCGGTCTTGACGGTACAGATAACAATGTAACTTTCGATGTAGAAACAGCTTGTGATGTTACTGTAACATTCGATCCTGCTACAAACAAGATTACTGTAACAGGTGACGGCGTTAAAATGGTAACAGACCTTGAAGTTAACAGCATTACAGTTGTTGGTAACGGTGAAGACAACTGGCTCAACGGTGTAGCATGGGGTGTTGACGCTGAAGTTAACCACATGACTCAGGTTTCTGACAAGGTATATCAGATTAAGTATGAAAATATTGAATCTGCAGACGATGCTTATCAGTTCAAGTTTGCTGCAAACGATGATTGGGCAGCTAGCTGGGGTCTTCCCGAGCAGAGCGCAACTCCTATAGGCGAAGAATTTGACCTTACATTCAATGGTCAGAATATGCTTCTTAACACAGTTTCTGCAGGTTTTGAAGAAGATTCACTCGTTGATGTAACAATCACACTTGATCTTACTAAGTTTGATTATCCGTCACGCTCAGGTGCTAAGGCTACTGTTAAGGTTGAGCCTTCAACAGAAGAGCCTACTACAACAGAGCCTACAACAGAAGAGCCTATAACAACTCCTGCTGCCGATACTACATATGTAGTTGCCGGTACAGAAAATCTTACAGGCTATGAATGGGTTGGTACACCTGACGCAGCTCCTGAAAATGTTATGACAGCTGACGGCAGCGTATTCACAAAGACATTCTCTGCTGTTCCTGCAGGTGAAAGCTATCAGCTCAAGGTTGTTGCAAACACAGGCGACGAGCAGAAGTGGATCGGTCTTGACGGTACAGATAACAATGTAACTTTCGATGTAGAAACAGCTTGTGATGTTACTGTAACATTCGATCCTGCTACAAACAAGATTACTGTAACAGGTGACGGCGTTAAAATGGTAACAGACCTTAAAGTTAACACCATTACAGTTGTTGGTAACGGTGAAAACAACTGGCTCAACGGTGTAGCATGGGGTGTTGACGCTGAAGCTAACCACATGACTCCTGTTGCTGACAAGGTATATCAGATTAAGTATGAAAACATTGAATCTGCAGACGATGCTTATCAGTTCAAGTTTGCTGTAAACGATACTTGGGCAGCTAACTGGGGTCTTCCCGAGCAGAGCGCAGCTCCTATAGGCGAAGAATTTGACCTTACATTCAATGGTGAGAATATGCTTCTTAACACAGTTTCTGCAGGTTTTGAAGAAGATTCACTCGTTGATGTAACAATCACACTCGACATTACAAACTTTGATTATTCAACACGTACAGGCGCTAAGGCTACTGTTAAGGTTGAGCCTTCAACTCCTGCAGTTGATAATTTAACAATCAACGCTACATCTAATATTTGCCAGGCTAACGGTTCAGGCACATTTAATGTAGGCGACAAGGTATCAGTTTACTATCTCCTTGACACTAAGGACGCACAGCTTGAAGAAGTACAGTGGGCTCTTACATATGATAAGAACCTCCTTACACTTGATTCACTTACAATGCCTGAAATCGCTGACGGCATGGTAAATATGAATGATGTTTCAGGCAATGCTTCAAACCTTGCACTTTATGATTTTGCAGGCGGCAAGAAGCTTGTTGAGGCTGTGTTCACAGTTAATGGTACAGGTACAACAAATGTTGACCTCAATGTAGTTGATCTTACACTTGGTAAGCTCAATCCTGCAACAGGCACAGTTGATGCTGATTCAGAATATGAAGCAGTAGTTAACGGCGACATGGCTAATGATCTCTTTGATCACATTAACTCAGACGCTAAGGTTGAGGCATATGTTGAGCCTACAACAACAGAGCCTACAACAGTAGAGCCTGCTACAACAGAGCCTGCTACAACAGAGCCTGCTACAACAGAGCCTGCTACAACAGAGCCTGCTACAACAGAGCCTGCTACAACAGAGCCTGCTACAACAGAGCCTGCTACAACAGAGCCTACTTCAACAGAGCCTACTACAACAGAGCCTGCTGCAACAGAGCCTACAACAACAGAGCCTGCTGCAACAGAGCCTACTACAGTAGCTCCTACTACACCCTGATGCTACATCTGCTACACAGGCTGCAACAAAGGGTCAGTCAACAGCTGACACAGCTACTTCTGACACACCGGCTAACGGCACGAGCAGCAACGCAGTACAGACAGGTAATGCTTCTATGGCAGTAGTTATCCTCTTAGCTCTTGTTTCTGCAACAGGTGTTGTTTACTTCACAAGAAAGAGATTCAATAAGTAATTGAATTTCCTATTGTAAGACTGTTAACGGCGTTGACAGATTAAAAAAATAATTTTTCGCCTCTCGGTTTTCCGAGGGGCGTTTTTTATATATCGTAATGTTGTGAAAATCAGTTTGAATTATAATTTCAAAAAATATCATTTCTTTAAAGGTAAGTCTGCAATTAATTTTTTTCACATAAATTTCACCGAGAATTGTTAAAATATTGATTGAAATTTTAGTCTTAATGATATATAATAGGGATATCAAACTAAAGGAATGAAAAAAATGTCTAAAAAAATCAAAAATATGCTTTCAATTCTCTTCGTGGCTGTACTTACCGTGTCAGCATTCTGTATTCCTGCAAGTGCTGCCGAGGATGACCTTACAATCAGCATTTCAACAGATGAAAAGGATTCCGTAACAGCTAAAGCCGGCGATACGGTAAAGTATGCTATTTATATGACCGATACAAAAGAAGAAGTAATCGGAGCCGCAATGAGTTTCTTTTACAACGATGAATATTTGAAGTTGAATGCCGATTCAATAAACTGTGAAAGCTTTAAAACTGCGATTGGCAACCCTAAACTGAAAAATTATTACACCTTTACATGGACAGATGTTCAGAATCCCGTAAAGCTTAACGGTGACAAGGCTCTTGTTTCTGCTGAATTCAAGGTACTAAAGGGAGGCAAAACCGATCTTTCATATTTCATCTCGGATATGTACGGCGATGATATGACATATCTCAAATCGTATAAAATCACCTGCAAGCTTTGGGTGAACGGTAAAGAGGTAGAGGATAGTGCCGTTCCGATAGTAAATAATGATACGGCAAATTCCGAAAAAATTCAGGGCGATTTTGTAAACTACATTGACGGAATGGGCGAGGAAAACTCACCTAACAAAGACGACCATAAGTCGGTAGTTGTTGAGAAAAAGTACATCTCAACTCAGCAGAATAGTCAGGTTGTAGATGTTACAAAGGTTGTTGAGAGCTCTGCAAACGGTTCGGGTTCAAACACGACATTAATTATTATAATCGCAATTGTTGTTGTTTTGATTGCCGCAGGTGCAATTATTTTCGTAAAGAAAAAGGACGAAAAAAAGAAAAAATCTGCGGACAATAATGCAATGTCGGACGACGCAGATGCGGATAAATAAAACAGATAAATATCTTTTATAGGAAAATTTTTATAATACAAGCTAAATACACAAAATTGCAATCGCAATTTTGTGTATTTTTTTGTTTTAAGCTTTTTGAAAAAGATTGCAATTTTGAAAATTTTGTTATATAATGATTTCATACCGATAGAAATCGGAAATTTTTTTGGAGGAGATTCAAATGTCAAAAAAACTTATCAGTATCATAGTGTCATGCGCTCTCGTTCTTTCACTTGCTCTTGTAGGTGTAATCGGCGTTTCCGCAGCTATTGATACAAACGGTCGTTATGTCCCAAGTGAGGGCGTAAAAGAAACACACAAAGTTTACTTCCTTATGCCTGAGTCATGGAAGAGTGAAAAGTTCAATGCTAATGATGCAGGTGCATACTGGTGGAACGGTTCAGACGCATGCAACTCTCTTGACGGTACGTCAGTAGGTGCTGCTTGGCCGGGTTATAAGATGCAGGTTGAAAATGCTGAAAATAACATCTTCTATCTTGACCTTCCTACAGATGTTCCTAATCTTGATTTCAACAACTACCTTAACGGCGGTCTAAGGACAGAAGATGCCGCAACAGGTAAAGTAACTTACGAGTTTAGTGAGGAACAGTTTAAGGCTGCTAAGCAGACTGCCGATGTTTCTTGTCAGTACTATTCGGAAGGCGACAATGAATATTATGACAATTTGCTTGACGGCGAATTCTGGGCAAAGGCTCAGGAAGCATTTGACGGTGATGACAAGACATTCCTCGGTAAATTTGCTGACAACTTCTTTGAGGATCCTGACTGGGGTATCTCAATGTACCTCACCAACATGATTTATGTTATAGACCCTACCAACACTTCTGTAAGTGTAACAGGTAAGGAAACATATGCCGGTGAGTTCTACTTCTACTATGGTCTTAACGAAGAAACAGGCAAGTACGAGTACGGTTCACTTCCTAACTATGATATGGCTAAGGAAGCAGGTCTTGTTCAGACAGTAGACAAGAATGCAAAACCTGCTACACCTGATCAGCCTACAACAACAACTCCGTCAAATAACAACAACACAAATCCTACAAAGAACACAGTTCCTACTGCAGGTCAGAACCCAACATCTTCTGCAAACGCAGTTTCAACTGCTGACACAGACAACAGCGCAGTTCAGACAGGTGCTACAACAGCAGCTGCAGTTCTCGCAGTTCTCCTCGTTGCAGGCGGTGCAGTTCTTTACACACGCAAGAGATTTGAATAATCTTAAATAATTATACATAATTATTTGATGCCCTCCGCTTTGGAGGGCATTTTTGCTTTTATCATAGATAAAATTTGCAGTTGTTTGTACTGC
>VOFB01003784.1_pt1 | contig 15081 bp, 21 predicted proteins | sample 5384141 | NCBI WGS metagenome assembly VOFB01 (sample SAMN12384721, study PRJNA508395) | human gut metagenome | isolation source: healthy gut A | host: Homo sapiens | reverse complement strand
TTCGCATCGTCGGCCATCGAGGCGTCATGGCCGCAGCCATGAGCATGCACATAAACTTCTTTTCATCGTTTCAAATCTCCTCGATTTAAATAATGAACAGATTTATTATACAAAAAACCAGCCCGCGGAACCAGCTTGTTGTATCGCGTTTTTACTCGCCTAGCAATCGCGTTTCATCCCGGGAACGCCCATCAGGGACGAATGCCCAGAGCAAAACGGATGCTAATCAGGGCGGAAGAATAATGACGCCCAGAGCGATGCAGTTGGAAGGGGAGGACTTAGGAGGAAGGTCGCCTGCGCACATGGCAGAAGCGGCGGCGTTATTCTGATTTGCATAAGCAAACGGAACATAGCATTAAACCTCTATGGTCCCCATGCTCTGATGGGGCTTATTCAGCCTCTAAACGCTGTAGAAGTCAATAATCCAAAAGAAAAAAGAGGGTATTTTGGCATCCAATACACAATTTGGAACTTTCAGTGCCCGGCTGCAGCCCGCGAGGGCTGTTTTCGCAACCCGTGGGGCAGCGCGGCAGTTGCTTCTGGCCCCACACCGTGGGATTTGGGGGATATTTCAGAAAGAGAATATCCCCTTACACCCCCAAGGATCATTTCCAACGCGAGCGACGCCATTGACAAGCTCTGCTATGTCGCGCTGACGGACGACAAGGTGGGCATGAATCGCAGCGATTTCGCCATCACCGTGTCGCTCGACCGCGAAAACCGCACGCTGACCGTTTCTGATAACGGCATCGGCATGAGTAAAGAAGAGCTTGAAAACAACCTGGTGTGATCGCCTCCTCTGGTTCCTATAAGTTCCGCCAGGAGACGGAGGAAAAGGACAAGAAGGAGGCCGACATCGACATCATCGGTCAGTTCGGTGTGGGCTTCTACTCCGCGTTCATGGTGGCCGATGAGATCACCGTCCGCACGAAGAAGTACGGTTCGGAGCAGGCCTATGAGTGGAAGTCCTCCGGCGCGGACGGCTACACCGTGACCGAGTGCGACAAAGGAAACGGTTGGCACCGAGGTCATCATGCACATCAAGCCCGACACGGACGAGGAGAAGTACAGCGAGTATCTCGAGCCCTACCGCCTGCACGCGCTCATTAAGAAGTATTCCGACTACATTCGCTATCCCATTCGCATGATGATGCCCGAGCAGAAGGTCAAGGAGGGCAGCGATCCGGAGAAGCCTGAGTTTGAGACCGTTGAGGAGCAAGACCGTCAACTCCATGGTGCCGCTCTGGCAGCGCAAGCGCAGCGAGGTGACGGACGAGGGAGTACAACAAGTTCTATTCCGAGCTGACGCGCGAATTCGACAAGCCCCAGCGCATGATCACCGTCTCCGCCGAGGGCAGCGTCACCTATAAGGCGCTGCTGTTCGTTCCTTCCGCGCGTCCGTTCAACTTCTACACGGAGGGTTACGAAAAGGGCTTGCAGCTCTACAGTGCGGGCGTTCTCATCATGGATAAGTGCGACTCGCTCCTGCCCGACTATCTGCGCTTCGTGCGCGGCGTGGTCGATTCGCCGGATCTGAGCCTCAACATCTCCCGCGAGCTGTTACAGCACGACCGCCAGCTCAAGGTCATCGGCCAGAACCTGAAGGTGCGCGCCGACCTGGAAAAGTTCCTCAAGGACGACCGCGAGGGCTACGAGAAGTTCTACGCGAACTTTGGCCGCCAGCTCGGCTACGGCATCGTGAGCGACGGCGGCGAAGCGCGCAGGGATTCGCTCAAGGAGCTGCTGATGTTCTACTCCTCCACGGAGAAGAAGCTCACAACGCTCAAGGAATACGTTTCGCGCATGAAGGAAGACCAGAAGTGCATCTACTATGCCGCCGGCGAGAGCGTCGCGGCGGTGGATAAGCTGCCGCAGACCGAGCTTTTGAAGGATAAGGACTACGAGATCCTCTATCTCACGGGCGAGACAGACGAATTTACCCTGCAAGCGCTGATGAACTACGACGAAAAGCCCTTCCGTTCCATCGTCGACGGCGACCTTGAGCTTGGCGACGAAGAGGAGCACAAGGACGACGGCGAGCGCGGAGCTGATGCAGTTTGTCAAGAAACGCTCGGCGGCAAGATCAAAGGAAGCCAGAGTTTCGCACCGCTTGAAGACCCACCCTGTCTGCCTGACGGCGGGCGAGGGCTTCAGCTTCGAGATGGAAAAGTATTTCAAGAACTTTGAAATGCCCGAGCCGATCAAGGCGGAGCGGATCCTCGAGCTGAACGTCGCACACCCGGCCGTCAAGGCGATGGCCGCGGCGATGACGAGCGACCGCGACAAGGCGGCGCTCTACGCCAAGATCCTCTACGAGCAGGCGAACCTCATCGCGGGACTGCCGCTTGAAGACCCCGGCGCATACACCGACATGGTGGCGCAGCGATGCAGTAAAATGAATAGGGAAAGAGCGCGGAGATACTCTCCGCGCTCTTTTTCACGCGCTGCCTGTCCCGCGCCTATACTGGCATACAGGCGCGCTTCCGCCTGACAAACCGTAAAGGCGATGAACTGATATGCTCCGACCTCTGATGCTGGCATGGCTCGGCACGTCCTTTACCTTCCTGATGACGGCGCTGGGCGCCGCGACGGTATTCTTTTTTGCCCGTGCGGTCTGCGAGCGCGCGCAGGGCGCGCTGCTGGGCTTTGCGGCGGGCGTGATGACGGCGGCGAGCGTGTGGAGCCTCATTCTGCCTGCCATCGAGCAGACGGCGGCGGAGGGGCGGCTGCCGCCGTTTCTGCCTGCGGCGGCGGGCATCGTGCTGGGTGCGCTGCTGCTGGCGCTGCTTGACGAATTCACGCGGCAGCGGGGCGGCGAGCGGGTCACGCACAGCGATTTTCTGCTCCTGTCCGCCATCACGCTGCACAATATCCCCGAGGGCATGGCCGTCGGCCTCGCGTTCGCGCTGGCGGCGGACGGGGAGGGGCTTGCGGGCGCGGCGGCGCTCGCGCTCGGCATCGGCGTGCAGAACGTTCCGGAGGGCGCCGCGGTGGCGCTGCCGCTGTATCAGTCCGGGCAGTCAAAGCTGCGCGCCTTTGTAACCGGTGTGCTCTCCGGCGCGGTGGAGCCGCTGTTCGGCGTGCTGGTCGTGCTGGCGGCGGCGCGTGTGCATGCGCTGATGCCGTGGCTTTTGAGCTTTGCGGCGGGGGCGAAGCTCTACGTTGTGGCAGAAGAGCTGCTGCCGCGCGCGGGCAGCCGACGGGGGACGTGCGGCTATCTTGTGGGCTTTCTTTTTATGATGGTGCTTGATGTTGCGCTGGGATAAAAATTTTTTTGTCTCCTGTTGCACCCGAACGTCTCACAAACGGGTTTACAGCGATAAAGCTGTAAACGGTTCGCGGCAAGGCCGCGGGCTGCACAAAAAAGGAGGAGCAGCATGCACAATTATGACCAAAATCCAAGAACGCAAATCGAGATCTGCAAGCATCTGGCGCAGATGAAATTCGACAACCCCATCGAAAAAGCCCAACGCGCGGCGGACGAGCGCGTCTACCGCTTTGCGGGCATTGACGAGGCGGTCGCGGTGCTGAGCGTCGTGCGCCGCACGCGCTGAGAGGGGATCGGCATGAAAAAAACCGACAACTATTCCCTCCCGCAGTGGGAGAAGCAGGACTTCATCAAGATGGAGGACTTCAACGACGCGTTCGGCAACATCGAGCAGGCGCTCACCAATATGCGCACCGCCGCCGGCACCTACACCGGCAACGGCGCAATGATGGCCGACGGCGGGCAGGAGATCGCGCTCGGCTTCAAGCCGAAGTTTGTCATCATCACGCGCGGCTGGCTGGACCCGACAATGAACCCGTCCTCGTTTTATGTGACGGGCGAAGCCGCAGTGAAAGGACAGGACCTGTATCTGCAATTCACGGACAACGGCTTCCGCGTCGGCGTTACGACCGAAGCGCTTATTGACCAAATTCAGAATGTTAACTTCCCCTGATGCTGAACGAGGCCAATGTGCCGTACAGCTTTGTTGCATTCCGCTGAAATCAGGGCAAAAAAAGAAGACCCCCGAGGGGGTCTTCTTTTTTTGCGTTAGGGATTAGTCAAGAGCCTCGTTGGCATACTCAACGTTGTACTTCGCGGTATCGCCGCAAGCAGCGGTGACAACGATCTTGCCGTTCTCATACTTGAGAGACGCACCGGTGGCAGGAGTCAGCATGCTGGTGAGCTTGCTGGAGTCATCGGCAACCTGAGAAGAGGTCGCATAGTCGGTGTGAACCTTGATCGTGCCCTCGGCATCGGAGGTAGCGGCAGTGGCAACCTTAACCTGAGCCTCGTTCTTGCTGGTCAGAGTGAAGTTGTGAGCGAGCAGATCAAGGCTGATGTGGAACCAAGCGGTCTTGCCGTCCTTGTTGGTGATGGAGAAGACGAGCTTGTTGCCGGCACTCATGGTCCAAGTGTCCTCGAAAGCAAGAACGCCGTTGGTGGAAGTAGCCAGAGCAGCAGCAGTGTCCTCAGGATAGAACGCCTTGATAATCATGTCGGTGCCCATCGCAGTGACGTCCAGAGTGGACTTCTCAGAGCTGACGATCTTAGTCTCGCAGCCGGTAGCGACCAGCTCGAAAGCGGTAGCAGCGGTCTTGCCGTCGCCCTTGCCGTTGGGATTGCCGACGATGCCGTCGAGCTTGGCTTCACGCAGGAAGTCAGCAGCATTCAGAACCTTCTCAACGTCAGCGTGCTTGGTGATCTTGTTGTTGGCATTGTCAACAGCGTAGACGTAATCGGGGTTGGTGCCCTTCACGGTTGCAGCGCCGGTGGCAGTCTTGCCGACAATCACGTACAGCTCGGTGACAGCCTTGTTGTACTTGTCATAGTGCAGGTAAGCCTTGACGTTGACATTGCCGTCCTTCTCGACGAGGCCGAGGTCGCCCAGAGTGACGCGGTTGAGGTCGTAGCACTTGCCGTTGGTGATGTCGAGAACCTTGTAGACAACATCATCGCTGATGGTCTTGAAGGTCTTATCGCCGATCTTGATGGAGCCGTCGGACCACTTAGCATCGAGCCACTCTTCGGTGAAGGCGGTGTAGGAATCGAGCTTGCCCTTTTCATTGTAGACATACTCGCCGACGCCGAGAGCCTTGATGTAGTCGTACTGCTTCTCGGTGAGCTCATAGTTCTCGACCAGCTTGCCGTCGGAGACGACGTCGAGGTAGAAGTAGGTCTCGTCATCGACCTTCTTCTCCTTGTTCGCGTCGGTCGTGAAGACGATCAGGTCGGCAGTCAGGTCCTCGGTGTTGGTGCCGCTGACCAGGTAAGCGAGAGTGATCCAGCCGTCAGCATTGACAAGGCAGTGAACCTTAGCGTCGGTCAGCGCGGGGATCTCAGCATAGCCGGTGTAGACAGCGTTGTCCTTGCCGGTACGCAGGTCGATGACCTTGGTGCTCTTGTTCACGCCGTAGTCGCCCCACTGGGAGCTCTCAGCCTTATAGCTGGCAGTGAAATCGGTCTCCTTCTCGCAAGCGCGCTTGAGCGTATAGCTGCCGTTGGTGTTCTCGGTGTAGCTGTAGATGTGCGGGGTGATATCGCCGAGGTTGAACTCGGTCTTACCGTCAACCTTGCTCACGCCGATGACCTCTTCCTTGGCGTCAGCAGCGAAGACGACCTTGGTGTCGGTCAGGCCGGTGGTAGCCTTGGTGTGGTCGTTCTTGAGAACGAACAGGTAGTTGACGTCAGCCTTGCTGAGCTCGGCATAGATGATGTGGCCGTAGGGATCGGTGTAGATGTCGACCTTCTTGTTCAGATACTTATTGGTGAAGAGCTCGTCAGGATCAGTCGTGCCCTTGGTGGAGACAAGGTAGGTCTTGTCGCCGATATCGTAGCTGCGCTGATCGCCGCCGACCTTGTCGCGGTTGATGGCATTGAAGGTATCGGTGGTGAACTCAGCCTTGTCGACATAGATAGCCTTGTTGTACTCGACAACAGTGACGAGATCGTCCAGAGCCAGCTGTCAGCGCAGCAGACAGCGGAAGCCTTGTAGCCGCCGATGCCCTTGCTGAAGTAGTACTTGTTCTTCTCAACAGCGTTGGAGCCGGTGGAAGTGGTATCCTTGGCAATGCCGGCAACCTGAGCAACAGTGTAGTCGGTGACGACGACGACGTCGGTCTTGCCGTTGTGATCGTTGTCGATGAAGTCGACCTTCACGCCAATATTGTTGATCTTGGCAATGGTGTCGGTGAGCTTGCCGCTAACGAGCACGCCGTTATAGTAGACGCGATCGGCCTTGTCAGCGATGTAAGCATCGTTGTCCTTGTCGACCAGCTTACCATAAGCGGTGCCGTTGGTGGAGTTGCCGAGGGACTCACCGGTGACATAAACGGTGGAGACAGCAGCGACGGTCTTCTTGGCGCCGGGAACGGTCCAGACGTAACCCTCGTAGCCGATGTTCTCGAAGCCGGCGTCAACGCCAGTGACCTCTTCAGTCTTGTCCTTCTTGTCCTTCTTGTCCTCCGTGTAGGTGAACTGGGTGGTCTTGTCGAGGTAGCTGACCTTTGAGATCTCGCCGGAGACCTTGGCAAGGCCGAAGACCTCGCTGCCGAGGGTCTTGTTCGCGGTGAAGACCTTGGCCGACCTTCTGATAGCCGAACGCAGCGGTGTAGGTGACCATGGGAACGTTGATGGCACGGAACAGCAGCTCAGCAACCACTTCACGGGTAGCGGAGCGTTGAGGTCCACGCCCTTGACGTTGTCAAGGATGCCGTGACTTCTGCGCGATCTGAGCAACATGAGCGCCCAGTCAGCGCCGGTGAACTCGTTCTTCTGATCGTAACCGACAGCGCGGAGGATCATGGCAAGAACTTCATAACCGGTGACCTTGCCGGAGGGGACGAAGGTGCCGTTGGGATAGCCCTTGACCAGAGCGGCGTTCGCGCAGTAGCCGATGTAGCCCTTGGCCCAGCCGGCGCCTGCCATGTCGGCGAACTTGTTGTAGGTTTCGTAGTTCTTTGCCTGGACGTCCTTGACGTCGCCGGTGTAGATGCGGTAGACGATCGCAGCAACCTCGGCACGAGTGATGGCGCGGCTGGAAGCTGAAGGTGCCATCTTTCTCTTCGTAGCCCTTGAAGACGCCAAGACCGTTGAAACGGCAGCAGACTCGGCGTAGGTCTCGTCGATGTCCTTGACATCCTTAAAGGCTGCGTTGGCGCTGACGGCCAGGGACAGAGTCATGACCAGAGCCAGCACCATTGCGAGTAACTTTTTCATAGATGTTACTCTCCTTTCATAAATTTCCATCTTTCCGGAGGCGATTTTCCGCAAAAACGCGTCCTTCCCGCGGTAGCCGGCAAAATCCAAAACCTCTTCAAAAGTTGCAAAACTTACTGATTTGGTAGCGGTTCTTGTCGAAAAACGCTTGAAATCGTGCGATTTGGTGGATATCGTATCCCCTTAGGAAAATTGATTTTCCTTGCCGCGCAAGGCGCGGCGGCGTTTCAGGGTAGCGGTTTGGTAGCGCTCCAAAATTTTAAAGTGCGGTTTCCTCTTTGGCTGCGCTTTGGGAAGTGCTACCATGGTAGCGGTCCCGTTTTACTTAAAAAAGACGGTGCAGAAAAACTGCACCGTCTGCGGAAATTTATTATGGATTTTCTGTATATTTACACGTTGAAGCGGAAGTAGATCATATCGCCGTCCTTAACGACGTACTCCTTGCCCTCGCTGCGGAGAAGACCCTTTTCCTTCGCGGTGGCGACGCTGCCGCAGCGGATCATATCGTCGAAATTGATCGTCTCGGCACGGATAAAGCCGCGCTCGAAGTCCGAGTGGATCTTACCAGCGGCCTGCGGCGCCTTCGTGCCGCGTGTGATCGTCCAGGCGCGGCACTCGTCCTCGCCGTAGGTGAGGAAGGAGATGAGACCGAGCAGGGCGTACGAGCACTTGATGAGGCGGTCGAGACCGGACTCTTCAATGCCGAGCTCTTCGAGGAACATCGCGCGCTCATCAGGCTCGAGCTCGCCGATCTCCTGCTCGACCTTGGCGCAGATGGGCAGCACCTGTGCGCCCTCCTTTTCAGCGAGCTCCTTGACCTGCTGGAGATACTGGTTGCCGTCCTGATTGGCAAAGCCGTCTTCGTCCATGTTCGCAGCATAGATGATGGGCTTGAGGCTCAGAAGATCAGCTGTCGCGATCAGCTCGGCGTCGTCCTTGGAAACCTCGAAGGTGCGCGCGCTCTTGCCTGCGTCGAGGTGCTTGGCAAGGTCGGAGAAGAGCTCGACCTCGTGCAGGAACTTCTTGTCGCCCTTGGCCATCTTTGTGGCCTTTTCCACGCGGCGGTTGACCATCTCAAGGTCCGCCATGATGAGCTCCAGATCAATTGTTTCGATGTCGCCGAGGGGATCGACGGGAACGTTTGTATTGGCGTCGGCCACGACGTGCATGATGTTTTCATCGTCGAAGCAGCGTACAACGTGCACGATGGCGTCGGTGCGGCGGATATTCTCAAGAAACTTGTTGCCGAGACCCGCGCCCTGGCTCGCGCCCTTGACAAGGCCCGCGATGTCGACAAATTCGATGACGGCGGGAGTCTTCTTCTTGGGATGGTACATCTCGGCGAGCTTGTCGAGCCGCTCGTCGGGCACGGCCACCATGCCGACGTTCGGCTCGATGGTGCAGAAGGGGTAGTTGGCGCTCTCCGCGCCCGCGTTGGTGATCGCGTTGAAGAGAGTGGACTTGCCGACGTTGGGCAGTCCTACGATACCTAATTTCATAGTTTTCTCTATCTCCTTATTATTCAAGGGTTTTCGGCACTTGAACGGCGCTCACTGTACCATTACTGTACCATTTTGATTTTGCTGCACTTTTTCAAATTGTAATACGGCTTTTGACATGGAATCATTCGTCACATGAACATACCGATCCATTGTTGTTTTGATGCTGGCATGACCCAGCAGTTTTTGCAGCACCTTCGGCTGCATACCGCTTTCGATTGCTCTTGTAGCGTAGGTATGTCGCAGGGCGTGCATACAGAATTTTTCAATTCCTGCTTCGTCACATAGCTTGTAAAGGTGGGTATCATAGGAACTGTTTTTCGCCGGTTCCCCGGTACGCCAGTTGATAAAGACAAGATCACGCATGACCAGCCGGGAGATTGCCCCGTTCGCCGGTCGATATATTCAGTGTTTGCGAGAGCAGCGGAGATTCCTTTTTGCCAAGGGCGCTTGTCCTTGATTTCTTTCAGAATTTCATAGGCCCGATCTGTCAGCGGGATGGTGCGGTAGCTGTGCTGCGTTTTCGGAGGACCGGCGCGCCAATACTGTTCACCGTGTCGAAACTCCAATGTTTTGTTGACCGTGAGCGTGCGCTTTTCAAAGTCAATCGCGTCCCACGTCAGTCCGATCTTTAGTATCAGCGCATATTGATAATAGTTGCGAGCTTCGGGGAGCGTCGGAAGATACTTCTCATGCCGCTTTCCTGTCTTAGCTACGAACCGTGCGTAATATAAACCGTCCTTTCTTTGGCAGATACCCTTACCACATTCTTTGCCTCGTAAACTTTTGCCCATTCGAAACTCCTTTCTCACTATGAGAAGAAGCCCCTATGCATTTTATAATTGTAGCACAAACGGGCTTTCTTTTCTCAATAAAAAGTGAACTTACCTTCAAATTGCCATTGTACGGCTGATATACTGTTCAAACTCCCGGCGCTTGACCAGTTTCTTTGTGCCGACGAAAAGCACGAACGGGCAGTTGGGCGTTCTCAGCATACTGTCAATCTTGTTGATACCGATGTTGCTGTATTCCGCTGCTTCTCTGTCGGTCAGCGTCATTTTCAGATGGATCGGAACGGTGCCGATGCAATTCTCCATGTAAAAGCTCCTTTCTTGGGTTTATCAGCCGAGCAGACGAGCCGCCGTTTTCAGATTGTCGGCAGCGGTGCTTTTGCGGAAGCTGTCCCCGTCGAAGCGGATGGGAACGCAAACTTCCAAAATGCGGTCGTAGATCCGGCGCTCATCCAGACTGGCAGCCTTTTGCATCGTGACGATTGGGATATTCGTGGTGATGATCATAGGCTTGCCAGTCAGCCGCCTGCGATTGATGACATCAAAAACGCGCTCTTTGCCGAAGCTTGTATTTCGTTCCGCGCCCAGATCGTCCAGTATGAGAAGGTCGGGACGCATAAGCGTTTTCGTGTAATGGTCGCGGTCCGTGCCGAAATTGCCCTGCATACGGTTGACTACATCAGACATTCCCACAAAGAGGACAGACTCCAGACGGTCAATCAAGGCGTTGGCAATGCAGCCAGCCGCATAGGTTTTGCCGGTGCCGACATCCCCAAACAGGAGAAGCCCGATTTCATCGCGTTTGAAGCTGTCCCAGTTCTCAACATACTGTTTCGCCTTACTTTCCAGTTCACGAAGTCATGGGATTAAGTCCGATTCCATAAGATTCTTTCCTGAACAGCGTTCCGTGTTCACAGTTTCGCGGCACACGATTTCGTGCAACTTGGCTTCCAAATCGGTAAATATTTCACGGATTCCATTTGCCTTGCCGCGAAGAGGGAAAAAGCATATCTATAAAAATCCGCTTTCGCTTTTACCGTCATCGTATAATTGCGCATAGGGGCTTTTCTCGGCACTTCAATCTACTGTACCACGACTGTACCATTTTGGCGTGCAGCTTTATGAAACAGCGTGGAGTTTTATGCCCCTTTGAAATTTGAAAAGCTTGTTCCCGTATTTACGGGCATTTATGCTTTTTATAGATTTATGAAATCGCTTTTTCCGACTCGAATATCAGTCCGTATCTATTATGATGACGAAATAGCAGCGGCTTTTGAAAAATCTGTATTGATTTTTCTGCCCAAGGCGTTATAATCGGTATATACCGAAAACAAAAAAAAAGGGGGTGTGTCCATGCCACACCGCCACAAGGGAAACCGCTGCACATTACCGGGGGAACTACCGCATCTGCGGAGGGCAAGAGGCAGCCCATTGTGGCCGTTTCTGCCGGATGCAGAGAACCAACACAGAAAAATCCAATAAAAATTGTGAAGGAGATTCCATTATGAAAATTGCAGTTACCTATGAAAACGGTCAGATTTTCCAGCATTTCGGCCACACCGAACAGTTCAAGCTTTATGAAGCTGTGGACGGCAAAATCATCCATGCAGAAGTTGTTGATACCAACGGCAGCGGTCACGGCGCACTGGCAGGATTCCTGATGCAAAACGGCGTGGACACTTTGATTTGTGGAGGCATCGGCGGCGGTGCACAGGCGGCACTCGCCGAAGCTGGTATCAAGCTCTACGGCGGTGTCAGCGGGGACGCTGACGCAGCGGTGAGCGCATTGCTCAGCGGAAATCTGGGCTACGACCCCAATGTTCACTGTGATCACCATGACCACGAGCACGGCGAGGATGGGCACATTTGCGGTGACCACGGCTGCGGCAAGCATAGCTGCCACTGATATGGAACGCACACTGACACAACTTCCGTTCTGGTCATCTTTGACCGAACAGGAGCAAGAAACACTGCACCGAAGTGCCTTTGTCCGTCATTATGAAAAGGGCGCGTTCATACACAGCAGCGACAACGAATGTCTTGGAATGCTGTTCGTCCTTTCCGGTGAAATTCGCACCTATCTTCTCTCCGAGGAGGGGCGGGAGGTAACGCTGTTCCGGCTATATCCGGGCGAATTATGCGTGCTTTCTGCCTCCTGTGTGATCAGTCAGATCACCTTTGATACGCAAATGACCGCGGGATCGGATACGGACGTTCTGATTATCCCTGCAAATGTCATCGCTGCACTCAAGGAGAAAAATCTATATGTCCGCTGCTTCCTTTATGAGTTGGCAACGAAACGGTTTTCTGATGTGATGTGGGCGATGCAGCAGATCATGTTCAAGGGATTGGATCGGCGGCTGGCAGAATTTCTCCTTGCCGAAGCGGAGCGTACCGGCTCCAACACCATACGCATGACCCATGAGCAGATCGCCCAGCACATCAGCTCGGCGCGGGAGGCAGTGGCACGAATGCTCAAAAGCTTCTCAGAGGACGGGCTTGTGGAACTAAGGCGAGGCGCGATTACGCTGCGGGATAAGAACAGCCTAAACCACTTAAAATAATGTGACTTTGTTACAGAACGGAATCATAATTCCGATATAATGAAAACAGAAAAACTGAAAGGAGCATCGACCATGAAAGAATCGAAATACGCAGGTACTCAAACCGAAAAAAATCTGATGGCTGCCTTTGCCGGTGAGTCCGAGGCACGCAACAAGTACACCTATTTTGCATCCAAGGCCAAGAAGGAAGGCTACGAGCAGATCGCGGCGTTGTTCCTCAAAACTGCTGACAACGAGAAGGAACATGCTAAGCTGTGGTTCAAGGAGCTGAACGGCATCGGCGATACCGCCGAAAATCTTCTCTCCGCCGCTGAGGGTGAGAACTACGAGTGGACGGATATGTACGACGGCTTCGCCAAAACCGCCGATGAAGAAGGCTTTCATGAGCTGGCGCAACGCTTCCGTCTGGTCGCCGCCGTTGAAAAGCACCATGAGGAGCGCTACCGTGCCCTGCTGCACAATGTGGAAGCGGCGGAAGTCTTTGCCAAGAGCGAGGTCAAGGTATGGGAGTGCCGCAACTGCGGTCACATCGTTGTGGGCGAGAAGGCCCCGGAGGTCTGCCCTGCCTGCAATCATCCCCAGAGCTATTTTGAGATCCACGCGGAGAATATTATTAAAGAAAGAAAAGGAGAATCATCATGGAGCAGAAGTTTTACATTTGCAAGCATTGCGGCAACATCATCGCCAAGGTCAAGGACGCGGGCGTTCCCATCATCTGCTGCGGTGAGCCGATGACCGAGATCGTTCCAGGCACCACCGACGCCGCCGTGGAGAAGCATGTCCCTGTCTGGACAGTGGAAAACGGCATCGTCCACGTCAAGGTCGGCTCCGTGGAGCATCCCATGCTGCCGGAGCACTATATCGAGTGGGTCTCTCTCCCACACCAAGCAGGGCAACCAGCGCAAGGAGCTGCACCCCGGCGAGAAGCCGGAGGTCTGCTTCGCAGGGCGACGAAGTAGAGGCGGTCTACGCCTACTGCAACCTCCACAGTCTGTGGAAAGCGTAATTCATCCTTCTTAAAAATCCGGTGCTGAAAAAAGCACCGGATTTTTTATCAATGTAACCTCGTCACATAAAAAGATTTGTCCTGCGGCATGATAAAGCCACAATCAAGAAAGAGGTGGCGAACATGAAAATCAAGCTCAATCCCGATCAGGAGATTGTCAATACCATCAGAGAAGGACTCAAGCGCACCGGAGGATACTGTCCCTGCCGCAGGGAGCGCACAGAGGCGACCAAATGTATCAGGAGGTCATGCTGCAATACCGCTGCGCACTGAAAGCACTTGAAAGCCGGTTGGAAATTTTGAATGAGGAATTTTCATTGCAGCATGACCGCAATCCGATAGAAAGTATGAAAAGCCGCTTGAAGTCACCGTCCAGCATTATGAATAAGATGCAGAAACGCGGACTTCCTCTGGATTTTCCGACCATGCAGGCAAATATCATGGATATTGCCGGTGTGCGGGTGATCTGCTCTTTCGAGGAGGATGTGTTCTTTTTGGCAAAGTGCTTAAAAAAACAGTCTGACATTGAAATTATCACAGAGAAAGACTACATTTCACACCCTAAGCCAAATGGCTATCGCAGTCTGCACCTGACGATCCGGTTGCCGGTATTCTTTGCGAAAAAGAGATCCATGTGCCGGTGGAGATACAACTCCGTACAATCGCTATGGACTTCTGGGCAAGCCTTGAGCATACCATCCGCTATAAGAAAAACCTGCCGATAAATACTGAAATCGAAACCGAACTGAAAGAGTGCGCCGATTCCAGCAGAGAATGGGATGCAAAAATGGAACATCTACTGCACATCTTAACATAATCAAGAGAGCGTCAACATGAAGATATAAAAGGACAAGCATCCATTTTAATTCGGGAGGTCTGGGGAATGGACTATGGCAGCGTCAAGTTCAGCATCCGCAAGAAAATGCTTGAAAGGCTATATCATCAACGTATTCGGCATCGTATTTGTCGGCGTGGGAGCGTTTCTATACCAAACGAGAAGGCTCATTTTTGCTTGAGGATCAAAAAATGAAGAGAACATTCAGCACGGAGCTTGCGTATTCGGCATCGTATTTGTCGCGTGGGGCGTTGTCCTGATGGAAAAGGCCGACTTCGGCGTTTCCATGGTGGTCGCGCCTGCATACCTTCTTTACCGCTGGCTGTCTCCTGCGTGGAGCGTTGTCACCTTCGGCATGGCGGAATACTGCTTGCAGGCGGTGCTGCTGCTCGCCATGTGCCTGCTGCTGCGGCGCTTCCGCGTGTCATATCTCTTCTCCTTTGTCACGGCGGTCGTCTACGGCTTTGTACTGGACGCCTTCATGCTGCTGGGCGCTATGCTGCCGGCGGGCAGCGTCTGGCTGCGCGCGATCTATTATGTGCTGGGGATGCTTTTTGCGCGGCCGGTGTTTCTGCCATGTTCCACACCTATATTTCGCCTGAGGTCTACGAGCTATTTGTGAAGGAGGTCTCTGCCCATTTCGGTGCAGACATCAACCGGTTCAAAACCGGGTATGACTGCGTGAGCTGTCTCGTCGGCGTGGCGATGAGCTTTCTTGTCTTCGGGCTTTGGCACTTCGAGGGCGTGAAGTGGGGGACGATCCTGTGCGCGCTGATCAACGGCTATATCATCGGACGATTCTCCGCGTTTTATGAAAAGCACTGGACGTTCTGTGACCGCTTCCCGTGGCGGAAATATTTCGCGCCGGACGCTGCGGCTCAGCCGAGTGCGAAGTGAAACGCCTTGTAGTTCTCTGCGCCGGTGTGCGGATAAAAAAGCTGCCCTGCTTGTGCGCAGGGCAGCTTGAATATTCTTAGTAATGTTGCAGCAGGCGATTTTCGCAACTGCGCATCGCCGGTTCCTCTTTTAGATATACAGCAACAGGAATGAAACAACCATCGGCATATCCGTTGGACGGTCATGCCGATGGTTGTTTGCAAAATGTGTTATGCTTCGTTTAAGATATGCATGAACTCTTCGCCGGTGATGGTTTCTTTCTCGTAAAGATGGCGTGCAAGCTCG
>VOFB01002307.1_pt1 | contig 15121 bp, 21 predicted proteins | sample 5384141 | NCBI WGS metagenome assembly VOFB01 (sample SAMN12384721, study PRJNA508395) | human gut metagenome | isolation source: healthy gut A | host: Homo sapiens | reverse complement strand
CTTATCTGTCTGAAGGCCTACAACCTTCTCAAGATTTTTTTATATTCATCGCAGATATATCCAGTCCGTGATATGTAAGAGATGATACTATATCCGTATCCATGTCAAGGACACCGCCCTTGGCACGCTCAGCCTTCTGAAGCTCCTGAAGCTTTCCCCCAGAGCTTGTCCGTTGCATCTGTAGGTCCTACAAAGAAATGTTTCATCACCGTCATACGGTGTGTAGTTTTCTGGATAAAATCGCGGGTATTGATTTCATCCTTCCAGATTTTTCCTTTAAATCCTTCCCATTCTTTTCTTTCAGGCATTATTAGATATCCTCCTGTTGTTAATATTATTTCCCTGTTGCGTGCTAAGTATAACATCAAGATATAGTAATATCAATAGTAAAATACTACTAAATATTGTAATTGTTAAAAATTATCAATTTGAAGCACTAAAAAGGTGCAGAAAATATCGTAAAGCATATCTGCACCTTAAAAATACAATTACGGTTCTTCAAATTTCATTGAAACACTGCCCATGTCGCAGTCGATTTTACCTTATGCACGGTATCGGACTGCATTCCGCCGTTTCCGTCGAAACTGCTGTTTCCCATGTCGGTATCAATATCGTACTCATATGAATCTTTGCTGTAATACGTCGTGATATCAACACTTCCCATGCTGCAATCCATATCCATATCACAGTCGAGATATCCTTTCAGTTCGGCGCTGCCCATATCGAGTTCGGCACTAATCCGCCCCGTAATACTTCCATAAAAGACAACCCGTCCCATATCCGCATTTATATTCATATCTTCAGCTTTGACATCCTCGTACACGACCTCACCCATGTCACAGTCCGTATCAAAATACCGGCTTTCTATGCCGTTTACCCTGACACTTCCCATATCTGTGTCCAGCTTTACAGAATCAAGTCTGCCTTCCGGCACATATATTCTGATATATGAATCCGAATATTTATTAAACTTAGGAAATACAAAGTTAAAACCTATATTACTTTTTATTTTCTTCTTATTACAAGTTTTCCGTTATTCACTTCACATACCGGATTTTCCGAATAGAGCTTGTATTCAACCGCATATTCTTTTTTATCCGATTTAACGATTTCTATTCCGGCGAGATTGGCACTCACATCTATTGAATTAAAATCCTTTAACTTCGTATACTCCATGTTCTTCGCTTCCGGCAGTCCGATATTGATTCCTACATTGTCAAAAATATCAAAACTCTTATCCGCGCCGGCCGCAATGCCCACGCCCGTAAACACTCCGCCGAGAATAATAAGAACTCCGGCTATGATTCCCGCTATTGCATAAAATTTCTTCATATGTCCGTCCTCCTAATTCTCAGTTCCCGCAAATGCGGCATATTTTTTCTTCCTGTGTCTGGCGGCTGCCGATTTGCAGCCCTTTACTATGGAGCTGATTATAAGTACACAGAGCATTGAAAGCAAAACCCCCGCGCCTGTACACAGACAGCCTATTCCGACTGCGAGCATGCCGTTGGCGCCGTTGGCGAACGCTTCAATGATTCCACCCAGAACACATGCAACACCTCCGATAAGAAATGCAACCGCTACCGCCACAACCGATACCGCCACCGCTGCCACCGCCGCCGCAACACCTATTGCAACACACAGGAGTGCAAGCCAGATTGGCGAACCTGCAACCGCTATAAAAATAATCCATCCGACCGGAAATTTCTTCTTCGCATTAAGCTTAACCTCGCCCGGCTGTCTGCCGCGGTACTCTGCAATGATACGTCTGGCAAGTTCCGACGGAGCTCCGAGTTCCTGTATTACTTCCTGTTCTTTCTCTATTCCGGCATCTGCAAAATACTCTGAATAGTACTGCATCACGTTATTGTATTCATCTGCCGGAAGTTCATGCTGTATGCAGTTATTGAGCGCACCAAGATATTCAAATCTGTTCATTACCATTTCCTCCATAAAAGATTCCATCCAGCTGTTCTTATAATTGTTCCATTCGGTTTTGTAAAAGTTCAGCCGCTCACGGCCTTCATCCGTAATACGGTAATACCTCCTGTTACGTCCCTGAAAAGCCATGTCATATGTAGTAAGACAGTTATCCTTCTGGAGACGCCGCAATACCGGGTACAGCGTGGATTCCGAAATATCCACTATCGCCTTGACATTCTGCGTGAGCACATAACCATAGGTATCCCCACGGTCAAGAATGGCAAGCACGCATGCATCAAGCAATGTGGAACCAAGTTGAAAAATCATATAAGCCTCCTATTTTTGCGCAATATTATATGTCGTATAATATTGTCTGTTAGTATAATACTATTCAGTTTATAAAATGTCAATATGTTTTTTCATCAGAGTCTTTCTGAATTCACCTGCTGCAGCACTTTGAGGCCTCTTAGTATCATATATAAGGCTTATCTCCCTTTTAGGCACGCCCTCTTCTATTTCAATCGGATATATCCGTCCGGCCTTGATTGCCTCTGCGGCCACACGTTCCGGCACAAAACCTATTCCGAGATTATTTTCAAGCATCGGAAGAATCAGATCCGCTGTTGCTACCTCTATGTCCGGTGCGAACTCAAGACCATGTTCGGTAAAATACCTGCTGTACATATCATATGTCGATGTATGCTTCTCCAACGATACGAATGAACATCCCGCAACCTCCGATAAACTGCGCTTTTGGGAGGCGAGTTCCATGTAGTTGCTGCCCCCTGCAAGTATGCTTTTAAAATTGCATATTGTTTTACTCTTGATCGGTGCCTCAGCTTTAACAGGTGTTGTCACAACGGCAAAGTCAATCTGCGCATTCTTAAGAGCCGCCATCGCCTGCGGTGTGGAATAATTATGTATCCTGACACGCACATCAGGATGTTTTTCGTGATACTCATGTATTACGTCAAAAGAAAAAGATGCAGCGCCGTCTCGCTTGCTCCGATTGTCACAACTCCTCCTCCGAGCTTTGCCCTGCCCGTCAGTTCTTCCTCGGCGGTCTGCAGCTGTTCCACAGCCGGCTGCACATATCCGTAAAGTCGTTCTCCGTCCTCCGTCAGCGCAACGCCTTTGTTAGAGCGCACCATAAGCTGGCAGCCGAGTTCTCCCCTTCCAGAAGCTTCATTACCCTTGTTATATTGGGCTGGTTGTTCTGCAATGCCTTCGCGGCTTTGGAAATGTTCTGGTACTTGGCTACATAATAAAATATTTTGTAATACTCGAAGTTAATTGACATGTTTTTTCTCTCCTTATATTTATTTTATATAGCAGATATATTAATTATATATTTTTAATATTTTATAGTGCAAAGTATAATACATGCAGATGTTATTGGTCAATATCAGATTTGGATTATTTAAGGAAGTGTGGTCATGAACAGGGATTTAACAGTAGGAAAACCGTCCCAGATACTATGGAGATTCTGTCTGCCGCTATTTGGAAGCATTATTTTCCAGCAGTTATACAACATTGCCGACAGCCTTGTCGCCGGAAAATTCATAGGTGAGAATGCTCTTTGCCGCTGTAGGCAACGGATATGAAATCACTTTGATTTTTATAGCTTTTGCCTTCGGATGTAACATCGGCTGCTCCGTAATCGTGTCCAATTTCTTCGGTGCCGGACGGTACAACGATGTCAAAACCACCGTGTACACGACAATGATTTCAAGTGGTGTGCTCTGTATGATACTTATGGCATTCGGTCTGCTTTTCGGACGCAATCTTCTTGGAATTATAAACACGCCGAAGGAGGTTATCGACGATTCACTTCTGTATCTTAATATATACATATTCGGTCTGCCGTTTCTTTTCTTCTACAATGTGGCAACCGGTATTTTCTCAGCCATGGGCGATTCCAGAACACCTTTTATTTTCCTTGCCATATCGTCCACAAGCAACATTGCGATGGACATTCTTTTTGTCAAGGCCTTCAATATGGGGATTGCAGGTGTGGCATGGGCTACATTCTTATGCCAGAGCATAAGCTGTATTCTTTCGATTATTATCGTACTTAAACGCCTCCACAGTCTCAAGTGCAATGAAGATGAGCGTGTCCGCATATTCGATATACATATATTCGGCAGGATTGCCGCAATCGCAGTTCCAAGCATCCTGCAGCAGAGCTTTATTTCCGTCGGCAACATCATAATCCAGAGTGTCATAAACGGATTCGGCACAAGCGTCATGGCCGGTTATTCCGCCGCCGTAAAGCTCAACAACCTTGTAATCACTTCACTCACAACGCTCGGCAACGGCATTTCCAACTATACCGCACAGAATCTCGGTGCCGGTAAAAAGAAAGAATCCGCCCCGGTTTCTTCGCAGGCGGAAAACTTGTATGGATCATATGTATTCCTTTTATTATGTTATATTGGGTCGCCGGCCGTTACCTGCTTCTTCTTTTTTATGGAGCAGAGCAGTACGTCGGCCATTGAAACCGGAATGCAGTTCTTGAAGATTATCTCGCCGTTCTACATGATAGTCTCAATCAAACTGGTTGCTGACGGTGTACTGCGCGGTGCCGGTAAGATGGGCCGGTTCATGATCACTACTTTTACGGACCTCATCCTAAGGGTTGCACTCGCAATACTTCTGTCCGCACATTACGGCACTGCCGGAATATGGAGCGCATGGCCTATCGGATGGTGCATATCGACCACGTTGTCGGTGGTATTTTCTTCACGGTGAATGGAACCAAAAAAGATAGCCACGATATAAATCATGGCTATCTCTCCAAATTACCTTACCGGTAATATTATTTAGCTGTGATGTATTTCTGTGCAACGAGAAGTTCTGCGCTTAATACGGCTCCGCCTGCTGCACCTCTGATGGTATTATGTGAAAGTCCTACAAACTTCCAGTCGAATACCGAATCCTCACGGAGACGTCCGAATGATACTCCGAAACCGTTCTCGTAATCAACATCCAGTCTTACCTGAGGTCTGTTGTCCTCTTCAAGATACTGGATGAAATGCTCCGGTGCGCTAGGAAGCTTGAGTTCCTGCGGAAGTCCCTTGAAGTTTCTCCATCTGTCTATAATCTGTTCCTTGGTAGGCTTATTCTTGAAGTTTACGAATACCGCTGCTGTATGTCCGTTAAGTACCGGCACACGAAGACACTGTGTTGTGATAACAGGAAGTGCTGCCTTCTCGATTTTCCGTCAACAAGCTTGCCCATAAGTCTTAAAGGCTCCTGCTCGCTCTTCTCTTCCTCGCCTGCGATATAAGGGATTACATTGCCCTCCATCTCCGGCCAGTCCTTGAATGTCTTACCTGCGCCTGAAATAGCCTGGTATGTGGTAGCTACTACAAGAGTAGGTTCAAATTCCTTAAGTGCAAAGATTGCCGGTGTATAGCTCTGGATTGAGCAGTTAGGCTTAACTGCGATAAATCCTCTCTTGGTTCCGAGTCTCTTCTTCTGATACTCGATAAGTCCGTAATGCTCCGGATTGATTTCAGGAACAACCATAGGAACATCCGGTGTCCAGCGGTGAGCGCTGTTGTTGGATACAACAGGAGTCTCTGTCTTCGCATAATCCTCCTCAATCTTCTTAATCTCTTCCTTTGTCATGTCAACTGCGCTGAATACGAAGTCAACCTTAGAAGCTACTTCTTCAATATCATGAACATTATATACTATCATGTTCTTAACTGCTTCCGGCATAGGTGTTGTCATTTTCCATCTATCGCCTACAGCCTCTGCATAGGTCTTACCTGTTGAGCGAGGGCTTGCAGCAATAGCTACAACCTCAAACCAAGGATGATTCTCAAGTAATGTTATAAATCTCTGTCCTACCATACCTGTTCCGCCAAGTATGCCGACTCTTAATTTCTTTTCCATATTCTTCTGCTCCTGTTTTCCTATTCTTGCTAATTCTTCTGGTAAAACGCGAACTCAAAGCCCTTGGCCCTGATTCCGTCTATCAAATCAGCCAACATCTTCTGATTAAGCGAAGATGACGCACTAAGCGAATATATTGCACCTCCGTGCGCCCCGGCAAGTGCCTTGCTAAGCGCCTGCCTGGTAGTCATCTGGCTGTCCCAGTCAGCATATGCATAACTCCAGAATACCGTTCTGTATCCTGACTTCTGCGCCGCTGCAAGCGTCTGCTCGTTAAAATATCCCGATGGTGGCCTGAAAAGGTACATTTCATATCCGAATGTTTCGTAAACGTAATTGTACAACGTATCAAGCTCACTTGTCAATTGATTTAGAGATAAATCTCCAACCTCTTTGCCGCTTGCAGTGTAATTTCCTATAACATGTCCTTCATCTATCATTCTTCGGACAAGTGCTTCGTTGTCCTTAACATACGATAGTGTGACGAAAAATACCGCTTTGACTCCCTTTTCCTTAAGGGTATCAAGTATCTTGACCGTTCTGCCGTTCTCACCTATTTCATTGAACGTAAGCCATATATAACTGCTCTGCGGCTCGATGAAATCGACTCTGTATTTATCATAAAGGTTAGTGTAATACCCTATCTGCGGTCTGTTATTCTCCGAATCAACGTTATCACCAAGTCCGTAGTATACACCAGTTGTATCATATGAGTCCAAATCTCCGATATCAACTCCGGCAGATGTATTCATATATGCCGAGTAATCGGAAATTCCCGCAGCTCCGCCAGGAATCTTTCCCGGTTCCACCACATGAACCCTGAAGTCCCTGACCGATATATTTCCGAAGGAATCCTTAGCTATAACTTCCGCATTATAATCTCCGAGACTGTCAAAAGAAAGTGTGTCAACCATCTCTTTATCCTTGTCCGCAAGTGTCATATCCTTTGAAAAGCCGTATTCATAATCCGAATAGTCTTTCACTGATGCCACAACATTATCAAGCTGAAGAGTTCCCTGCTGTTCAAAATAAATTTCCTCGCTCTTAAGCGAAATCTCCGGTGCCTTAATGTCAGTAACCTTAACCTTAAATTCGCGCACATCCTCTCCGTATGTGACGGATGCATTGTAAGTGCCCATCTTGTCCGTATCCACTTGTGACAGATCTATTGTCATATCTGCCAACATTGCCTTGGAAGCCTGACATAGCTTGAAATATTCATATCAAGCTCATCACCCACATTTACGGTAAACTCGTCCTTAACAAGATTGATAGTGTAACCGCCGCAGCCGCCAAGCATCAATACGACAGCCGTACATACTAAAACCGCTGGTAATAATTTAATTTTACGAATAAAATCTGCCATAAGAAGCTGCTCCTCATAAGTCTTAATGTGAAAACAACCCGCCATACATTACTGCATCGCGGGTATATATTTGGTATAAAGCTGATGACGGGAATTGAACCCGTGACCCCTTCCTTACCAAGGAAGTGCTCTACCTCTGAGCCACATCAGCGCATCTGAATAAGATATTAACATATCAATCAGAATTTATCAACATTTTTTTCTAAAAATATCAGCAAAATTAAAAAATCATTCCATAAGACCGGTGAGTTTTTGCCCTCACCCTCTGTATCGCATTGTCGACTGTCTTTGTGGTTTTGCCAAGATATGCGGCTATCTCCGAGTAACTGCAGCCTTCCCTGTAAAGCTCAAGCACCTGCAGTTCCATTTTGCTTAAACTCTTATACAACTGCTCTTCAAGCCTTGCCGCCTGATCCTTGTCTATGAAAAATAGCCTCCGGATTCATTTCGTTGCCGGATGCCAGAACATCTTTGAGACTTGCATCATCTCCCAGGTCATCCGTTACAGGTGTATCAAGCGATATATACGAATTAAGGGGACCGTTCTTCAGCCTGTTATAAGCAGTCATCGCAGTCCTTATCTGACGGCTGATACAAAGTGAGGCAAAAGTCATGAAAACCGCTTCGCGTTCAGGATTATAATCTCTGATAGCCTTTGTACAGTCCTATCATTCCTTCCTGAATAAGATCATCGTTATCCGCTCCGACCAGAGAAATACGCCCTTGCTTTCATTCTGACAAGATTTTTATATTTCTCCACAAGCACATCCGCCGCCGGCGAATCCCCGTTACGGTATGTCATAACAAGTTCTTCATCCGACATCTTCGCATATCTGTCATTCATCCTAACACATCCTCTGTCTGACGATTTCGTACGCCATTACGCCTGCTGCCACCGATGCATTAAGCGAATCTATATCGCACTTCATCGGAATGGACGCGGTAAAATCACATTTTTCCTTAACAAGCCGTCCGACACCTTCTCCTTCATTACCTATTACAAGACCTATCGGACCTTTGAGATTAAGATTATACATCAGTTCACCTTTCATGTCGGCGCACACGAACCAGAGGCCTTCCTTCTTAAGTTCGTCTATCGCAGATGCAAGATTGGTAACCTTTGCAACCGGTGTGTAATTAAGCGCACCCGCAGATGTTCTTGCAACCGTTGCCGTAAGTCCTACCGCACGGTGTTTCGGTATGATCACTCCATGCGCACCGCACAGATTGGCGGTTCTTATTATTGCACCGAGATTGTGCGGATCCTCTATTCCGTCAAGAATAAATATAAACGGATCCTCGCCTTTGCTTCTCGCCGCCTCAAGAATATCGGAAACTTCAACATAATCATATGCTGCCGCATTTGCGATAACGCCCTGATGATGTCCCGTTTCCGACATATGGTCAAGTCTTTCTTTGTCAACATAATTAATTATCGAACCGCTTTTCTTCGCCTCGCGCAGAATAGTCATTACCGGACCGTCCTTACAGCCGTCAAGCACATATAATTTGTCTATTGTTTTACCGCTTCTGTAGGCCTCTATAACGGCATTACGTCCCTCTATGGTAAATTCATTGTGTTTCATATTATTTCCTTTCGCTGTCATTGCATTCAACAGCTTCAAAACCCTTTTTCACAAGTTCCATTATGCGTTCAAAACGTTTATCCAGATAAAGATATCCGATAAGCGCCTCAAAACCTGTCGCCCGCCTGTAATCACCGGCGGTTGCGTTCTTGGCCCTGTATATGAATGGGCATTACGTCCACGCTTGTATGCTGCCGTTTCCTCATCCGTAAGTTCCGGTATTAATGCCTCTATCATAGCTGACTGGGTGCCTGCTTTGGCAAGATTGCTTGCCTTGCGGTTAAGCTTATCTACCGGCGCATTGCCTGCATATACAAGTCTCGTCCTTATGATAAGTTCGTATACGCAGTCACCGATATAAGCAAGCGTCAACGGAGAATATGTCGCAAGATCGATTTTTCCGAGGTCAAAAGCCTCCGCCATCTCTTCAAACATATTATACAAGCTCCCAGACAACACCTTCTCTGGTGTCTTTAATTCTTACGCCCTTGGCAAGAAGTTCATCCCTTATGGCATCTGCCTTTGCAAAATCTTTCTCCTTCTTGGCAGCCTTACGTTCCTCAATCTTAGCTTCGACAAATGCAGTAAGTTCATCATCCGCCTTAGGCGCTGTGTTTTCGCCCTGCATTCTTGTAAGATTAAGAGAAAGCACATAGTCAAAATCTTTGACAAGCGCAAGCTTGGTAGCATCGTTTAAATCACTTCTTAATACATCATATACGACCGTAATTGCCGATGCCGTGTTAATATCATTTTCAAGTGCAGCCTTGAAATCAGTTTTATATTTATCAAATCCGGCTTTATCGACTTCACCGTCTTCTTTAAGCTCTCCGATACGTTTAACAAGCTTATTGTATGCTGCTTTGGTATTGTCCATTATCTCATAAGTGAACTCAAGCGGCTTTCTGTAATGTGACTGCAGACAGAATAATCTGTATACAAGCGGATCGTATCCTTTTTCTTCAAGAACGGACACGGTAAGAAATTCACCGTTTGATTTACTCATCTTACCGTTACGGTCATTCAGATGATGCACATGGAACCAGTAATTGCACCACTTATGTCCGAGATATGACTCACTTTGTGCGATTTCATTGGTATGGTGAGGGAAAATATTATCAACACCTCCGCAATGTATATCCATGTATTCGCCGAGGTGCTTCATGCTGATGCATGAACACTCAATATGCCATCCCGGATAACCGACGCCCCACGGGCTGTCCCATTTAAGTTCCTCGGTTGTCGAATTTGGATTTGGTAAACCATAATACGAAATCAGCCTTATTGCGTTTATTGGTATCTTCTGATACATCATCACGCACGCCGACCATAAGTTCTTTCTCACTCTGGCTTGAAAATACATAATAATCATCAAGCTTTGATGTATCAAAATATACATTGCCGCCTGCAATATAGGCATATCCCTTTTCAAGAAGAACTTCTATCATGTGAATAAACTCAGGAATACAATTAGTGGCCGGTTCAACCACATCCGAGTCTTTATATTTAATTTGGCACAATCGGAAAAAAATGCATCTGTATAATATTTGGCGATTTCCATAACCGTCTTGTGCTCTCTCTTAGCACCTTTAAGCATCTTATCTTCGCCCGTATCAGCATCACTTGTAAGATGTCCTACATCGGTAATATTCATTACGCGCTTTACATCATATCCCTCATATCTGAGAGTCTTCTCAAGCATCCTCCATAATGTAACTTCTGAGATTACCGATATGCGCGAAATGATAAACAGTCGGTCCGCATGTATACATAGAAACTTTGCCATCCGTATTAGGAACAAACTGTTCGATTTTTTCTGGTAAGAGTATTAAACAATTGCACTTTATTTTCCATTTTCGTGTTTCTCCAATCTTTTTAAAATCTCATCGACCTGATTTCTGAGTTTCTCATTATCTTCCTTAAGTGTATTAATATCATTAAGAACCGGATCCGGAAGATTGATCTGATCAAGATCCGTATTCGGAAGTCTTACGTTATTGCTCTTTACGATACGTCCCGGGATACCTACAACGGTTGAATTAGGCGGTACTTCTTCAAGAACAACCGAACCTGCTCTATCTTGGAACCTGCTCCTATCGTAAATGAGCCCAGTACTTTCGCACCTGTGCTTATCATCACGTTATCCTCTATCGTCGGATGCCTCTTTCCCTTTTCTTTACCGGTTCCGCCAAGTGTCACGCCCTGATACAACGTAACATTATCACCTATTATCGTAGTCTCACCTATTACAACACCATGTCCGTGGTCTATGAAGAGTCCCTTACCTATCGTTGCGCCCGGATGTATCTCTATACCGGTCTTTCTCGCGGCGCGCTGCGATATTTTCCTGGCCTTGTAGAACTTTCCCTGTTCGTATAATCTATGAGCTTTACGGTACTCCCAGATTGCCCAGAAACAAGGATAAAGAAATACTTCTTTATCGTCTTTCATCGCCGGGTCTCTGTCTCTTATTACTTCTATCTGCTCTCTGACATAATCTTTAAATCTCATCGTAATTCCTCACTTACGGCATATACTATGTTATAGAATATGCACAAGCTGACCTTTTTGTCAAGTGCATGGTATACTACCGGTCTGCCTGACAGCCCCGGCATCCGGCACATCCGCCCGCATTCCGGCGCTCATTCATTATATCATCATACACATAATTCTCAACCGTGGTTATAAGCACTGATGCCTGCGATGCAATTCCTTCCCCCGCTCCCGTAAATCAAGTCCTTCCTCGGTGGTTGCCTTAACACTTACACGGTTCTTTTCGATTCCAAGTGCTTTTGCAATATTTTCCCTCATTTCTTCTATATAAGGCGAAAATTTGGGACGCTGTGCAATAATTGTGCTGTCCACATTCTCTATTACATAATTATTATCCGACAATATTTTTGCAACATTTTTCATAAGTTCCATACTGGATATTCCCTTGTAGCGCTCATCACTGTCAGGAAAATGCCTGCCTATATCACCAAGCGCAGCTGCTCCGAGAAGAGCATCCATTATTGCATGAAGAAGCACATCCGCATCCGAATGTCCCAACAATCCTTTATCATAAGGTATATCCACACCTCCGACTATCATCTTACGGCCTTCTGCCAGCCTGTGGACATCATATCCTGTTCCTACTCTCATATATTATCCTCCTTGCCTTCCGGTAAAAAAAAGAACTTAATGCATTAACATTAAGTTCCTGTTGTCAGTAGCGGAGAAGGGAGTCGAACCCCTGACACCATGGGTATGAACCATGTGCTCTAGCCAACTGAGCTACTTCGCCATATTGAATTGAAAAATGGGACCTACAGGGCTCGAACCTGTGACCCTCTGCTTGTAAGGCAGATGCTCTCCCAGCTGAGCTAAGATCCCATATTCAGTTATGGGCTTTCTCAACCCGCTTGCCTATTATATTATTAACAGACCACAAATGTCAATACTTTTTATTTTTTTAAAATTAATTGTCATACAGTGTCAGCTTACTATATCCGTAATCGACTCAACGTCCCATATTAACGTGTTTGTAACCCCATCAGAATCCCTTGACACTGATGCATACAGCCTTGAGTTCTCTCATATAACTGACGTTCTCAACCGTATATCCCTTTGGAATTACATCATGATTTTCCATTATACCGGCAGATACATTGTAAAACCTTATCTCAGACCCGTTATCGTCCCCGGCAATCGTAAATATATTCGGTCCGTCCGGGTATATATACATGTTCCCAAGTTCCGCTTCATTCTCAAGCGTAAATTTAACAAAGGTCCGCGGTTTTAACTCATCATATACGCATACCGCCCTTGCATAACTATCGCTCGTATAAATATATAATCCGTCTTCGTAGTATAAATCCTTATCGTAGCCGCTGAGACTTTCTATCTCCTGCATCTCGATGCTTAATTTGGCATACCCGTTGGATATCGGCGTTGAAGCTTTTATTATAAGAGTCGAATCATCGGATCCCATGCTCACGAGTTCAATTGAATCCAGACTCTCACCTGCATCATATGCCACGGCCGACTGTCCGGTCTCTGTTATATATTGGTATACACGGACATCCTTGTCAAGCGTATAGTAAATTCTGTTCCCGCTGTCGGTTACAAGCATGTCTTCCGGTGTAAAATCCAGTTCATATGCCGTGTATTTGGAGCCTTTTATGTTAAGCTGCAGATAAAGTCTGTTGTCCTTATCATATACATATGGAACACCGCTTTCCGTAGTGGCCACATATGAACTCCCGGACAGATTTTCCGTTATATTGACGGTTTTGTATACCTCAGCGCTTGACAAATCATATGTCACTACTTCACGGCTGTCCTCACCGATATAAAGTGCCATGATATATTTATTTCCGAATCCATATACGGAGTCCGGTGATATGCCATTCTTATAAAGCATTTCGCTCACGTTATACAAAGCCGTACTTTCTCCTACAGGTTCGCCCTTGATAACCTTATCAAAAATAGTATTTTCCTGTTTGGTTTCTTCCTGCGGCTTATTGGTTGTGCTTTTTATGGCAGTGCATCCCGTAAGTACCGTAATTGCAATACATCCTGTAAGTGCCAACGCTTTCCGTACTGATTTCACCTGCAACACCTCCGTGTCTACTTCAATCTAAATGTTCTGTATCCTATCTGACCGACTAAGCTTACACCTGCCGCCATAACAACTGCAAGTGCCAGTCCTACACCCAGTGTAAAAAATAATGCTGTGGAATTAATATATATGAACAGACTGCTGCACACATACATGATTATGTTGATTATAACATATCTGTTCCGGCTCTTTACGGCATCTTTTGTATATGGCTGTATCGCATAATATAGTGTGCTGGAGCACCGTAAAAAGACATGACAGCATCAATATTCCAACGCACACAGGAATAACGGTTCCTGCATTCGATTTGGAGACAATTCCGGCCACGGCATATACCACCGTCAGCACTGCCGCCGGTACAATGTCTATTATGAGCATATATCTGAGCCTTATGAAATAATTCTCAAGGATATCATTACGGTTATTATATCCTTCCTTCTTAAGGAGTTCGCAGTCACACTGGTAAAAAAATGAACGGCAGATGCTCATACTGTTTGAAAATACACACATAACAAATACCATCACAGGCATTGAATATGATATGATTTTTGACACTTCTTCCGCATGTCCGTTGAACGATGCGATAAGTGCTGCTGCCAGTGCGATTATCGAAAGCGCGATTTTGAATCGCATATTGGATGCTATGCCTGACTTATTTCGTTTAAAAAATTCACGGTTAATTTCCGAATATGCCTGTGCATTGCACTCACTGACATCTTCAGCCATGAATGCAGGTTCTTCCTCAAGCACCGCTGCATCATCTTCAGCCCCGTCATCAAGGCTGCTTTTCTTAAAAAGTCTTGCAGCCGCTTTCGGATATCCGCTATAATTCCATACATAATATATAAAGACCGCAATCATCAGCAGAATAACCATCAGCCATATCGTATTAAATACAAGGTCATATGCCCCGGGAACATATCCGCGCAGATACGGTATAAAATATGCCACAAAAAGAGACAAGAGCATTACCGCAATGTTACCTTTTCTGTGCATGGAAAACGGTTTGGCAGTTGCCTTGAACATCATTATATTAAAGGCTTCTCCCGCATATCTCGAACCAACGATTACGATCGTCAGGTAAAGTGCTTTGGCCACATTCATGCCAAACACGGAAAATACCAGCCAGAATGAAATAAATTCCGTTATATTTTTACGCAGGATCACCATTCTGAAATAATCTGCAGGATTACATCTGACTTCGCGCAGCATAACATACGCCTCTTCGTCTGTCTCGAATATAACTGAATTATTAACAGAGCCGCAAAAACATATCATAACCATAGAGAAATAAACAAATGAATTCTCCAGTCCGTATCCTATATTGCCGGTTGCACTTAACCTTGACAGCACATACATCGGCCCAAGCATGGCAGCTGCCACAAATACGGCTTTCTTAATTATTTCCCATATTATCCTGCATGCAATGCCTATTATTCCGAACGCGCGCACTGAATCCAAATGTATCTTCCGGCCCACAAACGGAATATGTTTTAATATATATGCCACCCTGTTGGCATCTGTCATATATGAAATATATCCGCATTGAAATATTTTCTTAACCATATTATTACCGTTTCTCCTGTATTAATCCGCCTGTAAGGATTCCGTCTTTAAGCCATACAAGTTCATCAACAAGTGTGTCTAATTTCTTATAATTATCAGATGAAATAATTATAATATGTTTATCCTTCATTCTGGCAATAAAATCTTTCAGAGTATTATACATCTTGCCGTCAA
>VOFB01004378.1_pt1 | contig 15136 bp, 14 predicted proteins | sample 5384141 | NCBI WGS metagenome assembly VOFB01 (sample SAMN12384721, study PRJNA508395) | human gut metagenome | isolation source: healthy gut A | host: Homo sapiens | reverse complement strand
CGGAAGCTGCCGCGTTACCTATCGTCCCAATGACGAATGGATGCAGAGCGCCGCTTACCCTGTAACCATCGACCCGACGGGCAATTATTTCAACGATCTCGCCACGGGAATCGGCGACGTGTTTGTTTCCAGCGATAACCCGTCTCATCATTACGACCATACGGTTAAAAAAGGCAATCCGCAATATAATCATGACCTTTGAAGGAACGAATCTGTATGCAGGCAACGGCAACATTGCCTATATCATTCCTTCCCTGACGGGCTTTTCCGGGAGCGACAATAAAGTATCGGAGTTCCCGACGACCAGCGGTCTCATGATTCTGAACGCCACATGGAAGGTCTTTGTTCATGAGGGCGGCGGCACGTTTGAAGTGGCGCTTGTGACAAGCGACTGGAATACCAGCTCGGTAACGTATATTCACGCCCAAGCCTCAGTTCGGATATCCGCCAGACGATTACCCTGCACACGGGCGAAAATAACGTGGATTTGACGAAGATTTTCTCCGCATGGTTTAATACGTCGGATCAGAAAAGAAATTACGGATTTGCGGTGACAAGCAACAGCTCGTGGGCGAGAATCTGTTCGTCGGATGTGCTGCCCAGAAAGGAGCGTATGTCGTTCTCCGCTTCCTATACGGACGATCTGCCCGCGCCTACGGTAAAGGCGACAGGCTACGGAAACGGCGTCAATTCGCAGAGCGGTTATATCGACGTATCGTGGAACAGCGTTCCGCTGGCCAGTGGGTATCGGCTGGGCATATCGAACGGCAGCACGTTCCAGTATATCGACGTGGGCAATACGACCTCGTATTCGACGCGCGGCAAAAAGATTTGGCCGACCGACGCTGAAATAGCCGCGGGCAACTATACCCTGCACTGGGACGGAACCGGGCAGGAGCTGCCCAATATTCCTCGCAAGAGATAAAACAGACCTGAATTATTATTTCGTGGTCTTGCCTGCCAACGCTTACGGGCAGACAGGCTCGCAGCATGGTCAGGCGCAGGCTTCGCTGCCGGACACCACGCCGCCCAACCAGCCGTCTACGGTCAGCGTATCTCCGGCAGACTGGAGCAACGCGGAGGCTCGGACGGTCACGTGGGCAGGCTTGAATATGCCGCTGAACAGGGATACGCTGGGCGACAACGGGCATGTTCAGTTTATCCTTGATCCTGCAATCGGAACGGATGCGAACGCATGGGCGTGGCAGAATACGGCTTCCAACGCTGCAAACGGCTCACAGATCGTCTCGACGGCGGGCTTGGAGGATGGCGTTCATGCGGTCTATGTGCGCGGCGTAGACACCTACGGCAACTACGGCGCGCCCAAAGGCGCGGAACTCAAGGTGGACAGAACGCCGCCGACGCAGCCGGACGTGTCCGTACTGCCTGACGATTGGACAAAGGAAAATACCGCGTCGATCTCATGGACGAATATCGCCGATTTGAACGATTTGAATCGCGTGGAGCTTTCGTGGGACGGCGGTGCATACCAGACAACCGGGCTTTCCGATAAAACCTGTTCGGGATATGAAGCGGATATCTCGTCGTTTGCGGACGGGCTGCATACGCTGAGCATCCGGGGCGTGGATATCGCCGAAAACGTCGGAGAAGCCGGGACTGCGTCGATTCAGATCGACCGCAGCGCGCCGACGCTGACCCAATCTTCCGTTAAACCCGCAGCATGGACGGCGGCGGACAGCGTTATGCTGACGTGGGAAGGCGCGGCGGACGCATACAGCGGTCTTGCCCGGATGGAGTATGCCGTTGACGGCGGCGCTTGGGAAGCGCTCGACGTGAACGAAAACGGAAGCCGGGAAATTGAAATCGGCGGGCTGGCGGACGGCGAACATCGAATTACGCTGCGTCTGACGGATGCGCTTGAAAACGCTGCGGCATGGGAACATACGATCTATCTGGATCACACTCCGCCTGTTGTCGAGCTGCTTACGCCGCAGAACGGCGCGGTTGTGACGGGCGTTCTGGATATTTGGGGCGTTGTCTCGGATATTTCGCTGACGGACTGGACGCTGACGGCCAAAGGCTCGTCCGGCAAAGAAGTGACCGTTCACGCCGATTCGACCGAAAGGCTGTCCGAACAGCTCGGCGTGTTGGACACGGGTGAATTTGCGGATGGAGAAACCATTGAAATCATCCTGACTGCGCATGACGCTGCCGCGCACGAGAGCACGGTTCAGGGCATATACGTCAAGGCCGATCACAGCGCAAAGCCTGTTTCGGCAGACGTAACGATTACCGCGCCGCAGCAGGGCGAGTGCCTGACCGTCTCCTATAAGCAGGGCGAATATACCGCCGATTACAGCGGCTCGGAGAGCAGCGGCGTTTTCGTGCTGGACGGACAGCCGGGCGGCGCAACGTCCCATTTGAAATTCCCGATATACCCGATTCTCTACCCGGAAAACAGCGTTCATGCCCTCTCCGTGCTTTCTCTTGACCGTCAGGCGCGCTGCATTATTCGCAGGGCATGGCCGGATCGCTGATTCTGAGCGATATCTGGAAAGACGAAAATAAAGTTGAATCTGCCGACGGACTTGCATTGTCGGATATGGGCGCGGAAGTGATGGCGGATTCCGGCACACTGGTGTCCAAAAACTTTACAGCCGCGCAACCTGTGTTGGCTGTGCGACTGCATACCATTGAAAATCCGGCGGCGGGCGGCTCTATCTCCTATGAGGTATCGACCGACCACGGCGCAACGTGGACGGCGATTCGAGAAGGATACGATGTCAAATTTGACACGCCGCAGAATCAGGTGGCGGTTCGCGCCAATTTGAAAGGGACGGGAACGGTTCTTCAAGGTCTGGACATTGTGGGTGTATACGAATCGAATCCGTTCATTTCAGCGTCAGACTGCTTCGGCCTGTGACGGCGTTTAATCTGACGCATGAAGAAGAACAGACGGAAGCCATGCCGACCCTCTCGACGGACTGTGCGGCGCAGTTGACGGTTCAGCGCCTGTACATGGACGGACAATGGAACAGCAACAGCTTTACGGCGGATATGCTTCCCTTTGAGGACGGAACAACTCATCAGGCTGCGGCGCTGGGTCTGGATGCGGACGGCGCGCTTTACGGAAGCGGTGCGGCTGCGTCGATTCTCATGCGAACCGCGCTGAACGCGACAGACACATGGCAATCCACGGCGCTGGAGCTTGCAGACGAAACGTATGCCATTCGTTTGGAAACGCTCTGCATCGACGCGGCGGGAAAAACGGTAGAAAACGGCAAGTATGCGTATTCGTATGATGGAACGACGTGGACGGATTTCACGACGGGCGGCTATACCTTCCTGAGCAAAGGCACGAAAAAGCTGTATATCCGGGCAACCATGCCCTCCGGCGTGACGCTCAGAGCCATTCATCTGGAAGGCGTGACGGCCAAGACGCGGGCGCTGAAAACGACGTTGGTGAAAGCGCCTTATAACGTGCAGGCGACGGACTACGGCGACTACTACGAAAACGAAAAGCTCCGCCGCTACGAACTCACATGGACGGACGCGAACCGCGACGACGGCACATGCGGAAACGAGCTCTGGTTTGACATTTACCGCAACGGGCGGAAGATTGCATCGACGCAGAAAAATCGGTATACCGACTACGATTATGAGGCAGATGCAGTCTATCATGTTCGGGCGCGCAGAGACTACGACGATCCGGGCGACGGGCTTTCTTCGATACTCACCCGAACGAGCGGATGGGTGAAGGCGGCCATGACGCGTCTGGCGGCGGAGGAACGCATTGAAGGCGTACAGCACAACGTTGAAAACTTCACGCAGTCGGAATACCTCAACGACCTGTACGGCGGCAACTATACCTTCTCCGACACGCCCAATCCGCCGAGCCTGAGCTTCGCGCTGGATCAAAGCCTGCTGGGGCCGCATCGCTTCTGCTCGCTCGGCTTTGAACCGATTAACTTCAATACGGGCAATTTCTATTTGCAGACGCGGGATTACGCGCTGGCAGATTTGGGAACGTCCGGCTTTGATGTGGTCAGAACGTATAACACGCAGAGCAACGAAACGGACGGGCCGTTCGGCGCAAAGTGGACGACGGAATACAGCCAGCACCTCCGCCTGTTCAATGACGGCAGCGTCGGCTACCGCAGAGCGGACGGCAGCGAAGTGATCTTCTATGCGCAGGCGGACGGGGCGTTTGAAAGCAACTCGACGGAGTATGAATTCCTCTCCTATGACGCGGCGCACACCGAATATCGAATCAGCCTGACGGACGGGACGGTTTATGCGTTTGCGTCCGGCGGTCTGCTCAAACGCATTGAAAAGGACAGAGGACAGCATATTACGGAAATCGTCCGGGACGAGGACGGCCTGATGACGAAGATCATCTCGCCCAGTCAGGAAGAACTGCTGGTCGAAATGGATCAGGCCGGACATATCGTCGGCATCACCACGCCGGGCGGCGCGACGCTGCGCTATACCTACTCCGGGAAGAAGCTCAGCTCCTTTACGGATGCCGAAGGCAAGACGACAAAGTATGCCTACGACAAAAAGGGCCGCATGACCGAATGGTATGACGGCAACGGTCAGCGTCAGGTGCTGAACAAATACGACGAACAGGATCGCGTTGTCGAGCAGCAAGACGGCAACCACGGTCGCTATCGGATGCAGTACGGCGACGGTCAGACGATAACAACGGATGCCGAAGGAAATGTCGTTACCTATTTCTTTGATGAGCAAAAGCGCACTACTCGAATTGTGGATGCGTTGGGCGGTGAAACCAGCTTTACCTACGGCGAGCAGGGCGAAATTGTCAGCAAGACGGACGCGCTGGGGCATGTGACCGCCTACGCCTATAACGATGCGGGCGATATCGTCACAACCGTGCTGGAAAACGGAGGCACGATTCACAGGGAATACAACGATCATCACCAGATTACAAAGCTGACCGATTTGAACGGCTCGGTGACGTTGTATGAATACGATGCGGATGGTAATCTGGTTCGGGAAACCGCGCCGAATGGCGGCGTGACAACCTACGCATACGACCACAAAGGCCGTCTGACCCAAAAGACGGACGCGCTGGGCAATCAGACGAGCTATGCGTATGTCAACGGCCTGCTGGCCAAAACCGTGGATGCGCTGGGCAACGAAACGGCATACAGCTATGATGCGAACGGCAATCTGGCGAGCATGACGGGCGCGCTGGGCAACGTGACGCAGTATGAATACGACGCAAACGGCAATCTGCTGAACGTCGTCTTTGCGGACGGAACAAGCGTCAGCTATACCTATGATGCGCTTGGCAGGCAGATCAGCGCGACCGACCCGCTGGGCAATGTAACGCGTTACAAGTACGACGCGCTGGGCAATGTGTTGGAAACGACGCTGCCGGATAAGACGACCCAGACGGCGACCTACACGCACAACAGCCAACTGGCGACAGTCAAGGACGCGCTGCTGAATCAGACGAAGTACACCTATGACGGCAATGGAAACCGCCTGACGGAAACGGATGCGCTCGGTCATACGACGACCAGCGAGTACGACGCGGCGGGCAATCTGATTTCAGAAACCAATGCGGCGGGCGGCGTGACGACCTATCGCTACGACGCGCAGGGCTTCCCGATCTCCGTGACGGATGCGGCGGGCGCGACGCAGACCTATCGCTACGACGTAATGGGCAACATGGTCGAGCGGACGCTGCCCAACGGCGCGACCATCCGAACGGATTATGACGAAAGCGGAAACGTCATTCGCGAAGTCAACGAGCTTGGCGGCGAAACGACCGTTGAATATGACCTGCTGGGCAGAATCATCGCAATCACCGACCCGATGGGCGCGGCAACGGCGTACAATTATGATGCAAACGGCAATCTGCTCTCCGTGACGGATGCGCTGGGCAATGTGACGGCGTATGAATACGACGCGCTGAATCGCGTGACGGCGGAAATTGCGCCCAATGGCGGCAAAATTGTCTATGCGTATGACTGCGTGGGCAATCTCATCGAAACCACCGATGCGCTGGGCCATACGACGACATACAGCTATGACGCGGCAGGCAATCTCATCGGCATGACGGATGCGCTCGGACAGGCCGTCGGGCTGGAATACGACAAGAACGGGCGCGCGACGACGGCTATTCAGAAGAACGGCGGCGTGTTGGCGACGGCCTACGATAAAGCAGGACGCGTTATTTCCGAAACGGATGCAAACAAGCACACGACGAGATACCGTTACGGCAAGACAGGACTGGTCAGCGAGATCACCGACGCGCTGGGACAGAAAGCGCTGTTTGAATATGACGCTCTGGGCAACGTGACCAAGATCACAGCGCCGGGCAACGCCGTTACGCAGTATGCCTATGATATTTCCGGCAGACTGACGATGCAGACAGACGCAACCGGGCTTGTGACCGAATACGGCTATGACGAAAACAGCCAGTTGATCTCTGTTGTGACCAACGGAAACGAGAGCCTGTACGAGTATGACGCAATGGGCAACGTTTCCTCGGTTACGGATGCGGAAGGGCGCTGCATAAAGCTGTCTTACAACCTGAACGGCAATCCGACGGAGATCATCTACCCGGATGGAACGAAGGACGTAACCGAATATGACGCACTGGGCCGTGTGGTTCAATCTACGCCGCGCACGGGGCTGGCGACAGCATACGCGTATGACGAAAGCGGAAACATCGTTCGCATGACGCAGGGTGAACAGACGACGGCCTACGAATACGACCTGCTCGGACGCATGGTCAGGCAGATTGCGGCGGACGGGACGGAAACCGCGTATGCCTATGACGCGCTGGGCAACCTTGTCAGTCAGACGGATGAACTGGGCAACCAGACGACGTTCAGCTACACGGCGGAGAGCCTGCTGGAGCAGGTGACGTATGCCAACGGCGCAAGTCAAAGCCTGAGCTATGACCTTGCAGGCAACATTATCGGCGAAACGGATGCGGAAGGCAACGCTAAGCAATACCAGTATGACAAGGCCAACAGGCTGATTGCGGTTATTGACGAGCTGGGCGGCAAAACCAGCTATGCCTATGACGCAATGGATCATATTGTGCAGGTGACGGACGCGCTGCGCCATGCAACGAAGTACACCTACGACAAGGACGGAAACCTGACGAGCGAAACCGACGCGCTGGGCCACAAGGTGCAGTATGCCTACACGCCGGAGGGCTGGCTGAGCAGCGTCACCAAGGCGGACGGGCGCGGTGATGACGTTTGAATACGACAAAACGGGCGCATTGACCCGTCAGAACGTCGGGGACGGGCAGAGCGTCACGAGCAGCTACAACGAAATCGGCAAGCTCACAGAGGTATCCAGCGAAGCCGGAACGATTCGCTATCAGTACAATGAGCAGGGATTCCTGATCTCCGTGGAGAATGTCAATAGAGACGTGGTTTCGTATACCTACGACGCATATGGCAACAAAACGTCCATGACCTATCCTGACGGCAGGACGGTCAGCTATACCTATGACGCGATGAACCGAATGGTCGGCGTTGTGGGGCTGGATGGCGAAACGACAAGCTATGTCTACGACGCGGCGGGCAGAAGAATCCAGACGGTTTCCGGGAACATGACCACGCGCTATGCCTATGACAGCGTGGGCAACCTGACGGAGCAGGCCACCAGCGGCGCAAGCGACATTGCGTTCCGTTACAGCTATGACAGGAACGGCTACATCACGGGCGAAAAGCGCACGGAAAACGGAACGGAGACGGAAAACAGCTATGCGTATAACGCGCTCGGAGAGCTGACCAGCTTCCTGCAAAGCACGGGCTACGGCGAAAGCTACGCCTATGATAAAGCCGGAAACATGCTGGAAAAGGCGATTACCGGGACGGACGGCCAGAACGTGACACTGAAAATGGCGTATAATGCGGCCAATCAGCTCACGGGCATGACCAACGGTCAAAGCAAGATTGCGTACAGCTATGATAAGAACGGCAGCCTGATTCAAAAGACGCTGACAAGCAAGACCTACGGCAAGCCTGACGGATCGCTATGCGTATGACGCGCTCGACCAGCTCACCTCCTACGTCGGATATGACGGGTATCAGCAGCAGTTTACCTACGATGCGAACGGTATGCGCCTGAGCAAAAAGGAAACAGGCGACGAATCCCGCTCCACGCTTGAAGAACTGTTTCGCGGGAATATTGCCGGACAGCCGGAAATCGTTGTCCCGCAGGCGCAGGACGACGCGGCGGACGTGCCGGAAGAACTGGCGTGGGCGACGACGGATTATCTGTACGATATCACGCAGGAATACTATCAGGTGATCTCCGAAACCCGGACGGAAACGAACGGTCATACGGCGACAACCGCTTATGCCTACGGCTTGGAACGCATCGCAGCGTATACGGCAGACGGCAAGACCAGCTATGTCTATGACGGACGCGGTTCGGTTGTGCAGGCGGTGACTGCGCCTGTTGCGGGCGAAAAGGTATCCTCTGCCCTGCCGGATGTTGCTGTGAAGGTGCAATCCTTCTTGTATACTGCTTTCGGTGAGCAGATGGGCGCGCAGAAGGTGAGCGGCTTTTGCCTATAATGCCGAAGCCTACGATGCGGCGACGGGCATGATTAACCTGAGAGCCAGACAGTATGAGCCGACGATTGGGAGGTTTGAGCAGAAGGATGCTCAAAATGGCGAAGTCCATCAGAGTCTTTCCCTGAATAGACATGTATATGTTGTTAATAATCCACTGAATTATGCCGATGCTTCCGGGCAGATCTTTAGCAAAGTTTTTAGTTCGACAAAAACGCAGTCTAAGCAAACCCAGCCGACAAAAGCATCAACCAAAACTACCGGCATCGGTAAGAACATTGCATCCATAGTAAAAAATGCTGCTCAGAATATTACCAAAATTAAAACATCAACATCTAAAGTAAAAAAACAGAGCACTAATCAAAAGACAATAGGAGTAAAGAAGCACTAGCGGACGCAGCAACTTATCAAAAGAATGGGCTTATTTCAATAGTTGAGGAGTTCTTTTTACTGGACTGCGACAACGAGCTGATAAAGTCGGCGACAGTATATATGACAACTTAAATTATTGGACGATAGGCATCCCTGATGGAGTAAGAGCAGCTTGGGAGGCGAATAAAAGACGAACGGATGAAATGTTGGCGAATCCGAATTTATACAACATTGGAAACTGATAACAAGGGAACATTTGATACAGCAAAAGATGCGGTAACGGTTGATCCATCTAATCCGGGAAAACAATGGAAAGCCTCCGCAAACATTGTGTCGCTTGGATTTGGAGCATATCACCTGCTGGCGGATGGCATTCTGAATCCTCTGATTGGGACAGCCATTAAGCAGAAATTTACCTACTTATGGTTATGATGGCTGGGCCCGAAACAACAAACGATGGCATAATTTATAGCTCTGAGAATTTACCATCTAATGCTAAAGCGGGCTTATGATAAATACAACTCGGCAGGTTGAAGGAGCAGTTTCTGGACAAACGCCGGGAACTGCAGCAGGGGTCAAATATAAAAATATTGATGGTAAACTCCCGATCAAAACTATTGATGGAAAAGATATTACATATCGAGAGTTTGATGAATAACCGTTTGCCTAATTTACCAAGGGATAAGGAACGATTTGTTGTCGGTAGTGATGGAAGTGTATATTACACAAATGACCATTATGCGACTTTTATCCAAGTGAAAGATTAGAAAGGAATTGATATTGAATGTTACTATATTCTGTTGAAATTGACGGTAAAAAATAAAGAATTATAATGACTTCATGTCCGAAATGCAGATGAAATTCAAATTTCCCAGAGATTGTCAAGGGTATGTAGAACGATACCTAGATTGGATGAGAGATTTAAGTTGGATTAAAGCAGATAAAATCAAAATAACAATAAAAAATATGTCGTTTTTTATGATTGATAATCCTACTGATCGAAAAGAAGCATTACAAGATTTGTGCGAGATAATACTACCTTTTGGAAACTTGAAGCAGATAAGGTTATCGTGGACGGCAAAAAAAGGGATTTCATTCTAAGCCTGATAAATTAAAAGAACATTTTGGAATCTATAATGATACTAGGAAAGAACGCTTTTAACAGAATATACAGAATATATAGAGAGACTTGTGCAACGATATAACGAATTTTACAAGAAAATGGAACGTATAGCGCGCTCGGAGAGCTGACCAGCTTCCTGCAAGGTACGGCTACGGCGAAAGCTACGCCTATGATAAAGCCGGAAACATGCTGGAAAAGGCGATTACCGGGACGGACGGCCAGAACGACACTGAAAATGGCGTATAATGCGGCCAATCAGCTCACGGGCATGACCAACGGTCAAAGCAAGATTGCGCAGCTATGATAAGAACGGCAGCCTGATTCAAAAGACGCTGACCAGCAAGACCTACGGTAAGCTGACGGATCGCTATGCGTATGACGCGCTCGATCAGGGGCCACCTCCTACGTCGGGTATGACGGATATCAGCAGCAGTTTACCTGGCGATGCGAACGGTATGCGCGCCTGAGCAAAAAGGGAAAAGGGTGACACATCCCGCCCACGCTTGAAGAACTGCTTCGCGGGAATATTGCCGGACTGCCGGGAAATCGTTGCCATGAAGGCACAGGACGACGCGGCGGACGTGCCGGAAGAACTGGCGTGGGCGACGACGGATTATCTGTACGATATCACGCAGGAATACTATCAGGTGATCTCCGAAACCCGGACGGAAACGAACGGTCATACGGCGACAACCGCTTACGCCTACGGCTTGGAACGCATTGCGGCGTATACGGCAGACGGCAAGACCAGCTATGTCTATGACGGACGCGGTTCGGTTGTGCAGACGGTGACTGCGCCTGTTGCGGGCGAAAAGGTATCCTCTGCCCTGCCGGATGTTGCTGTGAAAGTGCAGTCTTTCTCGTATACCGCTTTCGGAGAGCAGATGGGTGCGCAGAAGGTGAGCGGCTTTGCCTATAATGCCGAAGCCTACGATGCGGCGACGGGCATGATTAACCTGAGAGCCAGACAGTATGAGCCGACGATTGGGAGGTTTAATCAGAAAGACGTTGTTAGAGGCAACGCAGGACAGCCCATATCACTTAATCGCTATTTGTATTGCCAGAATGATGGTATAGATTATATTGACCAACAGGTCAATCCATACTTGAGCATTGATAGGCACTAAGGTGATTAAAGGTACACTAATCGGTGCAGGATTGATTATTTGGGGTATAGTTTCTGGAGCACAGAAAGCAAATAATAATTATGGGGTACGCAAAAATTCGTCTATTGACAAATTGAGGAGTCAGGAAAAACAAAACGAGAAGAAAAAAGCAAGAAGCTGAACGGTTACAGGAACGAGATCATATCCTTGCTTCGAATTCACTTTGCGGGCCTGCACCTACACCCAAAACTACTCCTGTTCCATCTTCATATGTGACAAGTGTGGCAGGAAGTAATGCGCCTAATCCTAATGATCACAGAGATGACGATGATAAAAAGATACAAAACACGGAGAAAAGAGAAAGAATGAAAGAGGATTTACAAAAGAAAAAATAGAGGATATTACAAAAAACTACAGTCAGAAAGTATATCAGCCTGGTGGAAGAAACAGTATATGCTAAAAAAAAACGGAGGATATTATGATGTTGTTATCTATAACAACGAAGGGAAAAATTATCACAACGGTTGGGGGAAATACAAAATCGCTAAAGACATGGAGTGATGTTGTACGAATGTTGAACAATAATGGCGGATTTTCTTCACTACCTATTTTGAGATAAGGAGGATTTGATATGGCAGTTTTGTATTCTCAAGAAAGAAACATTAAAGTTTCGATAGAAATATGTCATAATCAAAATTATGATGTATTAGAAAATAGAACAGACTATGAAAATTGGATTCCATTTTTTCATTTAATCTTTAATACACCAACTTTGAATCGAAATATAAATGAAGATTCAACGTTCACTTTATTTGAAATAAAAAACTTTATAAAAAATAGTAAAGAACTATGTATAACAAAAAACAAGAAAATAGATTTTTGTACGCTTGAAGCATATTTTGAAATGATTGTTAATCCGATTTGTGAAGATGATGAACTAGAAATTGTACTGTGGCTTAATGTTGGAACAATTACGAACGGAGAACACTATGGATATAAAGAAGGATGTTTGTTCTATACATCAATAGATAAATATAAAAGATTTATTGAAGAATTGGAAAGTGAATTATATAACGATATTTGGACTTATAGCCATTGTTAAGTGAGTATAAATGAAAAAAGGTGCAGATATAGATGCGTGATATGCTCCCTTTATGAGAGACAGTGAAAAAACAAACTGTCATCATGAAGGGAGCATTGTTATGCCGCAAAAAGCAAATTGAACGCAGAGGAAAAAGTGGAGATTATCAGGAAGTACCAACAAGGGGAAATAAGCTTGGCTCAAGCAGCTCGAGAGGCAAGTGTCGAGACAGCGACGATCTATAGATGGAGCACACGCTATGAAGCAGAAGGGGCAGGCGGCTTTTATCATATCAGAAGAACCGCGTCTATCCATCAGAACTAAAGTTAAAGGCGGTACAGGAATACCTGTCCGGGTCTGGCAGTCTCAGAGAAATCAGCAAAAATATAAGCTGCGGAACGAACGTCAACTCAGCAACTGGATAAAGGTGTATCATGCTCATGGAGATTTCAACTCAGTCAAGTTTTCCGGAGGAGGAAGCTACATGAAGCAGGGACGGGACACCACACAGGAAGAACGTGTTCAGATCGTCAAGGACTGTCTGGCCAGTGGAAAAACTACGGCGAGATGGCCTTGAAGTACAAGGTGAGCTACCAGCAGGTACGCACATGGACGCTGCGGTTCGAGGAGATGGGCGAGGCCGGTCTGGAGGATCGGCGCGGGAAACGGAAGAAGGACCAAGTACCCAGAACTGAGCTAGAGAAGGCGCAGATCGAGATCGAACAGCTCAAGCATAAGCTGTATTTGGCGGAAATGGAGCGTGACCTGCTAAAAAATTGGACGAGATCGAGAGGAGAGATGCCTTTCGGAAGTGAGACAGCGCCATATCTATGCCGCGATCCGGGAAGCTCACGAGAAAAAAAAAGGGTATCCCATTGAGTTGGCCTGTGAACTGCTCCATGTGGCGCGCTCGGCCTACCACAAATGGGCCTCTGGAAAAGCTGAGCCAGCGGGCTGCAGAAAATGAGCGTCTTGCGGATACGATTGAGAAGATCCATGAGGAAAGTCCGGATAAGGGCTACCGGAGACTCAATGACGACCTGCGTCATGACCACGGTATCCACGTCAATGACAAGCGGGTGCTCCGCATCTGCCGGGCCAGAGATATTCGTTCCACGATCAAACACAACAACCATGGCTGCACGCGGCGAGCGAAGAACCCGCAGTATCTTGCCGAAAACCTTTTGGACAGGCAGTTTTATGCCGCAAAGCCCAATGAAAAGTGGCTTACCGATGTAACCGAATTCAAGTGGTTTGAGGGTGTGAAGGTACAAAAAGCTCTATCTGAGCGCCATCCTCGACCTTTGCGATCGGCGCATCGTGTCCCTATGTGCTCAGCGAACGCAATGACAATCCGTTGGTTTCAAGACCTTTGATAAGGCTGTGAAAGCCAATCCGGACGCGCATCCTCTGTTCCATAGTGACAGAGGGTTCCAGTACACCAACCGTACCTTCCACAACAAGCTCGTGCAGGCGGGAATGCCGCAGAGTATGTCCCGCGTAGCGCATTGCATTGATAACGGCCTGATGGAGGCTTCTGGGGGCATCCTGAAACGGGAACGCTATTACGGCAGACGGTTCATCAGCAAGCACGAGCTTGTTCAGATGATCCAGCAGTATATTCGCTATTACAACACGAGACGTGTCCAGCGCAATCTGGGCGTCCTGACGCCGATGGAAAGCACACGCTTTGCCTCGCCGCATAAAAAGCGGCCAGCAGCGAATAATGGACTGCTTGCAGAAAAATAGACAGTGAAATAAACCACCTCCTGTTGTAGAATTGAGAAAGTCAAAACTACAACAGGAGGGTCGTTTTATGTCCAGACCATACACACATGTACAAGGATTGCTGCCTAGCGTATTGGCAATGAAGGAGGAGGGGTACACGTACCGACAGATTGCAAAACAATTCCGGCTTAACAAAGGAACAAAAGTTGAGGAACTATGCAGCAGAGCGCGAAGAGCAGCGAAGAATTGAGAAAGGTTATATTCTCAACCCAAAGGCCGTCCGAGAAACGCGGCCACACAGGAGCAGTTACAGAATAACCGAATCGTCGAGCTTGAAATGAAAGTGGAGCTGCTGCAAATTTTCATCCGAATGTGGAAGGATGTGAGTGCCAAATCGGGTGAAAGGTTTAAAAAATATCCAATTCAGAAAATGTGCGAGCTATTTGAAGTGTCCCGAAGCGGATTCTATAAGTGGAGAAAACGAGTATCACAGCCGCAGCAGCGCGGCGAGTTGGATCAGTTCATCATCGAGTGCCAGGCACAAGTGAATCAATCTTACGGATACCGCCGGTGTTTATGGATAAACAGAATAAATCAGTTGAATATCATCCATTAACCGTGCTGCACCTCATTACGTGAAAGCTGGACTGGCGCAGATCAGCGCAGACGGCCCTATACACTGTATAAGCAGGTGGCATCATTACGCCGCAAAGCGACCTATTATCTCCCTGGTGCCATCATGGATCTTTTTTGCGGCAGATACATTGTCGCATACCGCCTTGGCACTGAAATCAACGCAACTCTTTTGTCAGCGACACGGTTAGGAGACGCATTTGGTGCGTAGTGAAAGGTCGCTGATGGATTACTGATTCCACAGCCGACCAAGGCTGCTCGTACACCTCTCTGAAGAATACTTCTCACCTTTAACGCAAGAATACCTACCTTTTCGGCTTCAATGTCCACGACGAGATGTCCTTATGATAACGCAATAATGGAAAACTTCTTTGGCACATTTAAGACCGAATGCCTTACAGATGCAAACCAACTACCGGCGAACAGGTTCAGCAGCTGGTTGGATGAGTATATTCATTTCTACAACCACCAACGCATTGATATGAAACGGCCTTTACCCGCTTGAACTGAGTAAAGCCGCGTAATGTCGTGCAGTCTACGACTTTGTTGTTTTTCGTGT
>VOFB01003386.1_pt1 | contig 15136 bp, 19 predicted proteins | sample 5384141 | NCBI WGS metagenome assembly VOFB01 (sample SAMN12384721, study PRJNA508395) | human gut metagenome | isolation source: healthy gut A | host: Homo sapiens | reverse complement strand
CAGTACCCTTTACAGGTTGTACCCGATGCAATGCTGTTGAACTGAATACCGTTCCTGTCTGCATAAGTCTGTGCCTCTGTACCGCTTGTTCCGTAAATTACAAAATTGGGAATGACTTCCGGGATATGAGAAAGGATCGTCGGGGTCGACAGGATAGTAACCTATAGCTTGTACGCCGATATGGAGTTACACTTGCAGGGACTGTCACACCGCGATTTTTCCCATAGAGAAAATACTCCTCACCCATATAGACTGCAAACCGTCAGTGAGAGTTAACTGTTTTCAAGTTTTTGCCTGTGAACGATCATCGTGAGTAACACGCATTGTTGACGGAAGTGTAATCGTTCTAGCCGTTGTTCTGGAATGCGTCAATTTCGCTTGAGTTCACCGCCGTTGAAATTGATATTTTCAGGCTTTCCACAACCATAAAAGCATAGTAACCGATGTATTGACAGCTTTTCGGGATTACAACTTTTGTAGTACAGGCGGTTCAAAGTTTGCAACATTATGAGAGTTAATTCGAGATCACCGAAAATAAATCACTACTATCGCCTTTTGTTCCTCTTTAAATGTCAGCTGAGTATTTTTTCGGCATAGTGCCTTTTGTAGCAATAGGCAAAGTTTTGAAAATAAACAACGCCGTCTTTTGGCTATTGTACCAAGCTGTTCCCTTAAATGAATTATGCTCAAGAACGCTTAAATTTTCACCGATACTGCCAAAGCTTTTGAGTTTTGTACAAGCCGAAAAGCGGAATCAAGATAACGCACATTTTACCACCGGTTACTGTTGTAAGATTGGTACACCCGGCTGAACGCCTCCCTCTATGCTCAACAAAGAATCGCAAATTGACCTTTGTAAGTCCCTGTACATGAATTAAAACCGCCCCTCAAAATGCGAACATTTGAAAGATTTTACGCTTGTAAGATTTTACTGCCTATCGTACCGACAACCTCCATTGTATCGCTCGGAAGTGTTATTGACTTCAACTTGACACAATCAATCAACGAAGCTTCAAGGCGGATATTTCCCGCTTTGGAATGGTAAGATTTTCAATTTCAGTACAGTTTCTAAAACAACCTGCATCAAGCTTTGCCGTTGTCGGAAGTTTTATTGTTTTAAGTAGTACATACCCTCGATGTCAACATAGTCAACACTTTCGGGAACGGTCAGCTTTGTTATCTTATAGTTGCTGTTTACATTAGTCGGTGATTTTATTGTCAATGATTTTAAACCGTGAGGCAAATTGAGTGTTGTCAGCTTGTCAACATAACACTCTTTCATATAAACTGTCTTTGTGCCTTGTATGTTGAATTGATTTTTATTTTTTATAAGGTGTATTATAGCCAACCTTGAAACCTAAAAATATTCCACCGCAATAAATAGGAGCGCTGTCGGCAATGTTTTCATACCACTTTGTATCATAAATTGCACTTCGTTCAGAATCAATCTCGGAAAGGGAACTTGGAAATGTTATATTTTCAAGGTTATAACATCCATAAAATGCACCGTCAAGCTTTTCAAGGCCTTCGGGCAGAACTACTTTTTTAAGAGCTTCGCAGTAGCCAAAGGCATTATCTTCAATACTTTTCAACCCAACACTAAATGTAACGGATGAGAGTGAAGAACATTCATAAAAAGCATATTTGCCAATTTTTCTGTACACTTTTAGGAATTTTAACATTCTTTAAAGAGGTGCAGTTTTTTAAAAGCACCATTATTTATATATCTTACTCCCTCGGGAATTGTAACACCTGTAATGTTGGAACTTTCAAACACCTCATCACCGATTCCGCAAACACCTGACGGAATGACGGGAGTTTTACTGCTTCCTCTATAAGCAAATAAGCAACCGTTCCATACAAAAAAATCCGAAGCATTATCATCATATAACCATGTATTATAATCGTCACTCAAAGCCTTAATTGAAGACCACATATTTTCACCGAAAACACGATCGCCAAAATTTGTATTTTGACTTACATTGAAATTTTCAAGAGAATAGCAACCTGAAAAAGCTCCGTTTTCAATTTCGTTTACACTTTCGGGAATGTCAATTGACTTTAATTCAAAACATCGGCTAAATGCCCACGGTCCGATTGTTTTCAAGTTTTTTGACAACACTACTTCTTCAAGGGGAACACCGTCACTGCTGTCGGCAAATGCACTTTCACCGATATATGTAACCGTGTCGGGCATTACAATCTTTTTGATGTTTGAAGTGTCCATATTTTCAACACCTGTAACGGTATAGCCGTCAATTTTTGACGGAATGGTTACCTCGGTATCGTAGCTTTGTAATCTGTGATTGCAATTGTATTTGCAGAAAGGAATCGGTAAGTATAACCCGAGCCGTTGCTTGACGGAACTTTATTGTACAAACCTGCATAACCGGCCTCGTTTTGCGTTAAAGCAGAAGCCGTTACCGAAAGCATTCCCGTCAGCAAACAAACTGCAAGTGCAAAGCTTATGAATTTTCTTGTGCGGTGTTTTAGTTTAGTCTTTTCATAGAATTACCTCCAGTTATTTTGTTGTTTTAATTTTGTTTGTGTTTTAGATTGTGTTGCCGTTATTTATGGTTATATTATACAAAATAAGCAAGATAATAACAATACAAATTCCAAAAGTGTCAATTGACAAAACGGAATTTCGTCTTGACAAATGATTTTTTTAGAAGAAAATGCTCCGACGCTAAAAAGTATCGGAGCATATATGAGCTTTTTTATAATTAACTGACGGTAATTTTGTTCTGACCGCCTGTTATGTCGGAAAAATTGTTTTTGCACTTTTAACGAATGCGAAGATTGTTTTTCAAAAGCATATTTCTCGTTTTGCTGTCAAGACCTGCAAAGGATTTTAGGATTGTTCCCGTGTTTTTAAGCGGATTTTTCAGCATCTCATTAAAGGTTGCGGTTTCTGTCAGCGACAAAGGGCAAAACCTCTTTTGTGAACTCCCGTCTTTGAGCAATTGTCAGCGATTCAACAAATTCTTTCAGCGTGTGGTCAAAGAAAACGCTGAAATTTGTAGTGCTTTTCAGCCTGACAAGCCTGTTCTGCTCAATCTCCCACGAATAGACATCGTGCTGAAGAAAACCTTTTTGATTGCTCTTTACAATTGTGTAGCTCTCCTCATGCTCAAATATCATGCCGAAAATGCTTGACTGCGGAACAAAGGTGTAGATTCTGTCGTCGATTTCATAAAATCCGCTGTCCTTTATTTTGTCAAGAGAAAACCCCGGTCCGTCAAAATTGTAAATATAATCAATGTGATTTCTTGAATTTTCATCGGTAAAAGCACCGGCATAAACCGCAAGATTTCCGCCCTTTGAGTGACCGCCCAGAATGAATTTTCCGTTGAGCATACGGACTGCCTTTTCAAAATAATCAAGAGCCTTTTTCTGTGACGGCAACGGAAATGTGAAGAACATATTGAAGTCCTCCTGCCAGCCGACAAGAGAAAAGTCCGTTCCTCTGTATGAAATAAAATAATTCTTTTTGAGAAATTCAAAAGTGATTGCGGAAAACTGCATACTCACATCGGACTCAACCTCGTTTACATACCCCGAAACAAGAATTTTGCCGAATCTCTTGCTCTCTGCCGTTGCTTTCAAAAGGTCGGCGTCACCCTTCCACAATAGATTTTTCTCGTAATCATCGGTTGCAAACACACGCATTGCCGCCTGTTCAAGGGTAATTTCATCAAACAGACAGGACGATACCGCACCGTCAAAAGGAAGATATGAAAGCCGTGAAAGCACAAGTGCGTCAAAGCTCGTTAAAACCATCCTGTTCAAATGTCAAATCGCCGCGCCAGCTTATGTAATCAAATATGTCAGCCATACAAATGCCTCCAATCTGTTTTCTCTCTGTAATTATTGTATCACTTTGTACTAATTATTTCAATGCAATTTTAAAAATTGAAAAAGAAAAGGACAAACGAATTCGTTCATCCTTTAACAGTATATGAAGTTATCTGAATTTTGCGATTTCTTCAAGAAATTGTTTTCCGAATTTTTTCAAGCTTTGTTCTGCCCACACCCGAAACTTCAAGCATTTCATCGGGTGTTTCGGGGCATTTTTTGCACATATCAATCAGCGTTACATCGGTAAAAATAACATAGGCAGGAACGCTCTTTTGGATGCAATGCCTTTTTCGCAAAGCCTTGAGTGCGTCAAGTAATTCGGAATTGACAGGCACTTCGGGGCGGTGCGTTTTGACAACCTTTTCGGAGTTTTCAACTTTCTTCATCACAAGCCGTTCCCGCCCGAAAAGCACATCTCGGCTCTTTGGCAAAAGTTTTAGAACCTCGGTTTCATTGTCGGATGAAATATACTCCTTTTCGGCAAGAAAGTCAATTGTGCCGAAAATATGCCTTTGCCGTAACCTCTTTCATTATTCCGTAGGTTGGCTGATTGTTAAGCTCAGCTTTTAGAATTTTCTCGCTTTTACTGCCCTTTAACACATCACAAATCACGGTTTTTGCCGTACCTTTGTCCTGTTCTTGCAATGCAGGACATAATTTTTTGAGCGTCAATTGCGCTGACATCAACAAGCTTGTGAACAGAAAGACAGTTGGAGCATTTTCCGCAGTAAGCCTTCTTTTCACCGCCGAAATACCGCAGAATAAACCCACGCAGACAATCGTTTGTTGTGCTGTAAAAGGTCATATATTTTAAGCGTTCAAAATCACGCTCACGAATTTGCTCGTTTTCTTCAATTGTAAGCTCATCGTTGCCCTCGGAATTTTCAATCATAAAACGATTTAGGCGAACATCCTTAGGACTGTAGAGCAAAATACAATCAGCCTCACCGCCGTCACGACCTGCCCGTCCTGCCTCTTGATAGTAGCTTTCAATGTTTTCGGCATATTGTAATGAATTACATATGTAACATTTGACTTGTCAATTCCCATACCGAAAGCATTGGTTGCGACCATAATATTTTTTCGGTCAAAAACAAAATCCTCCTGATTTTTCCTGCGTTCGTACTCATCAAGACCTGCATGGTATCTTGCCGCCGAAAAGCCGTTATCGCAGAGCAATTCGCAGACAGATTCAACATTTTTTCGGGTTGCACAATAGACAATTCCCGACCTGTCGCCACGCTCCCGAATGAGGTCAATAAGCTTTTCGTCCTTTGACGATGACTTTATTACGCCAAAGAAAAGGTTGGGGCGGTCAAATCCCGTTGTAATTTCAAACGGATTTTCAAGCCTGAGAATTTTCTTTATATCTTCTTTTACATCATTTGTGGCCGTTGCGGTAAATGCTCCGACAATCGGACGATTTGCAAGGCTTTCAACAAATGAAATAATTTTGAGGTAACTCGGTCTGAAATCCTGTCCCCATTGTGAAACGCAATGAGCCTCGTCAACTGCAACCATTGAGATTTTTATCTTTTTACAGGTGTCGAGAAATCCGTCAGTCAACAGCCTTTCGGGTGCAACATAGATGATTTTGTATTTTCCGTGTTCAACATTTGAAAGCACTCGGAGAAATTGCGGATATGAAAGCGAGCTGTTTATATATGCCGCAGGAACTCCCGACTGAACGAGTGAGCCGACCTGATCCGTCATAAGCGAAATCAGAGGTGACACAACAATTGTCACCCCGTCAAAAAAGTAATGCGGGAATCTGATAGCACATAGACTTGCCTGCACCTGTGGGCATAATGCAAAGTGCATCTCTGCCGTCAAGCAAAGCGTCAACTATCTGTTCCCTGTCCGTCTCTGAAAGAATCGTGTCCGAAGTAATCTTTTAACACGCTTAATTTATCACTCATCTTTTGCCCTTATCTATCATTCTTTATTGGAATTATAATCATTGTATTCCCTTTCAATCAAGCCATAAGCAGATTTACAATTTTCTGCTGTTCGACCTCGTTAAGCTGCTTATCCCTTGCAACTCTGTACCACTTGTTAAGACACCCTCTGCAACAACAGGCACAGGCGTGCTGTGCGATAAAAACAGGGTGTCCCCTCATAGGCGTTTGCTTTCCGTCATTCGGAATATATTTTGGTGCAAGCCGTGTTCTGACAAAATCTTCTGCATGGGAGCGGATTTTATTCATTCCCTTTTCATTAATATAGTCAATGTCCTTTTGCTTTTAAATGAAACCGACTGCGAAAATCAGATTTTTTCAGTTTGTTTAGTGCCTCATCTATCGTTTGCATTGTTCATGCCTTCTTTTATTGTCATACCTTAATTATAAACAATTACTACGGTAATGGCAAGAAAAAATGCACTCATTTTCTGTTACAGAAAAAACAACCCCACGATTATTTTACCGTGGGAGTTGTTTTCATAGGGTTGCTTTTCAATTATTTTTAGAGATTAAACATCTTTGCAATATTTTTCAGCAAGGGCAAAGAACGCTTTTTCGAGCGAATCCAAGGTTTGTTCCGTCATACTGACCAACATACTGTTTTTGTCGGAAAATATGATTTCAACGATTGTAACCGTGGCGTCATCGACTGTCAGTCCTTTGTTTTTTGGATTATATTTTTTCAGAATTTCCAATGCGTCTTCGGCGGTGTCACACAGCAGTCTCATATCCGTTTCGTCGATCAAAACATTTTCAAAAGCGATATAACCGCATTTGCAGATAGCGTCAAAAAGAAAATTTACACCTTTTTTTCGCACATAAAAAGAACAGCAGTAATCAAAATTTGAATGATTTTTTGAATAGCTCACGGATACAATTTCTTTTTTTACACGCGTTTTTCGTTTGGAAATATTATGAAATAACGGCCGTAAAGTCATATCGGTTATGTCATGGCAGCCCCGCAGAACGGACAGAATTTCGGCGGATTGCCGTCTGGCTTATATCCGCAAGCCGAGCAAACAATTGCCGCAGCATTTTGCGGAGTAAACGGCTGTGAAACTTGCTGATTTACTGTGTTGCTCTGCATAGGCATTCCGTTCTGCTGATAGCCCATATTGTTCTGCATGGGCATTCCGTTCTGCTGATAACCCATATTGTTCTGCATAGGCATTCCGCTTTGCTGATATCCCATATTGTTCTGCATGGGCATTCCGCTTTGCTGATATCCCATATTGTTCTGCATGGGCATTCCGCCTTGCTGATAACCCCATATTGTTCTGCATGGGCATTCCGTTCTGCTGATAACCCATATTGTTCTGCATGGACATTCCGCTTTGCTGATAGCCCATATTGTTCTGCATACCATTCCTTATTTGTTCACACAGTCTCATTAACTGCATTCCGTCATCAAACGCTCTCATAAGCTCATTCCTTACAGTACCGATTGACGAATCAACATACATTGATATATCGATTTATGAACGGATGATTTACGATGAATTTTGCTTTTAAAGAAGATATTCTTTGCGGTGATGACGATGTTGTTTGTATCACGAACATACGGCTGAAGTGCAAGCGGAACATCAAGCATGCCGTTTTTGCCCCGAAAATGAGTTTGTTGTATCAAACTGACTGCCAAAACCGCTGTTCCTGCCCTACTGACGGTTATCATAGCGGTCATACTCATCAGGAATTCCGTCACGGTCGGAATCCTGCAGAGTTGTATATCAAGCTCAAACTCAAAAGTCCACTGCAGCTGTGAAAAATCAAAAATTTCAGGATTGCTGTTTTTGAAATCTCTGCCTATTGTAAAATAGAATTTTCTGTTATTAAAATCTACAACAAGCTTTTCGTTTGTACCGGCACTTGCCGACTGAACAAATGCCGAATATTTCTGTCTGTTCTGTTCACGCTGTTCAAGATGAGTTTTAACATCTGCTAATGTCCTGTTTTTCCAGCCTGATGAAAGCGAACTGAGCTTGTGCTTACAGTCGCTGCAAAGATAACCGTCTGAAAGCTTTTGCCTTGTGAGGGCATTTACCTTGTCACCGCAAAGGTCACAATATTTCTTTTCAAATAGTCCCATAAACTTTCTCCTTTACAAAAGATTCACGATTTTCTTCTGAATATTTGTAGCATCAACAACTGATATTGTGCCGTCACCGTTTGTGTCTGCAATTTTTAAAGTGTAATCGTCAAATTCTTCAAACCCGACAATGTATTTTTGAACCAAGGTTGCGTCCACAACATTAATAACACCATCCATATTGACATCATACGGAACTGTAATTTTTACATCAAAACTAATATCGTCTTTATACAGATATATCTCATACACCCTTGCAATACACTGGGGTTTGCTTACAGTAATGACATATTTGCCTTGGGATGTATCAAAAGCCACATATAAGGGTTTTGCATTACTGTTTACCGTTTCATCTTCAAAGCCGCCCTTATAAACGCCGTCAAAGTGTATCTATCCACCTTAACGGTAATAGTGTCCTTCGGTGAGCCGCCTGTTTTTAAGTTCATTGTAATTCTGGCCTTAACCTCTTGCGTCACTTTAACCGATTCACTGTAAATAACATCACCGTTTTTACCCGTAACAGCACATCTGAACTGAGTTTCATCAAAATCCGTATTCGGTCTGATTCTCAAAGTATTTGATTTTGTACCCTTGAAGGAAAACTGGTTTAATGTAGATGAGTCGTCATCTATGTTTTTCCACATTCTTATTATACCGGTGGGTGTTCTTCTCTTTACTTTCATCTGCCACTGATAGCTTGCGGCATTTTGGCAGCAACCCATATAATTTCTTCTTTGCCTTTCATAATCATAATTTCTGCCTCAGGGAACTGATGTGTAAATGATGGCGATTCATATGGAACATTGTAATATGCCCAAATATAATATTGACCTGTGGTTTCATCCTGAAGAATTGTCGCCTGACTGTCGCCATTGTACAAACCAGGCAACCGCATATCCTCTGTTCATATTAAAGTATAGCTGACAACAATACATACCGCTGTCAAAGGTTTTCCGCTGTCGAGCTTTCTGCTAATTTTGTTGTTTTCGTACTTATACCACTAATATAATCAAAGCTGTAATAAGTGCTGTTTATCGGAGTTGCCGTTGTTGAGGGATTTTTCCCTGTTCAGGTTTCTCAAAGCCTAAAAATCCCAATTGTAGGAATTTCTGTCTTCTCAAGAAGTCCCGGAAAGTTACATTTTCCCGAATAAAAAGTACCAGCATAAACAACACTCGAAATACGCTTTGCTTTTTTCTTGATTTTCATTTCAAAAATCCCTCCTTCATGCCCAGGATCAACCGAAGCCGGAGTTTCGTATATCAGAGAGTGCAAGATTACGCCATAAGAACCATTGATTGCCCTTTCGCGAAGCTCAATCGGACGAGGTGAGTCTGCTCCCGACGACCGAACCTGAACGCTTTACGCCAACCTCGCTCCTGATAGGTATAGCCATACTCAGGAAACGGTTATTTTGTAATGGGAATATTCGGTGTATAATCGTTCTTCACGGATGAACCCTCAAAATATGAGCGAGGAATATATCCCCTGCCCATGATTCTGTCACGCAAAAACCCAACATCCATCCCGTTCATCGCCTGAGGTCCTTTAATACATTAAGCATTTTATTGTGTTTTCCGACTTTCATCATATCAAGCTTAACACAAACATAGCAAATGCCGCTGTTGAAAGAGGTGACGAAAAGTCAAGCTCGGCATTTTTTTGAGTTCATCTGCATTTTTCGGATAATCGGCAAATACAAATGTTTTGCTTTTGTGCATTCGCATTGTTTACCGCTCCTGAAACGGCCTTTGAAACATTGTTTTTTACAGCCTGATTTGTCATATTTTTTAAGCTTTCGTCAAATATACCCATAGTAGTACCTCCTTTTTGCGTCGGTGCGGCGGCAAGATAATCTGCCGTTACGGATGAATAAAAAACGAGCTTATTTTTTCCGAATTGTTTTGCCTTGTTTAACCCTGTCGGCAGGTCGGGATATGTCTGTTCTGTCGCCAGAGCAGAGCTGTTTTACAGCTTGGCAGATATTCTTTACTTTTCCACAAAGCTCAAGCCGTTTCTCAATAGTTGAATCGGCAAGTCTTGTGACATCCAACAAAACATCAACTCTTTCAATGCACAAATCAAAATTTTCCGTCTTGATTCGGTAAAACATTTTCAGTTACAAAAGTCTTCCTTCACAGGCATTTAATGTCCTCACTGAGCAAATTATTCTGAACACTGAGCAAAATTTTCTTCAACGATCACCTTTCACCCATATCTTCACTTATATTGTACAATTAAAGGATAGAAGATGAATACCAGCTAAACGCATATTTCAAACATAAACAAAGTCAGCCGCCCGATTGTTGGATAGCTGTGACCTTTGTGCTAAAATATTTGTGGGTAATTAAAATTAATAAAATAATTATGCTTTGTTCTACCAGCCTAATACGTAAAAGTACAGTGATAACAAGACCGCAGATAAGAGAGAATACATTGAACTGTGATCCGCCTATCATGCTGATAATTTCGCCCGTACACATAACCCAACAACAACGCCCCATACAATACATGTGTTTGCCTTGTGGAAGTTTTGTTGATAACGCCGATAATACCTGCAACAAACTCAGCAACCGCACTGATGGTGCGAAAACGCCGACATAAAGAGTCAATCATTATGTACCGTCGTTAAAGCTGCAAGTGCGGCGATACCGAGAATGGCGATGATTGATACAATCAATGCAATAGCACCAAATACAATCATAAGGATTCCCGTTACTTTAAGAAAAGTTGAACCTTTGCCTCCATAGTTTTTCCTCTCCTGTCATTAAATAAAAATTTTATGCACCTTTGTCTTTGATTATTAATCGGACAAAGATGGCGTTTTGCACAAAAGATATTCACCGTCCTGAGCAGTTTATATCCTGTAATTGTATTTTATACTGTTTTAACAACAAAAAATATGTTGCCAAACGGCACATATTCAGAAAAAAACATTTATTTGTCGTTAATTCTATCGTCATGATTACAAGTCCTGCCTCTCTTGCCTTTTACGGCAAGCTCTGTTCTTGACTTAAAGCCTGTTTTTTCAAGCATATACTGTATATAGTTCTTGACAGTGCCCGGAGCAATGTAAAGTCTTTTGGCAATTTCCGTGTTTGTATCACCGCTTGTCCAGTTCACGCAAAACCTCAAGCTCCCTTTCGGTAAAATCCGTACTCATTGCGTTGCCGAATTTAATTTTGGAGTTGTGTCGGGAAACACACGCTCACCGTTCATTGTTCTGTCCATAAGTTCAATAATAGGTTCGAACTTACCTCTTTGTACCAAAAGCTGTCAACCCCGCATCCTTGGCACGCTTTAGATAGGAATATTCGGGCATTGAGGTAACAATGATTATCTTAATTTTCGAACTTTGCTTTTATTCTTTCAGCCGCCTCAAGACCGTTTGCCCCCATTGAAGTGCATATATCCATTAAAATCAGGTCAACATCGGAATTTTCACAATGATAATCCGTCATATCGGCATTACTTATTGAGCCCGCAAGCGTATAGTTTTCGCTTTGGTTTACATACATTTCAAATAAAGTTCTCGGCATTGACTGATCTTCAACTATCAGCACTCTTGTCATACTGCAGCACCTCGCTTTTCGGTATTGTGATTTCAAGAACAAAAATTTCGGAAGTCGATATTTTCATGCTTCCGCCGATTTGCTCCGCTTTTTTTCTCACGGAAGAAAGTCCGCCGCCCTCATTGATTTTTCGAGGCGGTTTTCTGCCGTTATTTGCAAATCTAAAAATATATTTTTCACCGTCGTCAAGACTTTCAAGAATCATTTTATCTGCTTTTGCGTGTCTTGCGGCATTGTTAAGGCATTGCATTGTTGCAAAAGTCAGAACCCGTGCAACCGCATTGTTATCAGTCGGAAGATTTCCGACTGTTTCAAGCGTTATTCCGACAAGCTTTGCGGCATTTTCAATATCCTTAACAAAGTTTTCGTCTTTGCAATCACTCTCTGCGGTATTCAGAACAGAAATATTGTTTTCCACATTTCAAGTAATTTACTGTTATTTTCAGACAGAGTGCCGTTTTCAAGATATCTTCTTGTTGTTATCAGCGTACTGCCGAGCCTGTCATGAATTATCTCTTTTTGTGCGAAGAATTTCTTCTTCTCTTGTCAGATCATAGACCATTTCATTGTATTTTTTTTTCAGATGAGCATTAACCTTTTTTAACTCGCCTATTTCATATTCCAAGGTTGATGTAAGCTTTGTAAACTCTGTTATATCGGTTGCCGCAAGCTGAAAATACTGTTTTGAAAAAATTTCCGTTTCCGACAACGAAAAGCTGAAAACCCTGCCGTCCTTTAATCTGACTGTAAATGCCCCGTCATTTTCATATTGAGAAGCCTCTTTTATCTTCTCTCTGAAGGGCATTGCAACATTAAGCGATTTACCCGTAAGTTCAAGGCATATGCTTTCCATAAGGTTATTTTTCAATACAACAAGTCCGTTTTCGTCAAAATAGCAAAGTCCTGTCGGCAAGCCGTCAAAGCTTTCTTTTAATTGACATTGCGGTAATATCGGTATTCCTGCAATGATGAAGCCTTACCGTTATGTACACAGACATTACAGCACAATATGCCGTTATGCCGACAGACAGAGCAAACGGCATTCTGCCAAAAAATTCAGCCATTTTATTAATTTGGTTATCGTAATATATTTTACTCAAGACATGAGTGCTTACCAAAAACATTGTCAAAGAGATTACTGCAATTATAACCGCTGAAATCGGTTTCCACAACCTGATTTTATAAAGAAAAGATTGCGTTGCGTTGTATATTGCCGCACAGGCAACAACAAATTGCACACTCATCAATATAACACAAACAAACGAACACATTTCAAGGATGGATGTCATATGTCATCACCTCCGCTTTGCATACGAACAAACACAAACAGCGTGTCAGCGTCATATTCCGTGGTGACATTTCCGCCGAGTTTTGTAATATCGTCAAGTAAATCATCGGGAATTTTCATTTCATTTTGCTGTCACAGTTGATTTTTAAATCAATAAATCTGTCATGGACTTTTAAATTAAACAGCAACGCATTCTGTGCAGTTCATTATATGCCTTATAAAAATCCCGATGAATTTAAAAAGTGCAATCGTTTTTCGGCTGAAATTTCTCCCGAAACATTACTGAAAAACGAACACGAAATTCCGTATACAGAAATGTACTCGGCAAGTTCTCGGATACTGTTTTCAAGCTCAAAAGCATTCAGCATTTTTCTGCTTTTGCCATAATGAACAGATTGCTTATTCTCTTTGATGTAGACATTAACAACACAGGCACCGGCATAATTAACCGAAATATCTCCCTGTTGTTTTCAATATTTTTTGAGTATATTTTCAAGGTCGCAAAGCTGAGGACGGATAAATTCGGTTATACTGTCATAGAGCTTGTTCTGTTCGGTTACTGCCGCTCTTCGTTTTTTCAGCTCTGCCTCTGATTTTAAGATTACATTGTATTCCGAAATCTGCTCTTTTTTACTTCCGAAAGTTCTCTGTTAATTCGGTTAATTGCCGATATATCTTCCGTCCAAACTACCTTTACCGCCTTTTTATATTATGCTTTTAAGAATTATATTTTCATCAATCACAACACTGTTACCGTTTTGCAGAACAACATCTTTTGAAACATTTGTTGCGTTTTTGAGCGGTATTTCACATTGCCCTCATTGTCAAATATGAGAGTGTTAAGATTTGACGCATTGAAAAATCGCCGTAACCCGTATTTGACGGCACAAGACCTATCTGAATAAGGCTTTCCCATGAGCAATTGAGGCAAAACAGAACACCTCGGGAACATTGTAAATTCTAAGTCCCGGAATATCCGTGATTCAGATTATTCCAGAGCGTGTAAATTATTGCAACAAGAATTATTACACCGGAAATCCACAGCTTTTTGCGTACAAAATTCTGACGATTTATTGAAAGCACAATTTGACGAAAGTACAAGTATAAAAATCCACACTGCAATTATTAGTAAACAGGCCGTAACTGTATTGTTTGTTCCAATTGTGAAAATCGGGTTCACACTATTCTCAAACCAAGGGTGACCTTGCCTGTCTTTTCGTCACTTTAGTTTCACTTGAATTTACACTATTCTCAAACATACTAATTAAAAAATTTCCACATCACCCTGTTTCACTACCTTATAGATTTACACTATTCTCAAACAATTATCTGAAGGCATACGGCGTTAGCGATGGTTTCACTACCTTATAGATTTACACTATTCTCAAACCAAGGGTGACACTTGACACAGGCATCACTGTTGCAAATGGTTTTTCACTACCTTATAGATTTACACTATTCTCAAACCAAAGAACCCCCTGCTTTCATTTCTAAATTCACTTACCAAAGATGCTTTTTACATATACAATTTCAGTATTGGGATACAATTCTTTAAAAAGTGACGCAACTGCTTTTGTTGATTGAGATGTTTCAACAATCTGTCTTGCAATAAAATCTGAAAGTTCGCTGTCAGTAAGCTCAGTTGCCCTTGTAAGCCTCTCATACTTTTTCTTGCTAATAAGACCTTTATCCATAAGCAAATGCCAGAAGCCTTTCATCTTTTCACGAATGGAGCTGTCAAGCGGATATGTATTATCCTTGTGAGCATTAACCTGTTTCTTTACAAGGACACGATTATCAAGGCTGTCATCTTTAACTTTTGAACGAGGGAAAATGTGATCCACATCGTAAATGTTTTGATTGTACAATTCCGACAGATTTATCGGTTCTCCCGTGTACATACACTTGCCGAATTGAGTATAGTAAAAAATCCAGTCTGTCCCTTTTAAATTCATCATCAGGTGTTTTTCAAAAGAGATTCCCAGAGTTCGCCCGAATCCTCACCGCACTTTTTATACAAATCTACAAGCTTGGTCTTTCTTGAGTCTTTACGGCCTTTGTCGCCCTTCACACCGTCTTTTCTTGTCATCTCAACAAATATCTTTTTAGGTGCATGACCTTGAATTTTGTTGATTTCATGCATAATTTTCAAAGACTGATACACAGGGCGTTTTACCGCAGGAGAAATATAGAGATTCTCCACCATTTTCTCAAGGCTTTGCCCTGTCTGAATACCGTCAAGGTAGTTTTGTCTGCTCTGTTCAAACCGTATTTTGAGCCAAGCAGCTCCATAAGATTATCATTTGTCTGCCATAGTGCATGGATAATGTTAAATTGCAACTCGCCTGTATTTTTATCGACATTATAA
>VOFB01004616.1_pt1 | contig 15148 bp, 24 predicted proteins | sample 5384141 | NCBI WGS metagenome assembly VOFB01 (sample SAMN12384721, study PRJNA508395) | human gut metagenome | isolation source: healthy gut A | host: Homo sapiens | reverse complement strand
CACATATCGACGGCTCAAGCATCTGTTTACCCCGGAAAAGGTTATGGATATCCACGGATCATCGGGGCAGATATCATTATGGCTTTCGATGAATGTTGTCCGGGCGATGCCGATTATGAATACGCGAAAAAGTCCCTCGGTCTGACGGAACGTTGGCTGGACCGTTGTTTCGAACGTTTCAACTCTACAGAGCCGAAATACGGTTACCAGCAAAGTCTTTTCCCGATTGTACAAGGTTGTGTTTATCCGGAACTGCGTCGAAAGGCAGCCGAGAATGTAGCGGAAAAAGGGCGCTGACGGCAATGCGATCGGTGGCCTGGCAGTAGGCGAACCAACAGAGAAGATGTACGAGATGATCGAAGTAGTCAACGAGATCCTGCCGAAAGACAAGCCTCGTTACCTAATGGGAGTCGGCACACCGATCAATATTTTAGAGGGATTGAACGGGGGTATCGATATGTTCGACTGCATCATGCCGACGCGCAACGGACGTAACGGACAGATATTTACCCGCTTCGGCACGATCAATATGCGTAATAAGAAATGGGAGAACGACTTCTCTCCTATCGATCCGGATGCTCATTCGGCTATCGACACGCGCTACAGCAAGGCGTATCTACACCATTTGATCAAAGTGAATGAGATGTTAGGACTTCAACTGGCATCAATTCATAACCTCGCGTTTTACCTGTGGCTCGTAAAAGAGGCACGCAAACATATTATTGCCGGCGATTTCACGACCTGGAAGAGTGAAATGGTCCGTCAATTATCAAACCGGTTATAAGCAAACTATCACATGAAATTCAAACTGAAACGGATAGACTGGTATATCATCAAGCAATTCTTAGGTACTTATATCTTTGCGATTGCCCTGATTATCGCTATCTCGGTCGTCTTCGATATAAATGAGAAGATCGACAAGTTCCTGAGTCCGGACGTAGCCGTTGAAAGCGATTGTCTTCGACTATTACATGAACTTCATCCGTATTTCGCGAACCTGTTCAGTCCGTTGTTTACTTTCATTGCCGTTATCTTCTTCACCTCAAAGTTAGCAGACAATTCAGAAGTGATCGCAATGTTGGCGAGCGGGATGAGTTTCCGGCGTCTGATGTTGCCTTTACGCGATTTCGGCAGGGATCATTGCACTCAGTACGTTTGTGCTGAACGCTTATATCATTCCGCCTGCCAACGCCACGCGTATCGACTTCCAAAACAAATATATCAAGAATAAGAAGGTAGAGCTATGTCCGTTCCGCCCAATTGGAGATCGAGCCGGGCGTAATCGCCTATTTCGACCGCTACGACGCGCGTTCCGGGATGGGATACCGTTTCTCTTTGGAGCACTTCGAGGACAAGAAGATGATTTCACGCCGGACTTCCTGATCTCTGTCAATGACTGCGAGACGATGACTTCTTCCGAACTGTCCACGTATATCGACCGCCAGAAGAAAAGAGGGATCGGCAATATCCAGACATTCCAGATCGAATACCACAAACGTTTTGCCGCCATCATGGCCGCCTTCATCCTGACCTCCATCGGAGCCTCGCTCTCTTCCCGCAAGATCAAAGGAGGCATGGGGTTGAACATCGGCATCGGACTGGCCTTGAGTTTCTCCTACATCCTCTTCACCACCGTCACATCGACCTTCGCCATCAACGGCAACCTCAGCCCTGCTATGGCCGCCTGGATTCCGAATATATTGTATACGTTTATCGCGATTTATTTGTACCGGAAGGCACCGAGATAAGAAATGTTTTGCAAAAACCATCATACTATCATAATCGGCCGTATATTATTTTAAAACAACTCGTTACAGCATGATAGTTACCATTTTGCACTATCATTCATCTATCATAACCATCATGGTGAAAAGTAAGCGTCTCCGCGATGCTACCATTGTTCTTCAAACAAGAGTATTTAGCTTTGTCATCAAAAAAAGATGAAAGCAGAAACTCGTTTTCCCCGTACAGTAGAAGCCTACAAGGCACATTTGCATGAAGATCGCCCTCATTATGACAGTTTTCAAACCTTTTGCCGTAAACAAGGGGTACGTTATAAAGGAGTGATGCAATGGATGCATCGTCATAATCGAAGCGTAGGAAGTTTACGTTTGGAAGTATTATTGGAAAAAAACGGTAATGACAGTAACTTGAAAAGTTCACTTATAGAAGTGTCAGGGCAAAGCTTTCCGATCAAGAACTCCCGCATATCCTCCCGCAATATTCCTTTGGACCAATATATCAAAGGTGCGATCCTCTCTTTCCCTGACGGTGTATCCATTAGTATCCGCGAGACCACCCCTTCGGCCTTAATGAAGCTTTTTGAATTATACACCCAAGTAACAGGCAATCCAAATGTTTAGTCTGAACGAATCCCTTATTATCTTTACCCTTACTATATCAATATGGGGTGTGGAATAGAGATTTTATCCGAACTGGTTCGCAATACAAAGACAGGAAACCCACTCAGCGGAGATGTCTATTTGTTCTGTGGTAAAAAACGGGACATGATCAAACTGTTGCGCTGGCAGGAAGACGGATTTATTTTATATCAGAAGCGTTTAGAGGACGGGACCTTTGAACTCCCCCGTTTTAATCCCCGTGAGGACTGGAATAAGATCGAATGGAAAACGTTCATGATGATCATGTCAGGCATCTCTCTGAATACAGTGAAGTACAGGAAACGCCTTCGTTTGTAGTCCGGTCTATTGATTTGTAGGGCGCCGCTTTATAAATAAAAGCATAAATATTTTGCCGCCGGAAGAACTATCCGTATCTTTAAGGCATGGATTACAAGCGGATTGCCCTCTTATTGGAAGACCAGTTGAAATTGGCTGCGCAGCGGGAAGAGGAGTTGTTGAAAGTGATCGCAGATCAGAATGAACAGCTCAATATCCTGACTGCGGAAGTCAAATCCTTAAACAGTTCCATCCTCTCGTTGGAGAAAGCCCTGTTGGAAAAGAATACATCCCTTGAAGGCCGGCAAAGTAAAGTCCGCATATTGGGAAAAGATGGTATCGGGCAAGAAATCCGAACAGGTCTCTGTCCCCGATAAAGGAACGACAATCATAGCCAAAGTAAAACCCAGTCTGAAAGAAAGAGGGAACAACGGAGCCAGACGCAAAGAATATTTTAATCTGGAAACCTGCCATCATGATATCTATCCGGATGCAGCAGAGTTCAAAGTGGAAGAAGGCAAAAAAATACGTACGACAGATTGCATCCGCTACGAATTTATTCCTCCCCGTTTTATCAAGCATATCTATCACCAGCACTATTATGCCTGTAAAGGCACTGTTTATGCCGGAAGTCTGCCAGCTGTCCCCTTGTTGAACTCTAATTATGATGCATCCTTCATCGCCGGTATCCTGCAGTTGCGCTATATCTACTCCATGCCAGTCGAACGTATCATCAAACTCTTCGCAGAGCATGGCTTTGAGATGAATAAAGCCACGGCTCATGGACTGATTAAAAGGCGGCCGGTCTGTTTGACCTGGTTGAAGATGTTCTCAAAGAGACTGTCCTCTCGGACAATTATCTGAGTATGGACGAGAGCTATTATACCGTTCTTACCAGTGATACAAACAACCAATCCGGCAAATCCACAGCCAAAGGATATATTTGGGCAGCACTGGCTAATCATCTAAAACTGGTACATTTCTTTTTACGAAAACGGTTCACGTTCCAGAAAGGTCCTGACCGGTTATCTCAGGGAAGACTACCGGGGGAGCTATACAAAGTGACGGATTAGGAAATTACAAGATAATAGAAAAAAGAGGCCTATCCGGATGCCATCCGCCTATCCTGTTTCCAACATTGCAAACGCAAAGTTCCTGAATATAACAGGAAACAAGGATGCTGAAAAAATCGTACGAATCATCAATCGCCTTTACCAAAATGAACACCGCATTCCCCGGACTGGACAGCCTGCCAGATACTGGACTATAGAAATAAATATGCTCCCCCTATCCTCAAAAATTAAAAGAGAACTGATAAATATAAAAAACAAAAGTCGACTTTTACCCAAAAGTGAATTAAGTAAGGCGATTAACTATACGTTAATATATTGTAGTCCTTTATGTTTTACTTAATTATCTGATTTACTTTATTTTACCATTTAAAAGATAGGATAATATAAATAATAGAACATACAATTTACATACAAATGGTGTATCTAAAAAAATAGGAATAAATATTTGCATTATAAAAGTGGATGTTTAGTAAATGCTCCTAAAAATAAGATAACATATAAAGATACAAAAAAAGCCAACTAATTTAAATACTTTAAGTATTAATTAGTTGGCTTTTATACTATTTACCGAATATCTATAAAACGAAACAAAATAAGGTGTTATTCTCTTTTACCTTCCAATATATTTTCTTTTCCGTCTGACAAACTTTAATCATTAGAAAAATCTAGTGTCTTATATGTTCATACTCTCCGTCTTGCTGGATAATTGTACAGGTCTGCATCACATTTCCTTTCGTGTCTTTTCAGGTATAGGTGGGCAGTGCGGTCCGTACTGGTAGTGTTTTCGGCTATTGGGATGCTTATCTTCCATTGGTATACAGTGACGTGGTTGCCGCTGTATTGCTCGTTTTTTTCTCCCTGTTCGATTTTTTCCACCGTCATCCAGTTACAGTCGGTCGATATAATTGGTTGGTGATTGGCATAGATAATGAATACTGCTTCAGGATGCCTACCGGATGACATAGAGTGACCGTAGCCATCCGCATCGTTCCAGCCTCCCGAATTTCCGTTGAGTTCCATCCTCAAGTAGTCGTAATAAAACACCTCGTCTGGGTCGTTGTGGCTGTAGACGATTTCATGGCAGGCTATGTAGAAATTGCGCTCCATAAAGCGCGACTTGCACTCGTAGGTGTATTGAATGCCCATCCCGTGTCCGGAGGATTCAGGCACTTCTTTCACGAACACGTTCCATATATTTTCCGGCAGGTGGGCTAGGAAATCAATTCTCTTGCCGTCTATCACGAGAAACTGATCGTAGAAACGTGCTTTGAGTGTCAATCTTGCCACCCAGCCTTCTGCCGATGATTCTACCAATTTTCTCTTTTGGTGAGTAGTGTCTATAAAGTACCATCCGGTGGGCAGAGATGTCTTTTCCCATTGGTCTTGAATGGCCTTGGCCTCTGGGTTATTGACGTTATCATCGTATAGTTTACTGACAACATAGTTCTCCCACTCTCCCGGGGCTGAACCAGTATAGCCATCATCGAACTCTTCTCCCCAGTGCAACGTGGAGACATCCGGTATGGTAGTAGTATGGTAAAATACCCAAAGGCTGTCGTTCACGTTTTGCGTATATTCGTCCCAAAAGATATTTCCCCAATCCGCTTTGCCCGGATAGAGGTCTACCGGATCAATAAATGCAGATGATTCCACTGTATGTCCTAAATCCACAAATCTGTCTGTATAGACTTTCCCATTGGTATAATGTCTTTCCCGTTCCACATAGGCATAGTAAAGTAATGGCAGATTGTCATGTGCTTCCTCCCATATATATCCCGTGCGGTAAATTACCGTATCAAGTACCGGAACGTAGGCGGTCTGCCTTACCAGTATGTCTTGCGATATTCCCGTGTCCTTTCCTTTGATGGTGATGGTTGCCTCCCGTCCGACTGAGTCGCTCTCATTGGGGGAGATGTCAAAAAACAAGTCCTTTTCCACCAGTCCGCGGGTACGCCCTTGCACCTGCTTTATCCAGTCGGCGGAAACCGTCACCTCCAAATCAAGATTGGTCTGCACCTTGAAATCCAGCGCACCGCCTACGGCATCCACTTCGTATTCATTCTTCGCCACCACAATCGCACCCTTATAGGCCTGATACACCTTCACTGTGTCTGCCAGTGTAGCGTCCGTCTTTCCACGGAATACAACTTCCGTCTGCCTCGGGTCATAACTGCTGTTGGCCGCAATGGTAAGCATATGGCTGTGGGTGGTGACGGCACGTGTGTTTCCTCCGTCCGTTATCCAGTCTACGCTGTCGGGTATCAGCACTTCGTATTCCATGGTGCTCGTGATGTCAAGCGTGACGGTCTGTTCTTCCGAACCTGCCACAATCTCCCTTTGCTCAAGCGTGATGAAGTTGGAATAGTCCTGCGTGACGGTAACCGTTTCCGTTTGGCTGCCGCTTCTGATGGTTACTTCGGCGGTTCTTGTCTCTCCGGTGGCGTTCGGTTCTGCGGTGATGGTTATTGTCGCATCCCCTGCAGCACCGCTTGTCGGATGCACTTTCAGCCATGAGGCGGAACGGGCTGCTGTCGTTTCCGTAACGGACACGCTCCATGCCTGAGGAGCGTTGAAAGAAAAAGTGGTGCTGCCTCCGTCTTTTTGTAACGTAGGCTGTGTGTCCTCGGTGGAAGGAATAGTGATGGGCATGTCGGATTCCTTGTCATCGCTACATCCCTGCCCGAACAGCAGGTATGCGACAAGCCCGGAACAGATGAATAATTTTGATTTTAAATTTCCCATATCCTTTTATTTTAAGTTAGTTATATCGTGAATATACACTATCGCTGATGTATTTTCGGCACAGACTCGGGCCCAGTCGGTTGATGACTGTGCGGTATTCCTCTTTCTTGTACATATCATCAAAGAAACCGCATTCTTTCAGCCAGTCTATATATTCTTGCCCTCTGTTTGAATGTTCCATGTGGAAGAATATTATCTGGTTAATTAGATAGGAAAATAACTGGCTGTCGTTCATGCTACACTGTATGATTTTAGTATACTCCATTTTTTTACTTTTACATAAATCTTTCTGTAGTAGGATGGTCTGCATTTCATGATAAAGGTACTTGAAGCATCTGTTAAAGTTCTCGAAGTCTTTTATCTGTCTTTGAAACCTTTGCCATATATGTTCATTAAGACGGCACGGAGATATAGGATGCATGCTGCTGAACCGCCCTGTATTATGGTCAAAGAAATGGAAGAAATTCGTGAACACATCTTCATCCTTTTTATGTCTGACAACCATGCTTCAAAGCGGTTATTTACCCGTGTCTTGCTCAGGTTGTTGCCGAACAGGGAGAGCTGATTGCTCATGAGTTGTGCGAATAGTGAATCAAAAGATGTAATTCTTTTTAGTTCATGAGATTGCCGATAGGCTTTATATGCCATACGGAATGCTTTCCAGGTGGCAAGAGCTGTTATGGCAGTGGCAAAAGTATTGATAATGCTAATGATATCAATCGTTGGCATATGGAACTTCGTTTAATAAAATGACAAAGGTTGAATATAAAGGCAAGTGAAACGGGTCGTTTCCTTTAGGAAATAGTCGGACAAAGAAGCCGGATGCCGCAAGATATACATACTGTGAGTCCTCCATGCTCTTCCCAGTCCCTTGGAAGATTTCTATTTAAACGTGAAGCGTGGAACTGCATGCCACGTCTTAAATTGGAGGTCCTGAGAAAACCTTTGATGACAGATATGGTTATAGCAGCCCACGCTATATGCGTGAGAACCACTATGCCGTTCTTGTCATCTTTGAAAATTTCTCAGGTTTTCACTCGCAAGAGTTCAGCATAACGCTTCTTCAAATTCTAAAATGTCTTGAAGGGAGTTTTCCTCTCTTCAAATGCAAAAATATGAAAAATGTAGGAAGCGCAATAATATTTCCTGCATTTTTTATGTTGGCACATAAGTATTTATAGTCATTACAGTTTGAATCCCTTGTTTTTCCGTTGCGGTTGCTGTATCGTTGGCCGTATCCGTCGGAGCAGCCTCTCGAACTGCTCCCTGAACCAGTCGAGGATGTTCTTTCCCGTTGATGCGCAGGACAAAGCGTTTCCCTCTCTCTCCCTGCTCTATCCCCATCTGTGCAGTGGCGTCCGTCACGGAGAGGCCTTTCTTGTGCTCCTCGGAGTAGAGGTTTCCGCTGTATTCCAACGGCTGGAAGGTGAAAAGCCGGTCCGTCTGCTCGGGCGTGAAGCCTGCCGAACGGCAGTACCCCTCCATGCGCATCGCGTCGGCGAAAAGCGGGAACCAGCCGCACGCACGATCCGTCCATTTTTGCAGATATGCCGTCCGCTCCCTTTCCCTTTCCAGTTTTTGGATGTAGTCGGTCTGCACCGTGGCAAGTTCCCTGCCGTACTGTGCCCGCTGCCGTTGCAGACTGGCCTGCAAGTCCTCTATGCTCTCCTCGCGGGCGGCTATCTCGTTCTGAAGGCTGCGGTTGTCCGCCTCCAGCTCCTTGATTTTTCCACTGCCCAAAAGAGAACCCATCTTCGCTATGATGGCGGTCTTTGCCTCCACCTTGACCGCCTCCAGCTTTTGCGTGTTGATTTCCTTTCTGGCCGTTTCCAGCCGTTTTTCCGCCTCTTCCTGCTCGGCTTGGAGTTGTCGCACGTTCGCTTCCAGTTCACCCGTCTGCCGCCTCAAATCGCGGTAATACTGGGCGGTGGAGACATGCCGGGCTTCCGAACCTCTTACCCCGCGTTGCAGGTCGTATTTCACCATGACCTTGGCATAGTCGTCGTGGTAGGCAAGCAGTCTGGTGCGGTTCAGCACGTCGTCGGCACACAATCTGGCGGTATTCGCCTTCTTGCGGTAGGTTCGTCCTCCCTCCTTCGGTTTCTTCTGTCCCGCCTTCCTGCGCTCTCCCGTCACTATCGGTACAAGTGTGGCGTGTATGTGCGGCGTGTGCTCATCCATGTGCAGCACCGCCGAGACCACGTTCTCCCGCCCGAAGGTCCTGTACAGCCAGTCCATGCTGTCCCGGCACCAGTCGTCCAGTTTTCCGGCTTTCTCTATTTCCATCATGTCCTCATGTGTTCCTGAGAGAGCATGACACGGATGGCGCGTACCTGGTCGTGGGTGATTTTCCTTCTGATGCCCGCACTGCTGATGCGGGCGGCAATCGCATCGTCACGCTCCCTGATGCCTTCGGGCATCCGGACGAGCTCGCGGTTCAGGTGCGTGCGCATGGGTCGACGTTCGGCGCTATCACCCTGCGCTCGATATGGTCGGACATCCGGCTGTCGGATGCCCCCTTCGCTTTTCTGAAATCGAGTGAGAAATATCCCATTGTAAAGTCTTTTTTAGGTTTGACAATTCCGCCTGCCGTGCGGATATGCCTCACGGCGAACGGGGTGTGCAGAGGGGCCGGCCCCTCGCCTCAATAGGGCGTTTTTAGCTGCGCTTGCGCTGCGTGAAGAAAACGCCCTATTGAGCTATGGCTTTTCACTGTGCAAAAAGCCTGCGGGATGCGTGGGTTACATTCCGATGCCCTTCCCCTTTTTCTTGCCCGGCTGCTGCACCCACTGTACTTGCTTTGCCTGCTGTACCGGGTTCACCTGCTGTGACAACTTTTTTCCGTTCAGGTAGTCGTTCAGGTCCTTGTACCCGCTGTACACATGTGACGCGTCGCGGACACGCAAACCGTACTCTCTTTGGATTTCGCGCAGGGCTTCCAACCCGGCGCGGTCGTTGTCAAGGAAGCAGTGTATCCGCTCATAATCCCCCAGCGGCCGCAGGGCTTTGGAAAGGTTGGAAACCGAGTTCAGCACGATATAGTCCTGTCCGTTAAGGGCGGGGCGGTCGGGGATGCCTCTCCTGCCGCAGCGTGAGGAAGGACCCGCCAGTGCGATGATGTTGCCGCCCTTTCCCAGACCGAAGTCAAACCATTGCTCACGCTCTGTGTTTACCTTGAACGATGGCTCTTTCTCTTCCCTGAACGGGGACTTGTACCATATTGCGTGATGTCCGCGTACCGCTTCGCTTTTCCCTTATATATAGGCACCGTGAATAAAGTGAAGCGTTTTTCCGCAGCCGGGTTAATAATGGAAATCGGGCATGAAGGTGTATTTCCTGCCGTTCTCCTGCACTATCATCCGCTTGCTCCGTAGCGTGGTGATGAGTGATACCGCCTTGTGGTGGTTCAGCTTCACGCCGACGGCGGCATAGGCATTTATCAGCGCGTCCTCCAGTTCCTTGTAGCCGTATTCGCTTTTCAGTGCGAATGCCGCCTCCAGAGCGATGCGGTGCTGTTGCTCCGTGATGTGCCTGTACGCGTCAACGGCTCCTGCTGCGGTCTTCCGGCCTTCCTCTCCTGCGGGGCATAGTTCTCCACCAGTTCGGGGAGTGCCCTGTCATTGATGCGGAAAGCAAAAGGCTCGAAATCCATTGCCCGGATGTGCATGGCGGAAACATGGCTGATGTCGCTGTCCCCCTTGTCCTTTTCCACCAGCAGAACGGTTTCCGCCTTGTTGTTCAGCTCCGTACCGATATGCCCTCTTGCGTTTTCATCGCCTTTGTTCTGGTGGAGTATCGTATGGATGTGTACCTGCCTGTCATCCGTCCACTGCATCAACTTGGATATGATGCGTGTGGATTCGCCGGGGCTGTTGATGTCGTACACCATGTCGCGGATGCCGTCTATCACGACAAGCCCCAGTTCCGGGGTGTTGTAGATGGCCTGCTCCACAGCTGCGATGCGTTCTTTCGGGGTGTACTTGCGAAGGGCGAGAAATTCGAGGTGCTCGCTGTCCCGGTCGGTCGGCAGTCCCGCCATGCGCAGGATGCGTTCCATCACCTTGAGACAATGATAGGGGCTTTGTTCGGTATCGACATAGAGGATTTTCCGCTTGTCCTTGGGCAGTTCCGCCGAGTACAGCAGTACCGTGCCGTTCTTCAACGCCGCCGCGACGATGGCGGAGACGTTGAACGTCTTCTTGCTTTTCGCCTTGCCGATGGACGCGCTGAAATTGCCAAGTGTGCCGACGACAGTGCCGTTCGCCTTCAGTATCTCGGGGGCCTTCTCACATTTCATGCCGATGCTCAGCCGTGAGGCCTGCCAGATGATGATGGCGTTCTCACGGGTCACTTCTTCTATACGCTCGTTACTTTCCATGGCTGCGGAGTTTTCGGTTTGCGCTTCTGACGATGGCGAGTGCCGCTTCGCCCTTGTCGTTCACACGTCTTGCGAGGCTTTCAGCCCATGACAGCAGCTCCCTGCGGGAGAACAGCAGCTTGTTCCCGTACTTGCGGAACGGCACATCCCCCTTGGCGGTCAGCTTGTAGAGGCGGGCCTTTGAAATCAGGAACCCGTGCTGTTCGAGCACCCCCACAGCCGCATCCGGCGTGAGGTTGTCGGGTTCGTTTTTCGGCAGGGTCAGCCCCGCCAGTGTCTGCGAGACGCTCTCGCTCACGATTGCCCGGAGTTCCTCGGGCGTGGTAAGAATAATCTGGTTCATGTCCTTCCTTTCTTTTTGGGTGTTTTACTATGGCTGTCGTCACAGCCGTTCCAACCGGTTGTGGCGCAAAGGAAGAATAAAGGAAAGCGAATATCAAACCGCAAATAACTTAACACGGATATGACTTTTATGGACGTTTCATGACTTTGGGTGACACTGCGTGGGGCGGGTAAAAAGAGAAACGGTGCAATAGGCGGACATAATCCTCCAATGGCACCGTTTTGCACACATATGTCAAGTGATTCGGAATGTACTATTATTTCACACCCTTTAACTTTCCGAGTTGGGAAATGACTTCTTCTATTACGAAATATTTCTCTCCCGGTATCCCGATGTCGGAGCGCGATATGAAGCCCAGCTCCTCCCACCGGGCTATGGTCTGGCGGCTCACGCCCGCCATTTTTGCCAGTACGCTCTGGCCTATCATCTCCCTGCCGAGGATGGCGGGATACCTGTACTTGCGGGTGGCGTGGCTGAACCTTATGCGTTCGATGACCGCCTCCACATTGTTTATGGTGGGCCGTACCCGCTCCTGCACGCGTATCACGGCCTCCGTTATCTCATATCCGGCAAGCCCGGGATGTCCGGAAAGCTCCTCCCATATGGCACCGAAACATTTGAGGTGCCGTATCTTTATCTCTCTGGTCTTCTTTCTTGGCATGGTCAATCGAATTTGGTAAGTAACTGCGCGTTCTTCATCCGTTCGTCCCGCTCGAAACTGGCAAGGTAGTTCTCCGTTATGGCAAGGTTGGAGTGCCCCAGACTTTCGGATATGTAGGAGATGTTCGTCCCGCTGCGCTTGAGCACGGTGGCGAACGAGTGCCGGGCCGAATACGTGGTCACGGGGGGCAGCCCCACCGCCTCGGCTATCCTGCCCAATACCTTGTTGCATTTCTGTATGACCGTATCGACAAGGTGCTTGGTGGCGAAGCCGTCTTCCTTCCCCGTGGCGAACTTGAAGATGAGCGTGCCGGGGTTTCCGTCATCGGGGTTGCCCCAGCGGTCCATGATTTTCCGCATCTCGGGAGTGAGCACCGCACGTATGGTACGCACTTGCTTGGAAGTGTTCATCGTCTTTGCCCTGACAAAACAGATTTCACCGCCCACGATGTTCCCGTAAGTAAGATAGAGCATGTCCCGGAAGTTGATGCCGTTGCAGAGGTAGGAGAAGAACCACATGTCCCGGTAAAGCTCGGTTTCCTCCCTCCCGTCGGTATAGGTGACGAGCCTCTTTATCTGTTCCAGCGTGAGTGCCAGCTTCCTGCCCTCGGCTGAGGTATCTCGAACCTGTTCCTGCCGAACGGGAAGTGCGCCTCCTTTATTATGCCGTCCGCCTTTGCCCGGTTCATTATCGCCTTGAGCATCTTGAAATAGACGCTGAGCGTGGACTTGCTTTTCTTTTGGCCCGTCCAGAATCTTCCGCAGCGGTTCAGCCAGTCCACCGTGACGGCAGAAAACGGAATGTCTTTCCCTGCAAACTCCTCCACCGCCGTCAGCAGTGCATTTTTCGTTGACTATAAAAATCGGCTCATTTTTTTAAGCTGCGATATTTTGAGGATTTCTTTGATTTATGTGTTCGCAGCATCTAAATATAGCTACTGTAAGCTCATAAAACAGTCCAGTCAGCCAATCCATACCTTCTTTAGCCATTTTTGCACATATCTTTTTTTATATTGAAGGCAATGGCAAAGAAGGAAAAAGTCCATGAAGACCTTGTCCTTTCCAAAATGGCGGAAACGTTTGTAATTCATATTGTTTTTCATTTGTCCGAACACGGCTTCCGGTTCTATGCATCTCTGTCCTCTGTGTTTCAGCCCTTCCTCGGAGCAGAGCTGCTCTTTGGCTTTTTGCCTGTATTTTCTGAGCCTGTGATTCAGTTCTATCGTCCTGTTTCCTTTTGCTTTAAAACAACGGCATCTTAGCGGACAGCCTTCACATCTGACGGCTCTGTACCTGGCATTTTCGCTGACATATCCGGATGCGGTTTTCACATGTCTAGTACCTATCCTCCGCATCCTTTGTCCCATAGGGCAGATGCAAAAGTCATGTTCTTCATTGTAGTAGAAGTTTTCTGCCTTGAACGGATCCGGTTGGAATCTCGGCCGCTGCTCCATGTGGAAATAGTTATATTTGACGTAAGCTTCCATGCCGTTCTCTGACATGAAGCGGTAATTCTCCTCAGAACCATAGCCGGAATCGGCAACCACCGTATGAGCCATCCGGTCATACCTGTTTGAAAAAGATTGCAGGAAAGGGATCATGGTCAGTGTATCCGTAGGGTTCGGGAAGAGTGCAAAATCGGTGATGAACTGGTTCTCGGTGCCGATCTGAAGGTTGTAACCGGGCTTCGTCTGCCCGTTACGCATGGCATCCTCCTTCATTCTCATGAAAGTTGCGTCCTTGTCCGTCTTGGAATAGGAATTCCTCTCTTGCAGCGTTTCCAGATGGCAGTCGTATTCCTGTAGTTTGTCCCTGTGTTCTTCCAGTTCCTTCAACTGTTTGCGTTTCTTTTTCAGTTCAGTCTTCTCCTCTTTCGCGGATGGCTCGGGAACCTGTTCCAGTGCATGACGTAATTCTCCCGCCATTTCGGTCAGCATGGCCGGAGTGAACTCAACCTCCTCATTACTTTCCGAATACTTTTCTTGGGCGATGACATCGTCTATCTGCCCTAGCAGGACATGTATCTTCTTCATCAGGCGCTCTCGGTTCCGCTCAACCGTTTTTCGCCAAACGAAAGTATACTTGTTGGCTTTGGATTCAATCTTTGTCCCGTCAATGTATTCCACGTTCAGGCTGATGAAGCCTTTGGAAGAGAGAAGAACTACGGTTTGCGTAAACACCTCGTTGATTTCCTTCTTCACCCGATTGCGGAAACGGTTGATGGTAATGAAATCCGGTTTCTCATATCCGGCAAGCCAGATATAATGAATGTCACGATGAAGGAGCTTTTCGATTTTCCGGCAGGAGTAGACGTTGTTCATGTAGGCATACAGAATGACCTTGAGCATCATCTGGGGATGGTAAGGGCTGCGGCCGCATTCCTTATATAGCTTCCTGAAACTTTCAAGATTCAGGCCCTCAACCAGGGCGTCAACCATGCGCACCGGATCGTTATCTGCAATATCCTCATCTATTCTTTGAGGAAAAAGCACTGTTTGGTTGGGATTGTAAGGACGAAAATGTATCTTTGCCATAGTATAAATTCTTATGCCTAAAGATACAAAATCTTCAGGTTATAACAAAGCCCCAGCTTGTGAGTTTCAACCAGTCTATATTTGATTCTGAGAAATGGGATGCGGAAGCCCTCTTGGAACTTATGTGCCAGCCGACCGTGGAAATAGCGGAAAAAGCTACGGCACGATTTGAAACAGGACGAAATTTCATGCCGCAATACGACATGACACCGGAAGAGAAAGCCAAATACGGAGATCGCCATACCATGTTTCTTGAATTGCTGGAAGAAGGATTTCAGAAACTCGTTCCAAAAAGGCAAGGGAAGATATATGGATTATGAAATTTACGTGCTTGAATCCACCAATAACGTGGATTATATGCAGGTTCAGTACGATACGGTCAATTATGCACGGAAAAACGATATTCTGGTCGGTTGTAGGCGTGGTTCTGCTGGTGGTTGTTTGGTTCTTTATCTTCTTGGAATTACACTTATTGACCCGATCAAGTACAATCTCCTGTTTGAGCGATTCCTGCTGCCCGAACGTGCCGGACTCTATCAAGCCGACACTACAATTATCGGGAATGACATGGAATCTACCGAATACATTGAAGTGGAACTGGAGAATCATAGAAAATACAAAATAGATAAGGATGCGGAGTTAATCGTCAAACGAGATGGGGCAGATGAACCTATAATCGTTTACGCAGATGAATTGAAACCTGACGATGATGTTTTATTTGATAACAGGGATGTATTGTT
>VOFB01004216.1_pt1 | contig 15163 bp, 21 predicted proteins | sample 5384141 | NCBI WGS metagenome assembly VOFB01 (sample SAMN12384721, study PRJNA508395) | human gut metagenome | isolation source: healthy gut A | host: Homo sapiens | reverse complement strand
TCCGCCTCACAAAACAGTTTGCAGATGAGTTCACTAGTACCAAAACGCCAGGAAAAAATCTGGTGGATTTTCATGACGTGGAACACTTTGCACTGCAGATCCTTGTGGATGAGGAGACAGAAAAAAGCGAAAAAGACTGCGGAAGAATTCCGGGATACTTTGAAGAGATCATGATCGATGAATACCAGGACAGCAATGAGGTACAGGAGACACTGCTTTGCTCTATTTCCAGAGAGGAGCGTGGGGAAAATAATATTTTCATGGTCGGGGATGTCAAACAGAGTATCTACCGTTTCCGTCTGGCAAGACCGGAACTTTTCATGAAAAAATACGATTCCTATTCGCTGGAAGAGAGCACCACGCAGCGTATTGACCTGCACAAAAACTTTCGAAAGCAGAGAGAAGTCTTAACCTGCACAAACGATATTTTTATAAAATTATGGCGCGGAGTCTTGGAAATGTGGAGTATGACGCGGAGGGCTGCACTGGATCCGGGGCAAGCTATCCGGCAATGCCACTGCGGAAAATCCTGTTGGGAAAGGACAGAAGATGAAAAACAGGGAAACAGATAAAGATTCCCCCCTGAGATTTCGCAGACAGCAACGACGAATTATTGGAGGACACCGAATTTTCCGATAAGAAGACATTAAGAAGCAAAAATGGTCGCGGAGAAGATCAGACACCTGATGAAAACGCAGCCTGTCACCGATAAGGCGACCGGAGAACTTCGGGCGGCACGTTATTCCGATATTGTAATTTTGCTCCGCAGTCTGTCCGGCTGGGCGGATTCCCTTGTGGAAGTGTTGAACGAGGAATGGGATTCCCGGCGCACACGGTTTCTTCGACCGGATATTTTTCCACGGTGGAAGTGCAGACGGTGCTGTCCATGCTGAGGCTTTTGGATAACCCAAGGCAGGATATTCCGATGGCGGCAGTGCTCCGCTCTCCGATGGCTGGGCTTACTGATGAGGAGCTTGCGGTGTTAAGGCTTGAAGATGGCAGTGTGCCTTTTCATGAAGCGGTGCTCGAACTGGCAGAAGGTCTTTATGAAGAGGACGGGCAAAAAGAAATTTCAAACCAGAGGAAGATCAGAAGCAGGGAAGAAATCGGACGGGAAAAAAGAAGATGATATAGAGACAACCGCTCACCGGAAATTGCTCAAATTTTACAAAAAATACAGGCAATTACGGCAGCTCGTCCCGGACACTCCGATCCATGAGCTGATCGAGATCATCCTGCGCGAGACCGGATACGGTCATTATGTGGCGGCAATGCCGGCAGGAAACAGAAGAACGGCGAATTTAAACATGCTTTTGGAAAAAGCCGCAGCCTACGAAAAAACGAGTTACAAAGGACTGTTTCATTTTGTGCGTTATATTGATGAACTGCAGAAATATGATGTGGATTTCGGTGAGGCAGACATGGTCGGGGAAAACGAGGACGTTGTCCGGATTATGAGTATCCATAAGAGCAAAGGTCTTGAGTTCCCAATTGTGATCGTGAGCGGTATGGGCAAAAATTTCAATAAACAGGACACACGGAGCAAAATGGTGCTTCACCCGGAACTCGGCATCGGTCTTGACTACATGGACGGAAAAAAAGCGTATCAAATCACCGACTATCGCAAAGAAGGCGATTGCAAAGCAGATCGAGCTGGAAAATCTCGGCGAGGAACTTCGTGTACTTTACGTTGCCTTAACCCGTGCAAAAGAAAAGCTCATTCTCACCGGACATTAAAGGATGCCCCGGAAAAACTAGAATTTTTCAGGCAGCAGGCAGCATTGTATGCACATTCCAGCGACACCACAGCGATTCCGTATCTGACAAGGGAAAGTGCCGCAGGGTATCTCGACTGGGTGCTTCCGGCAGTGCTTTCCTATGGGGACAAATACCCGGTTCGGATCGTGGAAGCGGCAGAGCTTGTCTTAGACGAAGTGGAAAACCAGTTAGAGCAAAATGAAAACCTGACAGAGCGGATCGTGGAAATCGAAGCGGCGGACACACAGCTAGTCGGGCAGTTGAAACAGCGGTTTTCGCAGCGTTATCCATATCAGACAGACATTTTGCGGAAAAACAAATATTCCGTATCCGAATTAAAGCACCGTGCAATGCGTGAAAGGTTTGAGGCAGAACAGGAGGAGACGGTCCCGGCATTTTTGGAAGAACCTGTGACACCAACGATCCCTCTTTTTATACAAAGGCAGGAGAAAATCACGCCAGGATCAGAATGTAAGCGGTCAGGGGTGCAGGTAAACCGTGGAGCGTTACGTGGTACTGCGGTACACCGTGTCATGGAGTGCTACGATTTTACTTCAGAAAAAAGCGTACAGGAACAGATGGACGCTATGGAAAAAGAGGAGAAGATCACTGCGGATATGCGTGCACTCGTGAAAGAGCAGATTGTGGCAGATTTTGTTTCCTCGGAAACAGGAAAGCGGATGGCTCTCGCACAGCGCGGGGGAGCACTTTACCGTGAGAAACCATTTGTCATGGGATTTACGGAAGAGGAAATGGAAAGATATGGCTTTTGGGGCAGGTGCGCAGATGATAGAAAATGAAGCGCAGACTGAAAATGCACAGCAGGAAATCATGTCAGAAAATGTGTCGCAGGAAAATCATATGCATGAGGAAGATTTAACCTTAATTCAGGGAATCATTGATGTATTCTGGATCGAGAAAGACGGAATCACAGTCCTGGATTATAAGACAGATCGTGTGGATACTGTGCAGGAGCTGATTGACCGTTATGCGACACAGTTAAAGCTTTATGCGGATGCGTTGGAGCGGGTTTTTGCCACCCGGAAACTGAAGGTGAAGGAGATTCTGATCTACTCGTTCCGGTTAGAAAAGCTGATTTCAATTGAATAAATGTATGCACGAAGATCACTGGAGTCTTAATGATTCCGGTGATTTTCGTATAGAGCGATCGTATAGAGCAATCAGACGATATTTTCTTGTGTGCATAAGTGATTCATGGTATCATAGAAATCATGAGAACGGAGGAAGGAGTCGCAAAAATGAAAGCCTTAAACATCCCGGTTGGTATTTCTAATTTTGAAAAAATCCGCAATAATGGATTTTATTATGTTGATAAAACTGGTCTGATCGAGGAACTTCTGAAAACAGAAGCAGAAGTGACGTTGATCACCCGACCACGTCGATTTGGAAAAACACTCGGAATGAGTATGCTAGAAAGCTTTTTTGATATTCGAAAAACAGTCGGAAACTATTTGAAGGTCTTGAGATTGCACGCCAGAGTGAATTATGCAGCAAGTGGATGAATCAATATCCGACGGTTTCCGTATCATTCCGGCAGGTGGATGGTCTGAACTTTACAAGTGCATATGATATGCTGACAATGGTGTTTGCCGATCTGTATAACAAACATCTTTATCTGCTTGAAGACAGTCATGTAACGGAGTTTCAAAAGAAAACGTTTACAAATATTGCGCATGGATGTGGTTCGGAAAAAGAAGTGAAAAGCAGTCTTGTTCTTTTGACGACTATGATGCAGCAGCATTATGGTAAGGCAGTAGTACTTTTGATAGATGAGTATGATGTTCCGGTTGCAAAGGCAAATGCGCATGGTTACTACAACGAGATGTTAGATGTCATGAAAGGACTATTGCAGGCTTTGAAAGATAATCAGGCACTTTGTTTTGCGGTTGTCACAGGATGTCTGAAAATTGCTAAAGAAAGTATTTTTACAGGAACCAATAATTTTGTGTCTGACACTATCACAGATTCACGCCTGAATGAATACTTTGGCTTTGTCCAGAGCGAGGTGGATCAGATTTTAGCAGATGCAGAGACAGAAGATCAGGCGGAAAATATCCGAAAATGGTATGACGGATATCACTTTGGTGACTTTGATGTTTATTGTCCGTGGGATGTGATGAATTATCTGCTGGAGCTGCAGCACAATCCACAGGCTAAGCCGGTCAGTTATTGGAAAAATACCAGCGATAACGCGATTATCCGTTCTTTTATCGATCATTCAGGAAGCAGCATCACGAAGAAGCTGGAAAATTTAATGGCTGGAGAAACAATTGTTCAGCGTGTGGATGAAAATCTGACTTACGATTATTTACATTCTTCGGAGGATAACCTGTGGAGTATGCTGTATCTGACAGGATACCTCACAAAAGCGCGGAATGAACAAACGGATGAGGTGCTGCCTGACGGTGCGATTGCACTTATGATACCGAATGAAGAAATCAGGGATATATTTGAAACGACGGTTATACAGTGGTTTGATGACAGTACCAGAAAATGGAATCGGACTTTTATTGTTTGATGCAGTGTGGAATGGTGACAGTGTGAATCTGACAAAAGAAATGAATATTCTTTTACGACGCACAATCAGTTATCACGATTATAAAGAGGATTTTTATCATGCGTTTCTTGCAGGAATCTTTACAGGTGCCGGATATATGGTGGATTCGAATAAGGAGCATGGCGAAGGGCGTAGTGATGTGGTCGTATATGATCCGGTTAATGGACGTGTTGCGATTTTTGAAGCAAAATACACGAAAAATCAGGAAAAATACTGGAAAGTACATGTAATACTGCGTTGCAACAGATAGATGAACGTCTGTATGCAAAGGAGTATGAAGATGATTATGATCAGATTCTATGCTATGGCATTTCATTTTTCAAAAAACGGTGTCTTGTCAAGAAAAAGTAAACGGTTAAGTGAGGAAATTTATGGGACAGATCATACTTGCCTCGGCATCGCCGAGAAGAAAAGAATTGTTAGAACAGATCGGACTGGAAGTTGAAATCTGTCCGGCGAAAGGGGAGGAAGTTATCTCGAAAAGTGCGCCGGAGGAGGTTGTGATGGAGCTTTCCGAGCAGAAAGCAAAAGAGGTCGCTGGCATGGTAAAAGCTTACGAGAGCGGACACGAGAAACTGATGACACCGCAGGACATCTTAGTGATCGGGGCGGATACCGTCGTTGCATGCGATGATACCATCCTTGGAAAGCCGAAAGATGAAGCCGATGCAAAGCGGATGCTCACACTTCTGTCGGGAAGAAAACATGCCGTGTATACAGGCGTTACGTTTGTGTTTCTGGATAAAAACGGACGAGCGGGCGCACATACCTTTTACGAGAAAACAGAAGTTACCATGAAGCCGTTGTCGGAACCTGAGATCGACCGTTATGTGGCGACCGGAGAGCCGATGGATAAAGCCGGTGCCTATGGGATCCAGGGAAAATGTGCCATTTATATTGAAGGGATTGAAGGTGATTACAATAATGTGGTCGGACTTCCGGTTGCACGCATTTATAAGGAGCTGCAAAAGCTTGGAATCGATCCCTATCTATGGTAAACTGCATGAAATAGTAGATTGGATGATTTCTAAATTCTCGTAGATCCTAAATTAAAATTTAGAAATTATCAACAACACATATGAGGAGAGGAGCAAATAAAATGCAATATGATGAGACATGTTTAGAATATTTTCTGGCGCATCAGGAACAGCTTCTGCCGGAGCCGGTGGCAGAGACAATGGAAGAGGCAGAGGAATTTTTAGAGGACTGCATGGCGGTTGTCTGTAAGAATCTGAAAGAGGTAAAAGCCTATTTCGAAGATCAGGGGCTGATATCGAGGGAATGTCACTTAAGGATCTGGAGGAGGCAAGCGAAGTATTTGCCCTCCCGGATGGCAGATATCTGATCGTGGAAGCTTAAATTTTTATAAATTTCCCGGAATGGGATTGACAAAAGAAAAAAATGTTTATTATACTCAAAAAGTTTGCAAAGCAGGCAGAATGAGAACGCCCTTTGCAGCAGAAAAAGACTGTAAAAAGGCATTTTGACAAGGAGAAAACATATGAAGAATTATGATGTGATTATTATTGGGGCAGGTCCTTCCGGTATTTTCTGTGCATATGAACTGATTCATGCCAACAAAGACCTGAAAATTTTAATGATTGAAAAAGGACGCCGTATCGAAACAGACAGTGTCCGAAGAGAAAGACAAAAAGTATGTGTTGGATGTAAACCATGTTCTATTACAACAGGATTTGCCGGAGCAGGAGCATTCTCAGATGGTAAATTATCCTTATCCCCAGATGTAGGTGGAAATCTTCCAGAGATTCTAGGATATGATAGAACGATCGAATTATTAAAAGAATCGGATGACATTTATTTGAAATTCGGTGCAGATACAAAAGTTTACGGAGTGGATAAAGAAAAAGAGATCCGTGAGATCCGCAGAAAAGCGATCAATGCGAACTTAAAGCTGATCGAATGCCCGATCCGTCATCTCGGCACGGAGGAAGGCTACAAGATCTATTCCAGACTGCAGGAGCACCTGTTAGAGCAGGGCGTTGAGATGGAATTTAACACCATGGTCAAAGATATCATCATTGAGGGTGGCCAGGTAAAAGGTCTTGTGACAGACAAAGATGAGACTTACTATGCAAAAGAGATCGTTTCGGCAGTCGGCCGCGAGGGAGCCGACTGGTTCTCACACATCTGCAATGGTCATGGGATCGAGACCGAGGTTGGAACCGTCGATATCGGTGTCCGTGTGGAAGTGCGTGACGAGGTTATGGAATTCTTAAATGATAACCTTTACGAGGCAAAACTGGTTTACCATACACCGACATTTGACGATAAAGTACGTACCTTCTGTACGAATCCATCCGGTGAAGTTGCGACAGAATACTACGATAACGGACTTGCGGTGGTAAACGGTCACGCATACAAGTCGAAAGATTTAAAGACCAACAATACCAACTTTGCAATCTTGGTTTCCAAAAACTTTACCAAGCCATTCAAGACACCGATCGAGTACGGCAAGCAGATCGCACAGCTTTCCAACATGCTCTGCGATGGAAAGATCCTAGTACAGACATTCGGTGATTTCAAGAGAGGAAGAAGAACAACGGAGGAACGCCTCTGCAGGAATAACCTGATCCCGACTTTAAAGGATGCTGTGCCGGGTGATCTTTCCTTAGTATTCCCGCACCGTATCATGGTGGATATCGAGGAGATGATCCTTGCACTTGATAAGGTAACACCGGGTATTGCAAGTGATGAGACTTTATTATATGGTGTCGAAGTAAAATTCTACTCGAACAAGGTTGTTGTAAACAGAGACTTTGAGACAAGCGTAAAAGGTCTTCGTGCCATTGGTGACGGAGCATCTGTAACCCGTGGACTGCAGCAGGCATCCGCAAACGGAATCTCTGTTGCAAGAAGTATTTTAAAAGCTATGGAAGCTTAAATGAACAGCATGAAAAATATTAGAAAAAAAATTGCACTGATATGTCTGCTCTGCTTTTCCTTTCTGCTCACAGGATGTAAGATTGGAAATAAGGAAGTGATCGTCTCAAACACATTGAACAACCGCCAGGTATTTCGAATCGGAAACGTGTCCTGTGGGCTGAAAGAGGCGAAGGTATATCTGGTGAACTACCAGAATATTTACGGAACAGCCTATGGACTCGATCTCTGGCAGCATGATTTTGGAGACAGTTCCCTGGAAAACTATGTGAAAAATATCACAATGCGGGAGCTGGCACAGGTGGTCTGCTTAGACCAGCTTGCAAAGGAAAAAGAGATGGAACTTTCCGAAGAAGAAAAAGGAAAAGACCGCTCAGGCGGCAGAGGAGTACTTTGCCTCGCTCACGGAGGAGGAGACTGCCTATATGGGCGTTTCGGAGAGTGACATCAAAGAGTACTATGAGCATTATGCGCTGGCACAGAAAGTGTACCATTCACTCACAAAAGCTGTGAATGAGGAGGTCAGCGATGATGAGGCACGGGTGATGGAGATCATGCAGATTTTTGTTTCGGATGAGAGCCGGGCAAATGAGATCGCATCCAGATTAGCCCAGGGAGAAGATTTTGCAACACTCGCCAATAATTATAATGAGCTTGGCAGCATTCAGGTAAATATTTCCAGAGATGATCTCCCGGCTGCAGTAGAAGAGATCGCATTTCAGATGGAAAATGATGAAGTTTCCGGTAAGATCACAGTGGATGGAGGCTTTTATTTCATTAAATGCCTGAACAAATACAATCAGGAGCTGACAGAGGCGAACAAAGCCAATATTGTAGACAAAAGAGAAAAGGAAGCTTTTGATGATGAATACAATGGATTTGTTTCTTCCCTGAGTTCGAATATCAACGAAGAACTCTGGGAGAATCTGGAACTTGAGACAGGTTCCGGATGAAGACGGATACGTTTTTTTGAAGTTTTTAATACTTATTGTGGTGATATGTGATATCACCACAATTTTTTTCGAGGGAAAAAGATATGACGAAGGATATGACAAACGGATCGCCAATGAAGCTGATTCTTGGATTTTCCGTACCACTTTTGTTTGGATTTTTATTCCAGCAGTTTTACAATCTGATGGATACGTTGATCGTAGGACGTTTCCTCGGAGTAGATGACCTTGCAGCGGTAGGTTCCACCGGATCTTTAAACTTTTTGATCATCGGATTCTGTATGGGAGTCTGCAACGGATTTGCGATTCCACTGGCACACAAATTCGGCGCAGGAGACTATAAGGGCATGCGTGGCTTTTATGATGAACGCCATTTACCTCTCTGCTATTTTTGCAGTGGTCATGACGATCGTGACGGTCATTTTCTGTATGCCGATCCTGGAGCTGATGCGCACACCGGAAAATATCATTGACGGTGCATACCGTTACATTGTGATCATTTTCTGGGGATTCCGGTCACCTATCTGTACAATCTGGTTTCGGGAATTATCCGTTCCATGGGGGACAGCAGGACACCGGTTGTGTTTCTGGTGATCGCTGCGGTCATTAATATCGGACTGGATCTGTTTTTTATCGTAGTGCTCGGAACCGGAGTGGAAGGTGCAGCATGGGCAACGGTGATCTCACAGCTGATCTCCGGTGTGGGATGCCTTATTTACAGTATCAGACATTTTGAGATACTGCATCCGGAAAAAGAGGAAATGCAGGTAAATAAAACGTACATGATGACATTGTGTGGAATGGGCGTTCCGATGGGACTGCAGTATTCCATCACGGCGATCGGAAGCGTTATCTTACAGAGTGCGGTCAACTCCCTTGGCTCTCATGCGGTTGCAGCAATGACAGCCGGAAGTAAGATCGGAATGTTTTTCTGCTGCCCGTTTGATGCGTTAGGTTCTACCATGGCAACCTACGGCGGTCAGAATGTCGGAGCAAAAAAACTGGATCGTGTCTCCGGAGGCTTAAAGGCGGGTCCATTCTCGGATGTGCGTATGCGGTGCTGGCATTTGTCATTATGTTCTTTTTCCGTGGGGCGCTGGCAGGCTTCTTTGTCGGAGAGGCAGAGCCGGAAGTCGTTTCCAATGCAGGACTGTTTTTGCTGATCAACAGTGCATTCTACATCCCACTCGCATTTGTCAACATCGTCCGTTTCCTGATCCAGGGAATGGGATACAGCAAATTTGCTATTTTGGCGGGTGTGTTTGAGATGGTTGCAAGAACACTAGTCGGATTTGCGTTTGTGCCTGTTTTCGGCTACGTGGCAGCGTGCTTTGCAAGCCCGGTGGCATGGATCTTTGCGGATGCATTTTTATTCCCGGCATATTTCCATGTCCTGAAAAAGACGAAGAAGATGTTGTACAAGTAAAAAAGAATAAACGTATGTTATAAAATTGAACAATGTAATTAAAAACGAAAATTCAGTATGAGTATATTAAACGTGGAACACCTGACACACGGATTTGGTGACAGGGCTATTTTCAAGGACGTTTCTTTCCGGCTTTTGAAGGGTGAACACATCGGATTAGTTGGTGCCAACGGAGAGGGTAAGTCCACATTTATGAATATTGTGACCGGTAAGCTGATGCCGGATGAGGGTAAGGTTGAATGGGCGAAAAATGTCCGTGTCCGGTTATCTCGACCAGCACTTCCACACTGACCAAAGGAATGACAATCGAGAGTGTGTTAAAATCGGCGTTCGCATGGCTGTTTGAACTCGAAGAAAACATGAACCAAATCTGTGATCAGGCTTGGCGAGGCAGAACCGGACGAGATGGATGCGATGATGGAGGAACTTGGAGTGATCCAGGATACACTTACCATGCATGATTTTTACATCATTGATGCGAAGGTGGAGGAAGTTGCGAGAGCGCTTGGATTGCTTGATCTCGGACTGTCCCATGATGTCACGGATTTAAGCGGCGGACAGCGTATGAAAGTTCTTCTGGCAAAGCTTTTGCTGGAAAAACCGGATATCCTCCTTTTGGACGAGCCGACGAACTATCTCGACGCAGAGCACATCGCGTGGCTGACACGCTATCTGCAGGAGTACGAGAATGCATTTATCTTAATCTCCCACGACATCCCGTTTTTAAATGACGTTGTAAATATCATTTATCATATGGAAAACCAGAGCCTTGACCGCTATGTAGGAAATTACGATAAGTTCCAGGAAGTTTATGCAGTGAAAAAATCACAGCTTGAGGCGGCATACCGCAAACAGCAGCAGGAGATCAGTGAGTTAAAGGATTTTGTGGCGCGCAACAAGGCCCGCGTTGCTACGAGAAATATGGCAATGTCACGCCAGAAGAAGTTAGACAAAATGGATGTCATCGAGCTTGCTGCGGAGCGTCCGAAGCCGGAATTTCATTTTAAACTTGGAAGAACACCGGGACGCTATATTTTCGAGACGAAAGACCTTGTGATCGGATATGACGAACCGCTGTCAAAACCGTTAAATATCTCCATGGAGCGTGGACATAAAATTGCACTTGTCGGCGCAAATGGAATCGGTAAGACGACTCTGTTAAAAAGTATTTTAGGATTGATCCCAGCGCTTGGCGGTTCTGTGGAACTCGGAGAGAATTTAGAGATCGGTTATTTTGAGCAGGAGATCAAAGGGGAAAATAAAAATACCTGTATCGAAGAAATCTGGGAAGAATTCCCGTCTTTCACCCAGTACGAAGTTCGTTCAGCCCTTGCAAAATGTGGCCTGACCACCAAACATATCGAAAGTCTTGTCCGCGTGTTGAGCGGTGGCGAGCAGGCAAAAGTAAGACTCTGCAAATTGATCAATAAATCGACCAATGTTCTGCTTTTAGACGAGCCGACCAACCATCTGGATGTGGATGCGAAGGACGAATTAAAGCGTGCGCTTCAGGAATACCGCGGCAGTATCCTTCTGATCTGCCATGAACCGGAATTTTATCAGGATATTGTCAATGAAGTCTGGGATTGCTCGAAGTGGACAACAAAGATTTTGTAGTATAAAAATAAGCATAATGAAAAGGAAAAACATTGACATTTTCATCACAAAGTATTATCTTGATGTCAGTAATAATTCCTATTATTAGATGATAAAAACATATGGAGGCCATTATGAAAGATACCTATATTTCAGAAGCAGTAAAGTATATCGGAGCAGACGATACCACATTAGATTTATTCGAGAGCCAGTACCAGATCCCAAACGGAGTTTCTTATAATTCCTATGTGATCCTGGATGAAAAAGTTGCGGTTATGGATACCATTGATGAGCGGAAAACAGACGAGTGGTTTGCAAATCTTGAGAATGTGTTAAACGGAAGAACGGTAGACTATCTTGTCATTTCCCATTTAGAGCCGGATCATGCGGCAAATATCAAACGTGCGGCAGACAAATTCCCACAGGCACAGCTTGTACTGAGCGCAAAGGCAAAAGCGATGCTGCCACAGTTTTTTGATATCGCACATTTAGAAGAGCGCTGCCTTGTGGTAAAAGAGGGAGATACATTAGAGCTCGGAACACATAAGCTGCATTTTGTGATGGCACCGATGGTACACTGGCCGGAGGTCATGGTGGAATATGAAGAGACGGAAAAAATCCTTTTCTCTGCAGACGGATTTGGAAAATTCGGTGCGCTGAGCGCAGAGGAAGAGTGGACAGACGAGGCGAGAAGATATTTTATCAATATCGTTGGAAAATACGGTGTGCAGGTTCAGACACTGCTCAAAAAAGCGGCAGCGTTAGACATTCAGACGATCTGCCCGCTGCATGGACCGGTTTTGAAAGAAAATCTCGGTTTTTATATCGGAAAGTATCTTACATGGAGCAGCTATGAGCCGGAAGAGGACGGTGTTTTAGTTGCCTGCGCATCCATTCATGGAAATACAAAAGCACCGCTGAAAAATGGTAGAAGTACTCCGTGCAAACGGAGCATCCAAGGTAGTATTTATGGATCTGACCAGAGATGATATGGCAGAGGCAGTTGCAGATGCTTTCCGCTATGGAAAGATCATCCTTGCGGCAGCTTCCTATGATGCATGTGTGTTCCCTCCGATGGAAGATTTCCTGCACCGCCTTGTACATAAGAACCTCCAGAAACGTACTTTCGGACTGATCGAGAACGGTTCCTGGGCGCCTTGCGCAGCAAAAGGCATGAAGGGTATTCTCGAGGGTATGAAAGAGGTAAACATATGTGAGAATGTTGTGAGCATCAAATCCACAATGAAAGACACAGACGTTGCTAAAATGGAAGAACTTGCAAAAGAAATCCTTGCATAAAACTGGTACAAATTTACAGAAGTATATCTTAAAAAATATTTCGTTGACAATCGCAAAAAGGACATATATACTAGAAAATAATAGGGGTTAATGGGTTGGAGGTAGTGATTATGAAGTGTCCTTTTTGCAGCAGCGAAAACACAAGAGTCATTGACTCAAGACCGGCAGATGATAATAATTCCATCCGCCGGAGAAGACTTTGTGATGATTGTGGGAAGAGATTTACGACATACGAGAAAGTGGAGACCATTCCACTCATCGTCATTAAGAAGGATAATGCCCGTGAACAGTATGATCGTTCCAAGATCGAAGCCGGTGTATTAAGAGCATGCCATAAGAGACCGATTTCTGTGAATCAGATCAATCAGCTTGTCGATGAAGTTGAAACAGAGATCTTTAACAGAGAGGAAAAAGAAATCCCAAGTACATTGATCGGAGAGATCGTAATGGATAAGATCAAGAATCTCGATTCCGTTGCATATGTACGTTTTGCATCTGTTTACCGTGAATTTAAGGATGTGAATACTTTTATGAGTGAATTGAAAAAGATGCTTGATAAATAGGGGTTAAGTTCTAAAACAGATTTGTCGATATTATATCATGAAGAACAGAGTTGCGTTTATAGTAGCGAAGCTCAGCATTGAATGTTCATGATATTGTTTTAGTGGAGAAGATTGTATGAATATATCGGGGATCCGCACAGGGCGCGGGATTTTATGATTACAATTCCATAAAGATAAATGAAGTTCGAAGCCAGCAGATTCAGGGAGGCAAGGGAGAGCGAGCAGATACCGGTAACAGGTACTGTGGAACAGAATGACAGTACGGATGCAAAAGTCGAACAGATACCGGCAGCACAGAAAGAAGATCACGGAGTTGCCGATTTTAATGCAAAATATCAGCCCGATGCGTCTTACGATTTGAAAGGCGTCGACAGTGATATTTCAAAGCTGGATGTGGAAAAAGCATTGTCAGATTTGAAAAAAGATCAGGTATTGCAAAAGCAGTATCAGTTCTTTGTTGGTGACGATGCGTTTGCATCTACGGAGAAGCTGAAACAGGTAAGAGAAGAAGAAAACTTCTGGTTATAAATGATTTATGATACCGTATGAAATTCATACGGTATTTTTCTGCGAAAAAGAAAGTGAAAAGGACAAACATTCATGTTGGAAAAATTTTATCCCGGAGAATATTTAGATTCCACATATGTGATTGATTTTGACAGACTCTATGAGGAGGGCTATCGTGGAATCATTTTTGATATTGATAATACACTGGTGCCGCATGGTGCACCGGCAGACGAGCGGGCATGTGCTTTATTTGCACATTTAAAGGAACTGGGGTTTCAGTGTATGCTGTTGTCCAACAACAAAGAACCGCGTGTAAAAATGTTCAATGATGCGGTACATGTTTCTTATATTTATAAGGCAGGAAAGCCGAAGCCGGTCAATTACCGCAGGGCAATGCAGGAGATGGGAACGGATGCCACGAACACCATTTTCGTCGGTGATCAGATTTTCACGGATGTTTACGGTGCCAATCTTGCCGGAATCAGAACCATTCTGGTGAAACCGATCCATCCGAAAGAGGAGATCCAGATCGTATTAAAACGGTATCTGGAAAAATCGTTTTATTTTTCTATGCCAGATATCGGAAGAAGCAAAATAGATAGAAAGAAAAAGGAGTCATAAAAATGAAAATCGCAATTGGAAACGATCATGCAGCAACAGAATTGAAATTTATCATCATGGACTATGTGAAAAGTCTTGGACACGAAGTTGTAAATTTTGGAACAGATGGCAATGAGAGCTGTAATTACCCGGAGTTCGGAGAGAAAGTAGGACGTGCAGTTGCAGGCGGCGAGGCTGACTGCGGAATCCTGATCTGCGGTACCGGGTAGGAATCTCCATCGCAGCAAATAAGGTAAACGGTGTCCGTGCAGCGAGTATGTTCCGACTGTGCAACTGCAAGACTGGTAAAAGAGCATAATAATGCCAATATTATTGCATTTGGCGCGTATTGTCGGAAGCGAGCTTGCAAAAAAGACATTGTAAAAGCATATTTAGATGCAGAATTTCAGGGTGGAAGACATCAGACAAGAATTGATATGATCCACGAAATTGAGACAAGAAACTAGAAAATATGGGAAAAAAGATAGCTTTTTATTCAGAGAAACATGGTGTTTCCACAAAAAAAGCTTGAAAAGTGTGGCTATTTATTATAAAATAGAAAAATCACCAGCATGTAAAACCTGGTAAGGGTGCAGCATTTGTAAGAACTAAGTTAAAGAATATCAAGAGCGGCGGTGTGGTTGAGAAGACTTTCCGTCCAACAGAGAAATGTCCTCAGGCACGTATCGAGAGAAAAGATTATCAGTACTTATATGCTGATGGTGATTTATATTACTTCATGGACGTTGAGACTTACGACCAGATTGCATTATCCAAAGATGATATCGGTGATGCATTAAAATTCGTAAAAGAGAACGAGATGGTTAAGTTATGCTCTCACAACGGAAGTGTATTCTCCGTAGAGCCACCTCTCTTCGTAGAGTTAAAGATTACAGATACAGAGCCAGGATTCAAAGGCGATACAGCTACAGGTGCTACAAAACCAGCAGTTGTTGAGACTGGTGCAACTGTATATGTTCCATTG
>VOFB01002128.1_pt1 | contig 15176 bp, 26 predicted proteins | sample 5384141 | NCBI WGS metagenome assembly VOFB01 (sample SAMN12384721, study PRJNA508395) | human gut metagenome | isolation source: healthy gut A | host: Homo sapiens | reverse complement strand
CAGTATTTCGTGTTCGGTTTCATGCGCCGATCGTGAACTATTTTCGTTTTCAGACCCGGCGTAGAGTTTGCAGTCCGGGCTGAGTAATAACATTTGAATCTGCGTACTTTTCTTCATACATAGTCAATTTCACCTCTTATTCCGTCAAAAGCCGTGGCAGCAAAACGCCGCCACGGCTATCATCAAACATTCTGCGAACATTCCCCTTTACGCACACGCGGCCAGCGTTGTCGCGCAGGGTTGAGGACCGCGAGTACAAAAGGGCGGGACTTGATGTAGTAGTGAGTGGTAGATGTCTCAAAGTGAATCTCCTGTGTTTCCGTCTCGTGGATCTTCACCACAGGAGCCGTATGGTACATCTCGCCGCCCGTACTGAAGATGGCGGGTCTGCCCACCATCAATGCGGACATGAGTTTACCGGTAATGTAGTAAAGCTCCAACTTCCGCTTTTCATTCTGTCCTTGCCTCCTCTCAGGCATCTCTGCACAGTTCCACCACGATGAACCGCGCATTATCCAACAGCGTGTTCACATGGTACAGCAGTGTTCTGCATCTGCGCAATCTCGTTCGTCTGGTAGCCCTTGGTGCGCAGACGGATAATTTCCATCTGCTGGGGCGTTACCCGCTTGGCGAGGGCATGCAGGAGCAGTGCCACCTCACTTTCACGCAGCGCTTCTTCATCAGTGACTGTCGGCGTAGAGCGCCAGGTCAAATGCCCCGTGTAAGACTGTCGGGGTCGGACGAAGCGGATCACGCTGAAAACGGCGCTTGTCGGTGCAGGTGGGTATTGACAACTTCGCCCTCCATCGCCCGCCACGCAACCGTGGAAAAGGAATAACCTGCAAGGTTCAGGGTCTGTCAGATACCGCTGCACGGCCCGCAAGTAGCCGAAAATGACGATGTCATAATACTCGCTGGCGGGCAGATTCTTCTCGATGCAGGAACTTGTAGACAAGGTTGTGGTTTTATCGGCAAAAATGCGCTGGGTTTCATTCAACGGAATATCGTGCATAAGCACCTCCTTCATAAACTATCGCGGGCAGCGGCGTGTCGCCGTTCACCGTAGCACCGATGCAAAACTGTCATCGGCGGCCGCAAAGGCGGCGGTGTAACTTCCATCTCGCAAAGACCATCATCTTGTTCCCGTTTCGCTTCGATGCGCTGGCGGTTCATTCCGCGAATCTGCTCACGGAAGCCCAAGGCGTACTGCGCACAGCAGCAAGCTGGTCACCGTGGAAGTCACCAAGCCGCTTGAACGTGGCAACGCTGTAATCCTTGCCCTCCGGGTTCGTCTGGCGTTTGAGGCCAATCTCCACAAGGCTGCCATAAGTGGCGCGGTTGCGGAAAACAAAGCCCTGATTCAAAAACTCGCGGAACGGGCTGATGCTGGTGGGCGAGAGTTGATTGCCAGCGGCATAAACTCCCACTGCGCAGCAGATACAGCACACGCATGTTCTTGCAGGCTTTGCCGCGGCCGTTGCTGGCGCTGCCAAACTGGCTCAACGTACGGGTCGCACAAACACCACCGGGTTCACCGTAGCCCTGTTTGCCGTCCACCGAGGAGCAAAGCGGCGGTACATCGTCGTTGTACTCGTCACCCTCCGGCCAGTAGGCGCAGCTTGCATGGTTGTACAAAATCACGCCAGTGAGAGTGGGGCTGTAATCCGGGTGCTGCGGGTCGCCGGTAGGCAATTCAAACTGCAGCACGCCGCCTGCGGGAATCTTGATGCGGGGAAAGGACATCGTAAAGCCGTCCCTATCCTCGGCAAGTTCCTCGCTGCTGAAATCGGCATCGCCCATTTCCGGGCAGCACAAAATCCAGCGGTTCGTTGGCGGTCATGGCGGTGGTGGCTGTGGCGTTAGCATTCATCATAGACATAGAAAATCCTCCTGTATGTGGGGGCAGCATCAAGCGGCTGCCCTGTTGATTCTCGACCACTGCTGGGCAGGCATGGTCAAAATACTGTAACCGATGCTTTCCAGTTCACTGGCACGGTCATAGCTTTCCACATCCTGACTGTGGCGGGTCACGGCGTTGGATAAACCGTACAGCGTCAGATCGTTGGATTCAATCAGCCGCTGTAACACGCCGGTACTCTCGCTGTCGGTAATGTGAAACTCTTTGCTGGCAAGTTTGACGACAGCCGCACATCATGGGTGTCCATCTGTGCGGCTTTTTGCCTCCTGCATTTTGCCGACGATTTGCGAAAACCGCGCTTCTTCCACGGCGGCGCGCACGGTGTCCTGAATTTTCATGACAAAGGCTTTGTCCTCGGCGTCCAAGGTTGCTTGGGAGTAGACGCTGAAATTTTCCTCGCTGTCGGTAACACGGCCTACGTGGTTGCGACGGGCGGCTGCCTCATTCACGACCATTCCGTTACTGCACACCAGCCGATAGACCAGCGGCTGGATGTTCACCGAACCGAGTCCCACCTCGCTGTTGCTGATGATGATTCCGGCCTGCGATGTCGCCGGGGGAAACCTCCGCCTGGGGGGTTCACGGCTTTGATGTACATACGGCTTTCGGTGATTTGGCAGCTTTCAAAGCGGATGTCAGGCAGCCCGCCGAGAATCGGCAGCGTCACGCCGGGCAATGTCGATATTGTCGATGCGGCGATAGCGATTGCTCAGGGTACGCGCGAGCGGAGCCGTCCTACGCAGCATGCGCTGGCTGCTTTCCTGCTTGAACCATGTGTTGGCGTTGTAGGCCAGCAAGTCGGGACGTTCCTCCCGCATGCGGTCATAGTAGGCGGCGGGAAGCAGGGTGGGTGCCGATCTGCCGATGAGCGATGCCGGTGATGGTCATGGGTTCGATCAGCTCGGTGCCGCTGTCGTCTGACAGGTGCAGAAACATTTCTTTACCGTAGGATTCCATCCGCAGGCGATTGGGGGCAATGAGGTAGTCCTCCTTGACCTGCTCTGCCGCTTCACTTCGGTCAGCATCTGCTGTAAAGATACACCGGATTTCATACGTGAAACCTCCTCACCACGAGAACAAGCTTGCCGGAAGTTTCCTCGGCGGCCAGCCATCTCCTGCAAAGACCTGTTTAAGCTTTTCCCAGCATCCAACTGGTGGGAAACCGTGCAACCTCCGGGAGCACCGATGTGCTGCCGTCCGCAAGCTGGATGTGACCGTCCTCCTGCACGGTCATCGAGTGATGCCCGCGAGAACTGAGGTCAGCCACATGTTTTCCAACGTTGCGCGACCCTCGGTCTCGTACCAAATGCGCGGGTCGGGCAGTGGGGGAGTCTCGGCGGGGATGCGCGGCTTTTCGGTGAGGGCTGTTGTGGGGGTTCGGGCGCAGCGGTACAGTGTTGATCAACTCGCACCGCAGATGCGCCTGCTTGTCCAGCACGACTTCCGGCACTCTCAAAACCGTCCAACCCGTGAACGCGGATCAGGCGCGTCCGCCTTCTTTGACGATGGCAAGCGGATCTTCGGTGGCCCATTCCCATGTGATGTTGCTGCCTGCTGTTCGAAGTGCAGCGGTGACGCGTTGGTTCACATGAGCAGCAGAATGTCGCTGAGAGGTTCATCCTCGATGTCCGGCACCACAAACTTGGCGCGGCGGGGGAGCCTTTGCTTTCTTCTTGGGGACTGCCGTGAGGCTGCCCCGCAGGTGCTGCAGCACATACAGCCCCAGACGGAGCAGGCGACAAGCAGAAGCGGCAGGCAGCAGCGCCGCGCACAAACGCGGCGATGGCTACAATAATGCCCACAAAGATGCTTGTGCTGTTCCGGATGGCATTGTCAGATTTCATTGTCGATTACCGTCCTTTCACAAAAAAAAAAGGGGCTGCATCAGGTGTCCGTTCTGAACACTTGATGCTTGGTGCGGCCACTGTTCGGCGGCCATGCATGCGGATGTCAGATTGGATTCTTGGTTCACTCCTTTCTGCCAATGGCAGGAAATATCTATAAAAAAGTGCCGGCAAAAAACACCGCGCCCAATTCAGCGCAATGCCATCTGGCACCGATTACAAAATAACAGCGTATGCTTATATAGCATAAAAATCATTTACAAAAGCAATTATAATACTATATCTTGTAGTTGTCAACCCAGAGACGATTTAATATGTATCCAATCATAATCTGTTGTCGAAGATAAAGGTTTGCTACTGCTGTGATGACTTCGTGGCTGCAACGGTACTCCCGAACAGCCTGGGCAAAGTTGTCGCAGTTCAAGTCGTTAATCATCGTACAGCTTGTCCAGCACATCGTAGCCGTCCTTCAGGCGGCGGATGTCCATCTCAATACTCTTAATAATTTCCGCACAGGAGAGGGGTCTGCCGGGCAAGGCGAATGACTTTTTCTCGCAGGAACTGCGGGCATCCACATGGAACAGGCGGCGAGTGATTTTCCATAGATGCCCTCAAAACGTCAGTTTCAGGAACGACAGCACCCGCAGCGGCCATGCCGCGCCGATGGGGGATGATAAAGCGGCAGGAGGCAAATCGTCATATAGCGCATCATACTCGGTATCCCCGGTGCCAACCACAATGAGCCCGCGAACCAGCAGGCGCTGCACAGTCCTGCCAGCTGCGGTGGATGGTGACATTGGAACTGCTCGCCATCTTCTCGTAGTAGCTGCTGATTTCCCTCTTCCCGCAGGATGCGCCAGTTGAGGATGGACCAGAGCATAAACTCTTGCACATCGACCTCGTACTCTTTTTCGCAGACGATGATGACCGGGCGGGTGCCTTCTTCGGTGCAGCAGCGGATATAACGGCCATTGGCAGTGTAAAGCATTTTCATAAGGAACCTCAAATTTTTAATTTTCGTGTAGAGATGAGAGAAAAGATTCATCGTTTCGCAATTTGTGGACAGCACGGCTGATCCACGCCAAAAGAAACGTGGTTGGGCGGGGCGCTCATGCGAGTAGCAACTGCGGTAAGCGGTATGCCGGAGACTTGCAACGCCAGCGCATGGACGCCCTTGCGGGTCACGCCGCTGTATTGAGATTCTGCGGCGACAAGCAGGCAGGGGTCTCGCACTCAATATCGAAGGGGCGCTATGTTGTACTTCTAATGCGGCAAGTGCAGTTGGCTCCATCTCTGCCAGAAACAATCATGCGAGATTGTTTTCCGTAAGGTTGCGGCAGTAACTGACAAGACCATTCTGTACGACCTGCCGGGCATAGGATGCAAAGCTACCGCGCGCTGGGTCGAAGGTCAGTGCTGCATTGCAGAGCCAGACACAGCCCTCTTGATACAAGTCCTCATAGCCAAGACCAGCAACGCAGGGATTGGCATTGATATCGAACCGAGGACGCGCTCTACGATGGTCAGATTTCTTCTGCCCAAAAAACCGCTTTGTTGGTCAGCTGTGAGCCTTTTCACGCATTTCGCAGCCGTCACCTCGCAGTCGCATTCTCGCAGATGCGGGATGATTTGCTTTCACAGCGGTAGTCGCCGCACTTGGCAATATGTACCTGATCTCCGGGCAGCCCCATCTGCGTTTGCGGCCAACGGTAGCTCTGGTCGCGCGGCTCATGCCAAGCTGCGTCTGTACGCTTTAATGCAAGGCATGGTGAGCAGGATGCGTTTATGCCGCAAATCTCCGTTGTAGCAAGGGGTGCCGAGGGGCTGCTTCGTGCAGCGGTCAGCTGTGACGTAAGCGTCACAGATAGGGCCAGCGGCGGCAGACGTCCACAGGTACGTTCCTGCGGAAATATCGGACAGGCCATGAATCACGCTTGCCGGGCGCAGCGTTGGCAAGAAGAGCCGCGGTAGGGACAATGGATACGAGCTTGTTTCATAGAATTTCACCTCCAATTTGTTGAAAATAGGCCGAAAAAACCTATTTGCCCTTATTACTGTCATCTCAAACGAAAAATTAAAAAATTTCGGCCACTTTTTCAAATTTTACAATTTGTTCATATCTTCGCGGCGTTACGCCAGCATCGGACGGGATCCGCCACCGACAGATTTGCGTACATCCAGCATCGTCCTGCCGTTCAGTGTGACAGGCGCATTGAACAGCATCGTCAGAAGATATTTCTTGAGATTTTTAACGTCCGTGTGCAGATTGCGCAGGCCGTCAAGGACAAAACGGATATGCTCGCTTGTCGCTGCAACAGTCGTTCCCGCACCAAGGCCATCGGGAACAGGTTGTTGCCCCAGCCGCAGTACAGGGCTGCGAAGCTGGATTGTCTCCACGACCAACTCGTAGATCTCCTGCATCACTGGGGCGCTCTCCGGCTGGTTGCGGCAAAGCAGGTCCAGTTCGATGTTGTCGCGGACTTTTGTCCGCACGGACTCGCCCTCGGATAAGATTGGATCAGTATTTTGTTTCTCTTTATTTTGTATTTCTTTATTTAATTGCATGGGATTTCCCAGTGCAGCAGAATCCGATGCAAGGGGTTTCCAGCATAGGCGGCACGGATTCAGCACTGCCGCCAGAGCCAGATGAGAGTTTGCGGGTACTCATAGACATAGTAATCGCAGCCTCGCAGACAGCCGCGCTCATCCCGGACGCGGGTACGCACCACATACCCGGCATCCTCCAGTTCCCAAATGGCTGTGCGAATAGCGTCCACGCTCTCCTTATTGATGGCGGCAAGCCCTTTGAGGGTATAATCCCAGTCGTCCGGCAGGAGAGCATCTGTGAAAGCAGACCCCTTGGCTTTCAGCGTCAGAATTTTTATTGCGAAGATGATGATTGCTCATAACGGTATAGTCCTTAATGCGCTCTACGCGAAAAACAGCCATTTTACGAATCCTTTCATGTAAAAAGTTGGGCAACCGCCGGGGCTGCCCACGGTTCATCGGTTACAGATTCTGACGGATAATGCGGGTAATGATGCCCACGGCAATGCTGCGCTCCTCGTCCAGCTTCGTCACCACAAAGCTGACATCGTCCTTTTTCCGGGCGTACGGCGGTCATAGCAGGAGTGGGCCACGGCATTCACCCGTTGGAAAGCCGCACATAGACGATGCCTTTATGTACATCGGTCACGCGACCGGCATATTTGCTTTGCACACGGCAGTGTTTTCAAGGCTTCGCGGCTGGTGTTCTCGGTGACGCTTTGACATCAGCGTGGACGGACAGTTCTTCCTGCGAGGTCTTGTTCACCTCTGTCACGGGACAAGAATCTGGTCGCCCACAGCAAAGCGGTCATGGGCATCTCCAATCCAATCCCACGCCAGATCCCGTGCCATGATGGAACACTCCACGCCGAAAATCTCAACGGATGGACTTGTCGGCAACGGCAATAACGCGAGCCTGCACAACACGCCCCTCACGGACGCGGTACTCACCGTTGGCATCTGGGCTGAAATAGAAAAGCTGGCGTTTGCGCATCATGGCTTCGCGGCGGCTGGCGACCACACTGCGGCTCTTGGAGTCAATGCCGAGGATAACAAAATCAATTTCTGCGCCCAGCATATTGCCCAGCAGCTTCATCTGGCGAACGGCCATACTGTCGGTACTGTTGGCAGCGCTGGGGGGCGACCATCATTTCTTTGAGAGGAATGACGATGCGGAGGCCGTTGTAGTCCACGACTGCAATCGTCTTGCCGCTGTCGGTCTGCTCGATGCCGCCCAGCGGTGCGAGAGGATGCGCCGTGTGCGGTAGGCGTTGTGGATCTCGTGCCATGCAGCAGCTTCGCGGGCATCCTCGGTTTCGATTTCGTCACCGCTTTCAATGGTCAGCACCGGGGCATCCGCTTTGCGTCTGCGGCGGGGCGGGGGAGTCTCTCGGCAGGCTTTTCTTCTTCGACAGGGGCAGGAATGGGTGCATCTTCAAACTCCACAGGTTCGGGAATCGGCAGATCAGGGGTAAAAATATCATTGTTCATTTCCATGAGAAATCTCCTTTTCGTTTTCAGGTTTTTGTTATGATGGATTCTTTGTCGGTGGCAACCACCGTTTTTGATTTAGCGGGACGACCGCGGCGTTTAGGCGGCACCTTGGGCGATGCTTTAGATGTTTCTGCCGGAGAACTTCGGATGTTTCCGGTGGGAGGCTTTCCGCCCCCAGGATATGGGCGGATGCCTTACCACCCCGCAGCTGCTTGTGCGGGGTGCAGAGTAGTCCATCTTGTGGACTTTCAGAACTTTTGTGGCCACGCAGAATTACCAGCGCTTCATCAACCGGCAGACGCAGCACTTCGTCCGGGGTCAGCACCGGCCGTTTGCCGACACCACTGCTTTCGCGGTACTGCGGCGTATAGTCGGAAACGCGCAGGGTGTTTAGTGCCTTGAAGTACTGGACACCGCTACACTGGCAATGCCGGTGCGCTGAGAGACGCTCGGCGGTCAGCTGATCCGTACAGCCAAGGAACAGCTGCACATCGCTGTTTCCCAGAATTTCCTGCCATTGGTTCTGTGGGTAGCGGTTTTGCAGTCCGGCAAGATTCTGGAACACGCAGGACATAGAGATATGCGGGAGCGAATGACGCTGATGCGCCGGGATAACTCGGAGATCGTACCGCAGGCGGTCAGCTCCCTCGCCCAGCACATGGACCGGCACGGGGCCGCCCGCCGGGGCAATTGGCATCAGCACTTAGCGGACAAGTTTGATAAAGACAACGGACAGGAACAACGATGCCAGAAAATCAAAGGTACTGTCCTGATCGCTGGTGACGAGATAGTACGCGCAGGGCTGCTGCCCCGGCAGTTCAAGGCTGATTTCGTCATACGCAGTGATTTTCTTAATAAGGTCAGACTGAAATACCTGTAATCGGCTGCCCAAACCGCTGATGACCCCGCTGCGTACAGAGTCCGATGCCCGTTGGTACAGGCTGTACGGCGCTTTGGCAGGATGCGTCAGCGGCAGAACATCAAACAGGTTGTCCAACTGACTTTCGCTGCATTGCGTGATAGGTTGTACCTCACCGATGGTCCCGCTGCTCCGGCGGGTGGGTGAGGTCAACGTACAAGACCAGCTTTCAGCAAGTTCATCTCTCCGAGTCCCAGAAGCGGTCACTTTTAATGGTGCCGTTGGTGTTTTTGATGATGACATCCACGAAAGCTGCGCCATCAGTTCCTGACCCCCTCAATTTCTTTCAGACAGTTCCACGAGTCAGGTTTTCTTGGGGCTGACGAGGTTGAATACGCGCACGGTATACCCCAAATCTCGCATATATTCGCTGGATTTTTCGTAAAGTTCTGATTTGGGGTCACAGATAATCAGCGACTCTCCGCGGACGGCGCTTTGCAGGATACGATTCATGCAGAACGAGCGGGTTTTCATCGAGCCACTGGCACCGTAGACGGCGAGGTTGCCGTTCATACGGGTTTTCTCCGGGATGCAGAGAAACTTTCCGTCAGCATCCCCAACACAGTGCCTGTATGCTGGGATAAATCGGAAACCATATCCAGCACAGCAGGAACTTCTCGCGGCTGCATCCAGCCGGATGTGCCGTAAGTGCCTTTTGCGGAAAAATCGAAGTTACGCTCGGAATCCGTTAAGGCATCTTGACTGAACAGCTTTCGATACAGGAAAATCGCGGCGACTGTGGCTGCGCAGCCTGCTATGCAGTAAAGGTTGTAGGGGAACCATAAAATGCCTTTAAAAGACAGTCCGGCGGCGACAAGAGGGGAACGGCGGAGAAGTACCGCCCGGCATACCGCCGTTTTTCTGCCAGACGGCATAGTTGCCGATGAACTGCGTCAAGTAGCCGCAAAGGCATAGAGCAGCAGCGTGACTGCCAACAAAATCTGCAATCTTTTGAGGAACGTTTCATGGCAAAGTCAGAAACCTCCTCTCGAACGCGGCAAAGTCGATGGTCTGCAACTCGACCTATCACCGCAAAGTGGCAGCGCGTCTGCCTGAAAATCAAAGCAGAGGATGGCACCTTTCATTTTGCAGTTCCAAGGCAGACAGGAATCGGAACAAGCGCGGCAGATCCGGCAGATAGCAGAATAAAATCGGCGCGCCTGCATCTGTACGAGCGTCGTTCTCGATGTAAGCGTTACGGCAAGGCGGCTGAAGCTCTCGCAGCAGCATGGCGTTTAGTTGTCCGATTATATCTGGATGACAAGAGCAGCCACAGCAGCGTCTCGCCGTGGTAGTCATTGGTGAGAAAGTAGAAATGTTCGTAGCCCTCGCCAAAAAGGAAGTGTTCTTTTCTTGTAGGTCTTTGCATCTTCCAGGGGTAGTCATAATGCCCACTGGTCAGACAACAGGATGCCGTCCGGCGTGTGGCTCACACCATTCCGCGTATAGCGGATATTTTGCATGATTTTTCCCGCTGTTCGATTTGCGTGTCAAAGACCGGAACAGCATCCATGTGCCGTTGAACACAGCAAAGGTGCGGGATGGGTCAGCAGCGAGCCACCATACGGGAGCCGTGAACCTTTACCATTTCAAGGCCCAGTTCTTTCATCTCGCAGGGAATCATAAAAACAGGGGCTTCAATGCGGCAAGGACTGCTGCCACCCGGCACAAATACAGGCGGCTTTTCATCTCGATAAATCATCCGTGCCCGGCATTCAACATCGTGACATAGGTTTGCGCGATACGATGCAGCCGCAGACGGCGGGCAGGGATGATTTGATGGGTTGGTGTCGGTGCGCCTGACAGATAGAACTGAAATCGCTCCGGCGCTCGTTCCCGCAAAAGACGTTTGCCACGGATGCCGAGCCGGTAGCGCGAAGATGATCTTTGGAGAAGATGCGCAGGAGCTTGTCGTGTCAGGCTCGTCACGACTTTTTGCGATAACTTTGGACTGGAAGGCGGTCAGCACACGGTCAAGGAACCTCGCCGCAGATGGCTGTGAGCGCCAAAAGTTCATAATAGAGGCTGTCTTGCGCGGGCAGGACAGGAAGGCAAAGAAATAGAAATCCTCGGAATTTAACCGTGCCTTCTTTGACTCCGGCGAAAGTTTGCCGCCGTCTTGTGTGTGAAAAACAGCTTACAACAACGCGGAAAAGTCATTTTTTCAGGCACAGGTATCTGATTTTATGGAATTTTTCGGAAAGTGGAGGTCGGGTCTCAGCCGATTTTGGGGTGCTCAGCTCATGCCGAAAAGCAGTTTTCGGCATTACGGCATCATTGAGGACGAATATCCAAACCGGGTCGTCTGGAAAGAATCGCACAGCGCCCCGGTATCGTCCGCCAGGCAGAATGTAAGCAATGACATCTATAACTGCCTTGAGTTCAAAGATTGTCATAATCCCGCACGGATGTGATTGGAAGATTGTGGTCGTAGGCCTCCACGCAAAATCACACAGTCAGAGAAGCGGGGAAGCGGTCCGCTTTGCACCAGTGCAGCCTGAAGCGGCAGCAAAAGAAACTTGCAGCCGTCCCGCTGCTTTTGTCCGGCAGCAGCGCGGGGGCAGCAGCAAATAGTTGTCAGCCGCCCATACACGGATGCCCTGTACTTCGGCCGCCTTGGGATAATGGTAAATGGGCGGTTCGTTGGACACGGAAAAGAACATATTGCGCAGATGTGCCGTGCTTTTCGCTGAGAAGCGCTTTACACTCTCGGCGGTTTTGGCAAACTGCTGCATCGGGTCAGGCGCAGGCAGCAGATGCTCCATTTCGTACAGCTTTTTGAATGTCGATGAGCCCGCGCTGTTCCAGCGGATACGATTCAAAAAGTGCGTCAGGATTCAAGCGCAGCCTCCTTTTTGTAGTAGCTGACAGTGCCGTCTTCGGCCACGGTGCAGAACCCGGCCACTTTGCGGAATGTCCAGCAACTCAATCTGGGAGGTATCCTCTACGATGCGCTTGCCAGCATCTTTCTGTGGCTTGTGCAGCAGCTGGCAAATCATAGTCTCTTTGCCCCTGCAGGATAAGGCACGATTCATGCGGCTCTCCATTTGCAAAACAGAGAATAAGCTGCCGGAAATTCTGCAACTGTGTGGTATTCCACCTGATCGATGAAGTCGAGCAGAACCCAGACGCAGCAGGATAAGTCCTGTCTGCATTGTTTCGTTAGCTTCTTTGATTTGCGTAGTAGCGGCAATTTTCGGCACGGTAAACGCGCCCCTCTTTCAGCATGTGGGCCAGTAGGTCTTTGTTGCCTCTTTTCGGAAAGAACCGGCAAAGCTGTTCTTCGGTCAGACCGGATACAGCGAAATGTTATGCAGCATTTCAGCGGCTTCCCGCTGATAAATCGCTGCGCGGTTTTCAATACAATCACCATCCTTATTGCGCATAAGGAACGCATAAAGACGTATTAAGCACTGCCAACAGCATAGCCACAGGCAACTAATACGCAATCATTACGTCCTTTGCGTATTCGACTTTTATTGCGTAATCATTGCGTCAAGGCGGACGTATTACGGTCATCTGCAAAACCTCCCAAAATCAGAAAATGCCCAAAACAAAAAAAAAAAAAAAAAAAAAAGTCAAGAATTTGCGACTCTGTGTGAAAATGTCCAACCTTTTTGGCTGAACCCTATTTTGAACATACTAATTGTAACATACGAGTTATACACGTATATACAATCACTGTGCGGATGTTGTGCAGATGTAATGCGAGTGCGGCAAAACTTTCAAGGCAGTGCATCTGGCGCAATCTTGATTCTTTGGCGTATAGGCATTATAATGCAAAGAAAGCAAAAGAAAAGGAATCATCGATTTTATGGATAACCAATTTGCAGATACAAAACAGAACCTGCCGCATCTACGGCACTGCCAGCGCCGAATACCTGCCGCTGCAAATGGTGGATGAACATGACCTTGCAGGGATGGAGTGGGAAGTTGAAGCTATACGTCGGCAAACCGCGCATCTATTTTTGCTGGCCGCTGTCCAAGTAGAAACGGAACGATGACTTATCTCCGTGGCCTGCACCGCCCGTGTGGGCAAGCAAGGTTTTGGCGGCAGGGCGGAGGATACGCTTGCATGGCTGGACAGGCTGTGCCGGGCATTAGCCAACAGTATTCTATAAAGGAAGATTGTAAAGGTTTTTTAGGCGGCTACTCACTGGCTGGACTGTTTGCTCTGTGGGCGGCAACACAAACAACGCGCTGTATGGCACGGCGGCTTCGCCGTCCGTGTTTTCCCAGCTGGCTGGAATACGAAGCGGCGCACCCTATTCAGACCCGGCGCGTTTATCTCAGCCTTGGCGATCGCGAGGAGCACAAAAAAACCAGACCATGGCATCAGTAGGTGACAACATCCGCCCTGCACAGCGCCCACCTGCGCGGAAAGACTGCAAACTGGAATGGAACGCAGGCGGCCACTTCAAGGATGCCGACCTACGGACAGCGAAGCATTTGCCTGGGTTATGGAAGGGAAAAACAATAAAAGTGACGATTTAATAGATGCTGATGGCTGCCCGGTGGTGGATCTGACTATACAGACAGCCGCAAAAATACAAAGCACCTGTGCTGATTCTATGTGATACAGCCACCGTCCAACGCGACGAGCGCAACCCTTGACCTTTGACAAGGGTTGCCGACAGCGTAGATTTTGCACTGGTGAACCGCGTACACCCCGGCGACCTTGTAATTACGCAGGATTACGGTCTGGCAAGTATGTGCCTGGCGCGCTGCGCCCATTGTGTGCTGAACCAGAACGGCTTAGAGTACACATCCGAAAATATTGATAGTCTGTTTGTTCCGCCGCCACGAAAAAAAAGCTCCTTCGTGCCGGCAAGCACCCTAAAAGGGCTTTCAAACGAACGAAAGGAGAACATGGCCTATAAAAATGCCTTAGAAAATCTTGCAGACTGTGCTGACGCCATAACAAAACAGCCTTTCCGCGCTTCCAAGAAAGCATAGGGAAGGCTGTTTTATTTCAAAAGTTATTGTTTCGCTTGCAAGATTTTACAGCGCACCGCCAGAGCATCAACCAAGATGTTCAACCGAAATGCTTGTTCAAAAATTGCAGAACCTCATCTTTACAATCATCCAGCGCAGCAGATTCAGCGCTGGCAATCCATCTCTTACAAGGGTTAAGCTGTTGCCTGCTGTGTGGCAGCGAACGGTTTGGCGGGGGCATCGGCCAGTGCGTCCCGATTTTGGAGGTACTGGTCGAACCAAAAACTCATGCCGCTGTCAAAAAATCGGTGCGAAACCGACCCATTCCAGCGTTACTGCGTCACGGATAGCGCAAAAATTGCCAGAAGGGACGATCCTGATTACAAATCAAGATAATCAGAATCATCATCTATTGCAAACCGCTCGGGCACATCCGGGATACCCAGCTTTTCACAGCAAGCGAGGAAATGGTCGTAGGCGCTCACACCGTCCGCGCGGGGAAAGCCGAAAAGATATAGTAGGCGCTGACAGTCCTGCCGGTCGGTTGTCATATTCGGGCAAACGGAATGGGGCTTGTCCCCCTCAAACAGCAGGCTGTATTCCACATGCAGGATGCCCAGCTTGCGGCAGAGCAGGGAAGCGACAACCTCGTTGAACGGCTCCCTGCTGGGCCATGCCGCTACCGCCCTTTACCAACACACTGGCAGTTCAGAATCTTCCATTTCTTTTTCAGCCAGCCGTCCGAGGGTGTTGCAGGGGAGGCAAGGTCAATGCTGTCCCTGCGGAATCTGCCCAAACAGAATGTTGCCGACATCTTCCGAAAAATCAAAATTATTATAAGAAATTGACCTTGCTCCATTCCAGTGGCTGTTTCTGCAGGATTGGCCAGTATTGATCCCGGACAGGCTTAGTGCAAAAGCACTTCATCATCAAAGTGCTGGCGGACAGCTGTAACTTCTTCTGAACCTGCAAAATCCTCCAGCGCACGGTGAAATCCCGAACGGCTGGCAGGGGATGGTACGTCCGGCCAACCAAAGATTCAGATTCTTAGCAAGCTCCTTTGTGGTCAGGGGGCGTATAGTCCAATCGGCAGGTGAGCAGGTTGCAGCACATCGTCACCACGGTATACCGTGCCGCTGATCATCATTGACGCTCAGCACGGCAACGACAGTTTCACGGTGCATCAAAAATACTACTATGCCCAGCCCACCTTTCAAATAAGTTATATCCATATTATACAAGGCAATGCGCATTTTAGCAACATTTTGTTGCGTGATGATTCTACTTTCTATGCCGCATAGCAACCCGTGATGTATGAAATCTGTATTGAAGAATTGAAACTGATTCCTATATCAAAAAATCCGTATGCGTGTTCAGCTATCATTCCTGTCTGCCAGCATAGTGTTCAAAGTTGTCACGCAGCAATAAAAAATATATATAATCCTTTACTTTGAAAGTGACTGCATTAACAAAAAACTTATCCCATGGAACGCCGTGTGCAGTGAAAGCTGCTTGCACG
>VOFB01004454.1_pt1 | contig 15185 bp, 31 predicted proteins | sample 5384141 | NCBI WGS metagenome assembly VOFB01 (sample SAMN12384721, study PRJNA508395) | human gut metagenome | isolation source: healthy gut A | host: Homo sapiens | reverse complement strand
CCTCCACCTGCTCCCGGGACTTGAGCTCCAGCTTCTTTTTCCCGGCCGTAAAACTGGGTCTTAAAGCTGCCCTGGTTGGGGGCGATCCGGTCCAGGGTGACCTCCAGGGTCCAGTACTCCTTGGGGACGAAGGCCCGGATCTCCTCCTCCCCGCTCCACCACCAGGCGGGTGGCCACCGACTGCACCCGCCCGGCGGACAGGCCCCGCCGGATCTTCCGCCACAGCAATGGGAGAGCTCATAGCCCACGATCCGGTCCAGGATGCGGCGGGCCTGCTGGGCATCCACCAGATTCTGGTCAATCTCCCGGGGGCGGCGATGCTCTCGGTGACCACCTTTTGGTGATCTCGTTGAAGGTGACCCGGTAGGTCTTGTCGTCGGGGATGCCCAGCAGCTCCTTCAGATGCCAGGAGATGGCCTCTCCCTCCCGGTCCGGGTCGGTGGCCAGATAGACCTTCTTGCTGTGGTCCGCCGCGTCCTTGAGCTGGGCGATGGTCTCCTCCTTCCCCTTGATGGGCTGGTACTGGGGCTCAAACTCCCCGGTCTCAGGTCCACGCCAAGCGTGCTCTTGGGCAGGTCCCGGACGTGGCCCATGGAGGCCAGCACCTGATAGGTGGGCCCCAGATATTTTCAATGGTTTCGCTTTGGCCGGTGACTCTACGATTACTAAGTTTGCTTTCGCCACACGATTCCCTCCGAATTTCTGTTCTGCCGGTACCAGGCGTCTCCCGGCGCCGGCACAATGGTTCCGCAGGGGTTTAGGGGCGCCGGCCCCGCTGTCCCCGCCTGTATGGTCTCATCCCCTGGGGGATGGGTACGTTCTTCTTTCAGCTCCACCAGGGTGTGAACCGCCGCCCTGCCTCCGCCACCCACTGGCGGACCTGGAGCAGGGTGAGGGCGGAGAGCACCCGCCGGGCGGGAATGCCGTGGCCTCCACCAGGTCGTCGGCGGACTGTTCCCCCCTGGCCTGCAGCGCCCGGAGCAGGGCGGCCTGGTCGTCGGTGAGGGCCTCCGGGTCCTTGCCCAGGTCCACCACCAGGCGGGCCGGGGTGGGTTCCTTCTGCTGGGGCGGTGCTGGGGCGGACTCTCCCGCCCCTCCAGCCGGGCCAGGCCGCCCCCCGGGGCCAAGGGTGTCTTTGGATGCAGTTTATCCGGGTAGAGGCCGCATATTCCTCCACCACGTCCCAGGCGTCCTGGATCAGCTTGCCTCTCCCCGCCGGATCAGGCCGTTGGGCCCCTGGCTCAGGGGGGCGTCGATCCCCCCCGGGACGGCGAACACATCCCGCCCCTGCTCCAGGGCCCATCGGGCGGTGATGAGGGCGCCGCTGGTCTGGCTCCCCTCCACCACCAGCACCCCCAGGCTCAGGCCGGCGATGAGGCGGTTGCGCACAGGAAAATGGGGGGCCGGCGGGCGGGGTGCCCGGGGATACTCGCTGAGCAGCGCCCCGGCCGCCGCCACGTCCTCATAGGTCCCCATGTCCGGCGGGATAAATCACGTCAATGCCGCTGCCCAGCACCGACACCACCCGGCCGCCGCCCCAGCGCCCCCGGAGGGCGGCGGCGTCCACCCCCTGGGCCATGCCGCTGACCACCAGGGCCCCTGCCGGGCCAAATCCAGCCCCAGCCGGCCGGCGGCCATGATTCCATAGGGGCTGGCCTGGCGGCCCCCACCAGGGCCACGGCGGCCTCCTGGTCCATCTGGGGCAGCCTTCCCCGGCCATAGAGCACGCAGGGGGCGCTGTCCAGCTGGCCACGGCTGGATGCGGCCGCCGCCGATACGGAGACCCTGCTTGCCCATAATCTGGCGGACATCGTAGGCACAGTTACATTGTTTGTGTCCATGCTGGTGCTGATGTTCGTGTTTGACTGGCGCATGGGCGCGGCCTGCCTGCTGGCGGCGGTGATTTCCATACTCGCTATGTGCAGCATGATGGGCGGCAAGAATGCCGCACTGATGGCGGAATACCAGGCGGCTCAGGACCGCATGACCAAATCCGGCACGGAGTATGTGCGCGGTATCCCGGTGGTAAAAATTTTCCAGCAGACGGTGTATTCCTTCAAAGCCTTCCAGCAGGCCATCGAGGAGTACAGCAACAAGGCCGGATACTACCAGGACAAGGTGTGCCGGGTTCCCCAGTCCCTCAACCTGAGCGTCACCGAAGGGCGCCTTCGTGTTCCTGGTTCCGGCGGCCCTGTTTTTGGCGCCGAGGTGTTCTGGCGGGGGGTGACTTTGCGGGGTTTGTCACAAACTTCGCTTTTTACGCGGTGTTCTCTGCCATCATCTCCACGGCGCTTGCCAAGATCATGTTCGCCGCCTCGGGCATCATGCTGGCCGGCACCGCCCTTGCCCGCATCGACCAGGTCATGGACGCCCCGACGCTGAAAAAAGCCCCACCCATCCCCAGAAACCCCCACAGCCGTGTGGAATTTGGGATGTGAGCTTCACCTACGACGGCGCGGAGACCCCCGCCCTCTCCCATGTCTCCTTCACGGCGGAGCCGGGACAGACCGTGGCCCTGGTCGGGCCCCTCCGGCGGCGGCAAGACTACGGCTGCCAGCCTCATTCCCCGGTTCTGGGACGCCACCTCCGGGCACGGTGGAAGTCGGCGGCGTGGACGTAAACCACATCGACCCCATGTGCTGATGGATCAGATCGCGTTTGTGTTCCAGAACAACCGGCTGTTCAAAGCGAGTATCTTGGAAAATGTCCGGGCAGCCCGGCCCGAGGCCAGCCGGGAGCAGGTGCGCGCGGCCCTGGAGGCCGCCCAGTGCGGCGACATTCTGGAAAAGCTGCCAAAGGGCATGGACACTATGATCGGCTCGGAGGGCACCTACCTTTCCGGCGGGGAGCAGCAGCGCATCGCCCTGGCCCGGGCCATCTTAAGGATGCGCCCATCGTGGTCCTGGATGAAGCCACGGCCTTCGCGGACCCCGAAAACGAGGCGTTGATTCAAAAGGCGCTTTCGCTGAGCTGACCCGGGGCCGCACCGTTATCATGATCGCCCACCGCCTGTCCACCGTCGTGGGCGCGGACCAGATTCTCGTGTTGGAGGAGGGCCGCATTGCGGAGCAGGGGCTCCCATTCAGGAGCTGATCCGCGGCCGGCGGGCTCTATGCCCGGATGTGGACCGACTACAACAAAGCGAGTTCAGTGGAAGATCACCAGCGAAAAGGAGGGGGTGAAGAAATGTTCAGCAAAAGCTTTCAGCGCAAATACGCCCTGACGGACCAGGGCCTGAAAACACCAAAAGGGCGCGTTCTGGACGGTTTCTGGTCAACCTGGTGGTCATGGGCGGCATGGGCATCCTTTACCTGTTGATGGGGGGCTTGATGGGAACCCTGACGGACGGCGCGCCCCTGCCGGGGGCGGCGGCCCTGGCAGTCGGCCCGTGGGGTTCGTTTGTTCTCCTGTCCTTCCTGACCCACCTCCAGCAGTACCAGGCAACCTACGGGTTGGTCTACGGCGAGGTCAAGGCCACTCGGCTGCGTCTGGCAGAGCGGCTCCGCAAACTGCCGCTGGGCTATTTTGGCAAGCGGGATCTGGCGGACCTTACCGAGACAATCATGGGGGACGTGAACCGCATGGAGCATGTCTGGAGCCATGTGCTGGGGTACTTGTACGGGGCCTACATTTCCACCGGCCATGATTGCCGTCTGCCTGCTCTGTTACGACTGGCGGCTGGCTATTGCCTGCCTTTGGGGTGGTGCCGGTAGCCTTTGGGCTGCTGTTCGGCAGCCGGAAAATCGCCGCCCGCAGGCTCCGAGCGGACGAAAAGCGCGCCGCCCTCGGGTTTCGGACGGGATGCAGGAGGCACTGGAAAATGTGCGGGAGATCCGTGCCACCAATCAGGAGGAACGGTATCTTGAAGGACTCTACAGAAAAATCGACGACCATGAGCGGATCATGATCAGCGGCGAGCTGGGCACCGGCATGTTTGTCAATGGGGCCAGCGTCATCATGCGGCTGGGGGTCGCCACCACGATCCTTGTGGGGGCGGGGCTGATCCTCTCGGGCCAGATCGACTTCATGCTGCTCTTTTTGTTCCTGATGGTCATCACCCGCATGTACGCCCCCTTTGACCAGAGCCTGGCCCTCATCGCAGAGCTGTTTGTGTCCCAGGTGTCCGCAGACCGGATGAACGCGCTGTTCGACACGCCCATCGCCGAGGGGGCGGGGTTTTCCACCCCCAGGGACACGACATTATCTTTGACCATGTGGGATTTCGCCTACGACAAGAAGCAGGTGCTCCTGCACGATGTCAGCTTTCACCGCCAAGGAAGGGCGAGATCACTGCTCTGGTGGGCCCCTCCGGCTCCGGCAAGAAGCACCTGTGCCCGGCTGGCCGCCCGGCTGTGGGACGTTACCGGGGGCACGCATCCAGGTGGGCGGCGTGGACATTTCCACGGTGGACCCGGAGGCTCTGCTGACGCGACTACTCCATGGTCTTTCAGGACGTGGTTCTCTTTGACGACACCGTGATGGAAAACATCCGCCTGGGCAAGCGAGGAGCCACCGACGAGGAGGTGCGCGCCGCTGCGGAGGCCGCCAACTGCGGCGAATTCATCCGCAGGCTGCCCAAGGGCTACCACACCGTGATCGGGGAAAACGGATCGACGCTCTCCGGCGGCGAACGCCAGCGGATCGCCATCGCCCGCGCGATTTTGAAGAACGCCCCCATCGTCCTGCTGGACGAGCCGGAATCCTGTCATCCACCATCAGCAGGTTCAGCCCCGTTCCCAGGCCCCTGTTTTCTTCATGCACCGCCGAAATCAGCATCCCCTCCGAATCAATGCCCATCATCTTTCTGGGGAAGGTTTACAATGGCGATGGCGGTTTTCCCCACCAGCTCCTCCGGTTCATAATACTCATGGATTCCGCTCAAAATGGTGCGTCTGCGTTCCGTTCCATCGTCTAATGTGAACTTCAGGAGTTTCTTGGACTTGGGCACCACCTCACAGGCCTCGATCTTCACAGCGCGGAAGTCCGACTTGGCAAACGTGTCGAAGTCAACCATTTCCTCAAAGAGGGGTTCTATTTTCACCTGGGAAAAATCCACCTTTTCCGCCACAGGCTTGGGCGCAGCGGCCCCCTCGGAATTGACGCTGTTTTCTTTCTTCGCGCTGTCCAGGGGCTTCATGGTGGGGAAGAGAATCACCTCCCGGATGGAGTCTGCCCCGGTCAGGGAGCATGACGCACCGGTCAATGCCGATGCCCAGGCCGCCCGTGGGAGGGCATACCGTACTCCAGCGCGTTGAGAAAATCGTCGTCCATCATGCCGGCCTCGTCGTCCCCCTTGTCCCGCGCCTCCACCTGCTTCTGGAAGCGCTGGCGCTGGTCGATGGGGTCGTTGAGCTCGGAGAAGGCGTTGCCCATCTCGCTGTGGCAGATAAACAGCTCGAACCGCTCGGTGAGGCGGGGATCCTTGGGGGAACGCTTGGCCAGTGGGCTCACATCCACTGGATACATAGTGATGAAGGTAGGCTGGACCAGCTTCTCCTCCACCTTTGGTCAAAGCACTCGTAGAGGGCGTGGCCCCAGGTGGGCTCCACCCCGTCCATGTCATGCCCACGCCCTTGGCGGCGGCCCACGGCCTCGCCTCGTCGCTGTCGATGGCCATGAAGTCCACCCCGGGTACTGCTGGACCGCCTCCACCATGGTCAGCCGGGGCCAGCCAGGGGCCAGGCTGATCTGCTCCCCTGCCAGTGACCTCATAGGTCCCCAGGATCTTCTGGGCGGCGGAGGAGAGGAAGGCCTCAAACAGGTCCATCATGTCGTGGAAGTCGGCATAGGCCTGGTAGAGCTCGATGGTGGTGAATTCTGGGTTATGCTTGGGGTCCATCCCCTCGTTGCGGAAGATGCGGCCGATCTCATACACACGGTCCATGCCGCCCACCATCAGGCCGCTTCAGAGGCAGCTCCGTTGCGATCCGCATAAACATATCGATATCCAGGGTGTTGTGATGGGTAATGAAAGGACGGGCAGCAGCGCCGCCGGCGATGGTGTTCAGAACGGGGGTCTCCACTTCCATGTACCCCCGGCTCGTCCAGGAAAGCCCGGAGATAGCGAATGAACTGGCTGCGGATCTCAAAGTTCCTGCGCACCTCGGGGTTCACCATCAGGTCCACATAGCGCTGACGGAACCGCAGTTCCTTATCCTGCAGGCCGTGGAACTTCTCCGGCAGGGGCAAGAGGGACTTGGACAGCAGGGTGATGTTATGGCCCGCACGCTCATCTCCCCCGCTGGGTGCGGAAGACCTCGCCTTCCACCCCACCAGGTCGCCGATGTCGTACTTTTTGAAGGCGTTGTACACCGCCTCGTCCATCTCATCCCGCCGGGCGTAGAGCTGGATGCGGCCGGTTTTTGTCCTGCAGGTCACAGAAGCTCACCTTGCCCATGCCCCGCTTGGACATGAGACGGCCGGCCACAGTCACAGCCTGCCCCTCCATCTGGTCAAAGTGGTCCTTAATCTGCTGGGTGTGGGCGGACACGGTAAACTTGGTCTGCTGGAAGGGGTCCTTCCCCTCCTTTTGGAGGGCGGCCAGCTTGTCCCGGCGCACCTGGAGAATCTGGGACAGGTCCTGTTCCTGCTCCTGGGGTTGTCCTTTCTGTTCTTCTCTCTGCCATGTTTCGCAGCTCCTTTTATCTTTCTGGGTTGGTTATCTCTGGATCTCCACAATCTGATAGCGGATGTTGCCGGCGGGGGCCTCCACCACCACCTCTTCCCCGGCGTTCTTGCCTAGCAGGGCCTTGCCAAAGGGGGAGTCCTCGGAGATGTGCCCGTTCATGGGATCAGCCTCCTGGGAGCCCACAATTTGATAGTGCAAGGTCTCATCAAACTCCAAGTCCTTCACCACCACGTTGTTGCCCACGTGGACCATGTCCCCTGGGAGGTTCTCCTGCTCCTCAATGAGGGTGTAGTTGGACAAAATCTCATCCAGTTCCGCAATGCGGGAGTAGAGCTTGCCCTGCTCGTTTTTGGCCTCGTCGTACTCGCTGTTCTCCGACAGGTCGCCAAAGGAGCGGGCCTCCTTGATGAGCTCCGCCACTTCCTTCTCCCGCACGGTTTTCAAATACGTGAGCTCCTGCTTCAGTTCCTCCAGGCGCTCCGCGCTCAGTCTATATTCCTTTGCCATGGTGACACACCTTCCAATTCTTAATGGGGTCGCGTTACAATGGGACGGCCTGGGGCCATACACATTATAAATATAATACTCCGTTTACATGTCTAAGTATTATAGGAACTTTCTCCCCCGGTCTGTCAAGGGGATGGACCTGCCCTTCGGCAGCGTACCGGGTTTTCCCCGGGAAAATCGCAGGGTTCCCCAGGTTTCCCGCCGGGGAAGGGTCCCCTCCCGGCCGGCCGGACCGGGCCCTCACTTCTCCATGGCCTGAATGGCCGCCTGCAACTGTTCGTCCTCCTGGGGCTCCAGCTGCCCGGCCAGCAGCTTCTGCTCATCCTCCTCCGACAGGGAGCACGGGGGTCCGGCGTCAGCCCGGTGCCGATCAGGGAGACCCCGCCGCCGGTGTAGTACCGGGCGGTGGACAGCCCAATGGCGCTGCCGTCGGGCAGGTCGAAGAGCACCTGGGAGAAGCCCTTGCCGCTGGTCTGCTCCCGGCCACCACCGCCCCGGCGGACTCCTGGAGCTGGGCGGCCAAGAACTCCGCCGCGCTGTAACTGTTCCTGTTCACCAGCACCGCCATGGGCAGGTCCACACAGTCGGCGTCGGAGGTGTAGACCGTCTCCTTCCCGTCGGAACTCCGGTTGATGAAAATTTTCCCTCGGGCAACAGGTCATCCAGGATCTCCGTGAGCTCGGTGACATATCCCCCGGGTTATTCCGCACGTCAAAGACCAGGGCCCGGGCCCCTGGGCCTGGAGCTCCGCCACCCCCCTGCTTCACCAGGTCGGCGGTGCCGGCGTAGAAATTCTGGATGGTCACCAGCCCCACCTGGTCCTCCAGCAGCTTCCAGGCGGCGGTGATCCCATGGACCTGTTTCCGCTGGAGCTCCACCGTCCGGCGGGTGCCGTCGGCGGCCTCCACCTCCAGGGTGAGCCAGGTGCCCTCCTCCCCTTGATGGCCTCCACCGCCTCCTCCCGGGTCTCCGGCTGGATGGCCTGGCGTCCACGGCGCGGATGATCTCCCCACCTGCAAGCCAGCCTCCTGGGCAGGGGCTGCCCGCTGTGACTCCCACGATCTCCAGCCCGTCCGACGGCTCTTGGCTCACGGTGACGCCGATGCCCACATAGGCGTTGCTCCGGGCCTCCTGGGTCCCACTGGGCCTCCTCCGGGTCCAGGTAGTAGGACCACCGGTCCCCAGGGAATCCACCATGGTCTCCAAGGTGGCCGAGAGGTCTCCGCCGGGTCATACTCCCCACAAACCGCTTTTCAATGAGCTGATGGGCCTGGAGCAGGGTCCGCCTGTCCTGGCCCAGCAAGTGCCAGGTGATCCCCAGGGTGGCCACCCCGCCCAGCAGAAAGCAGAGCAGGCAGACTACTCCCTTCCCAATGATTCGTTTCGTGTTGCGCTGCATGGCGTTTCCTCCCTTCTCGCCCCCGCCGGCGGATGCCGAAAGCAAGCGGCGGCCGCAGCCGCCGCTTTGCCTGATGGGTTGTCGCTTTTCCCGGTCTCAATACGGCAGCACTGTGGCCACCAGGAGAGCACCAGGGACAGGCACAGGACCACCGCAACCACTGCGGCAATGCGCTTTGCAGGCGCATGGGGTCCCGGCGCGCTTGGTCTTTGCTTGCTCATGGCTGTGCCTCGCCTCCTTGACTGCGTTATACCTTCAGGAACTTCCGAATGGCCATCACCGAACCGCCGGCGCCGATGACGAAGCCCGCAGCCAGGAAGACCAGCAAAATCCAGTGGGACATGCTGGAGAAGGGCGGGCGCTGATAATGCCCAGCAGGTCGCTCTGGTCAATGGCTTTGACGATGAGGCCATAAATGCCCCACTGGCAGAAGAAGGCGATGATGCCCCGGTCAGGCCCAGGATCATCCCCTCCACCAGGAAGGGCCACCGGACAAACCAGTCTTCATAATGGCGATCTCCTCCCGCCGGGTGAAGGTGGCCAGCTTGATGGTGTTGGCGATGATGAACAGGGGACCGACCACCAGGATCACCACCAGAATGCTGGCCACCGCGGTGGCCACATTGCGCAGCATGACAAAGCCCCCTCGGCGATCTCGGGCGGCCTGATGGCCACGCCGGTGATGGCTTTACCGCCCCCACCGTCTCCTTCAACAGGTTGATATGTCCAGATATGAATGGAAACCGGTCCACGAAGCATGACAAAGCGGAGGGCAGGTTGAGTACAGGTCGTTGTCATCCCCCAATTTCGGCCCCGAAGGGTGTAAAGTTGTCAAACAGGGCCTTCCTGGTTTCCTTGGTGATGAAAAGTGGATGTCCGCCACATTGGGTACGGCCTTAATCTGACTTTTCCAGCGCCTGGGCCTGGGCCCGGGTGAGGTCTCGTCAATGTACGCCAGGAACTGGTTGTCGTCCTCCAAATCGCCCAGCACATGGTTGGCGTTGATGGCGATCAGGGAGAAGGAACCCATAATCAGCAGGCAGGCCACGGTCATGCACACCGCCGCAATGGACATGAGTCCATGGGTAAAGATATACTCCGGAAGCCCTCCCGGATATGATAGCCAAATCTGTCTATCTCCAATTGCCGTAATACCCTCCTGCCGCGTCGCTGATGATCCGGCCGCTCTCGATGGCCACCACCCGCTTGGAGAAGCGGTTGACCAGCTCCCGCTCGTGGGTGACCACCAGCATGGTGGTGCCCATGGAGTTGATGCGTACCAGCAACGACATGATCTCCATAGACCGCTGCGGGTCCAGGTTGCCGGTGGGCTCGTCGGCGATGATGGTGCTGGGATTGTTCACCAGTGCCCGGGCAATGGCCACCCGCTGCTGCTCCCGCCGGAGAGCTGGGGGGCAGCCGCCCCCCTTATTGGTCAGGCCCACCAGGTCCAGGACATAGGGGACGCCGGCGGATCTCATTCCTGCGCGCCCACCGCCCGCATGGCCAACCTCAATGTTCTCATAGACGGTTTTCTTCTCGATCAGGCGGAAATCCTGGAAGACCACGCCAATGGTCCGGCGCATCAGGGAATCTGCTTTTCGCTGATGTCGTTGAGGTTGTATCCATTGACCATCACGTTTCCCCCGGGTGGGCGAGATCTCCCCCGGTGATGAGCTTGATGATGGTGGACTTGCCGCTGCCGGAGGGGCCCACCAGAAAGACAAAGTCCCCATCGTCAATCTGCATGCTGAATCCCTTCATGTGGCTTTTGTTGTTTTGATACTCCTTATGAATGTCATCAGACGAATCAAAATGTAACACTTTATCTATCTTGTGCTGTATTCGGTTTGTCCTCCCCCCGCCCCCGGCGGGGCGGTTTGCCGAACCCTACGACTCGATCCCCCGGGAGACCAGATACTTTTTGACCATCAGGGCCACCTTGAAGGTGATGGCGTCGTCAAACTCCCCGCAGGTCCAACCCGGTGAGCTTTTTGATCTTTTCCAGCCGGTATACCAGGGTATTCCGGTGGACAAAGAGCTTGCGCGCCGTCTCGGACACGTTCAGATTGTTTTCAAAGAACTTGTTGATGGTAAGCAGCGTCTCCTGGTCCAGGGCGTCAATGGGGTTCTTCTTAAATACCTCCTGGAGGAACATCCCGCACATCACCGTGGGCAGCTGGTAGATCAGGCGACCGATGCCCAGGTTCTCATAGTTGATGATGGACTTCTCTGTGTCAAACACCTTGCCCACGTCGATGGCCACCTGGGCCTCCTTTGTAGGCCCGGGCCAGGTCCCGGATGTGGCTGACCACGGTGCCGATGCCGATGGTGGTCTTGATCTTCAGGTTCTGGGCCAGGGCGTCCTCAATGCTCTTGGCAATGCGGTAGAGCTCTTTGCCCCCCCTCAGTGAGGGTCTTGATGACAGCGATGTCCGTCCTCGTTGATGGAGATGACAAAATCCTCCTGGCTGTCGGAGAACAGGCTCTGGACCACGTCCACCGCCGCGATCTCCGCCGAGCCCACCTGCCGGACCAGAAATCCGCCCGGAGGGCCTCCGAGGCGAAGTGGAGCTCCTTGGCACGGACGTAGATGTCCCCCAGCAGGATATTGTCCGAGATGATGTTTTTCACAAAGGTGGCTTTGTCGTGCTTCTCCTCATAGTAGGCCTTGGCGCTGTTCAGGGCCACCGTCACCATGGAGCAGATGAGCTTGGCCTGCTCGTCACTGCCCTGGACAAAGGCGGCATAATCGTAGTGGGACCCCCGGCTGACCAACGGTTTGAAGGTCTTGTCCCCGTAGATCACCACGGCGGACTCATTCACATTTAAGGCGGAAGCAGCGCCCTCCCATTTCTCACCGATCCAGGTCAGCTGGTTGCAGGACACCACGGTGCCCTGGTCGTCGATGACGCCGATGACCCGGTCCGTGCACTCCTTCATTTGGAGCACAATGCTTTGAAATACTCTGCTGGACATGTCTATTTCCTCCTCATATTTGCTCTCAAAAGGGGTTTTTCCTGGTTTCTACGTACGAAAATTAGAATTCCCCATGATGGCATCATAGAATAGCCTATATTATAGCGGTTCCTTCGAGCGATTTCAATAGCTTTTCGTGAATCTTTGTGGAAAATGCCGAAATAATTCCTTTTATCGTCCAAGACTGGCTTTTTTCTTCCGGGGTCAACGGCCGCCAAGCCCCTGCCGGAAGGGCCGGGTCCAGGGTCAGGGGCCCCATGGACAGGCGTTTGAGATAGGTCACAGGCTTCCCTCGGGCGGCCAGCATGCGCTTGACCTGGTGATACTTCCCCTCCCGGAGGGTCACCAAGCCCTGGCTGGGCGGGTCCAGCACCGTCAGGTCCGCCGGCTGGCACACCGTCCCGTCGGCCAGGGTCACTCCCGCCTGAAAGGCCGCCGGTCCTGCTGGTCCAGCCGACCGTCCACCTCCACATAGTAGACCTTGTCCACATGCCGCCCCCGGCGCCAAAAGAGCGTGGGCCAGGGGTCCGTCATTGGTGAGCAGGAGCAGCCCCTCGGTGTCCTTGTCCAACCGCCCCACGGGAAACAGCGCCCGCCGCCGCAGATGCTGGGGCAGCAGGTCCAGCACCGTCCGCTCCCGGGGGTCCTGGGTGGAGGAGACCACCCCGCGGGCTTGTGGGCATCACATAAACCCCCTGCTCCGTGGCAATGGGCCGGCCATCCACTGTGACGGGGGTGCCTTCAGCCACCTTGTCCTCCGGTCCCTTGGGCCGGGCGCCCCCTGGACCCGGCCCGCCTTGACCAACGCCTTGGCCTCTTTCCGGGACCACTGGCCCGTGGCCGCCAACAGCTTGTCCAACCGCTCCATGGTCTCTCCCCCCTGTACCCGTTGTTTTCGCCATTGTATCATATTTTTCCGCCGTGGACATAGAGTAAGGAGAAGATTTTCGCCGCCGGTCCCTTTCCCGGCCGCCGGCGCCGCACTGAGAGGAGCTGCCATCCATGATCATCATCACCAAAAACTCCATCCCCGCCGCCTGGTGGCCGGCTGCGCCCTGTTCGCCCTGGCCCTGGGGTTCTGGGGGCCGGCCTGGGACTGGTGCGGGACATCCAGAGCGCCGCGGCCGTGGCCGACCTGCAAGTGGACCCCAGGGGCATCAAAACCAACGCCGACCGGGTGGCTTTCTGGAGGGGGCTGGCTGGATCGTCTCCCAGAGCCTGCCGCCGTAGAGGACATCCGCCTCCCGGACACCTTCGACGCCTCCTACGATGAGTACCTGTCCCTCCAGAAATCCCAGGGCTTCGACCTCACCCAGTACGCCGGCAAAACCGTCAAACGCTATACCTATCAGGTCTCCAACTACCCCGGTTTACAGGAAAATATCTGGGCCAGTCTTCTCCTCTATAAAAAAAGAGGTCATCGGCAGGGAGATCTACCCAACGAGGGGGACGGGCTATCCAGGCCCTCCTGCCCCCGCCAAAACCTGAACGGGTACCCCAACAAAGACAACGCCGCCTCGCATTTATCCACGGTGGGCGGCGTTTGCACCGCATTCAGCTGGCGGCGCGCCGCAGCACCCGCCGAGGCGGGCCGGCCAGCCGGTCCACGGCCCAGGCGTATAGGGCGCCCAGGGGCGTTGTTGCCCACCCGGAAGAGCACCACACCGGGCAGTCTAAGGTTCCCACCATGATGGACATGGCGCCCAGGGGAGTTAAACACCGCCTGCCAGCCATAAGGTGGCCGAAAGGCCCACGCCAATGCCGCCGAAAATCCCCAGATAGGGCAGCAGACTGCCCGGCAGCAGGCAGTACAGCAGGTAAAAAAAGCCCGCGCCCCCCGCCAGGTTGCCCCAGATCCGTCCCTTCACCCCGGCCGGGAATGGCCCTGCCGGCTGGGCAGCAACACTGACATGGCGGCAATCCCACATGGGCCAGGAAAGCCCAGACCATGGGCCAGCACCAGGGCCGTGGCCACCCCGAAGGCCGCCTTCAGCTGCCAGCGGCTGCGCGCCTCCCAAGCTCCAGGCGCGGAGCACGGCGGAATGCCCCTCCCAATAGGGGTCCGCTCTGTGGTTCAGGCATAGACCAGCAGGGTCAGGCCGCAGCCCACTGCCAGGGCCGCCAGCCGGCTGGGAAATGCCGCCGCCCACTCCACGTCATAGCCATACAGCAGCAGATACCCCAGCACCAGGGTCAGATGGTTCCCCATCCCCACATTGTGGCAGCCCAGCACCAGGATCACCAGCAGACTCAGGCCATGGACAGCCAGCTCCCCGCCCAGCTCCGCCAGGTTGGCCAGCCGTGGGCCAAGGCCAGCACCAGAAACACAAGACCCAGGGCCAGCAGGCTCTGGCCCCGCCACATGCCCAGGTCCGCCTGCCGGAACACATCAGGCAGAGCAGAACTACCACGCCACAATGTTGTTCTCCGCCCCAAACACCCAGCCGTACCAGGGTGACAAAGGCCACACAGAACACCATGGTCAGCAGAATCTTCACCAGATATACCAGCAGGTGCCAGGCCTTGGCCCGCCTTCCCACCGCCTCCTGGATCATCAGCTTGGAGCCCGCCTGATTGAGCTGCAGTTCCTGATAAAAGGTCATCCTTCGCCCTCCTCTTTTGAAAACAGGCCCATGATATATCTTCCACCAAAAGGCAACGCCTCTGCGCCCCCGGTCTGGTCCCTCAGGACTGGTGAAGTTTGACCTCCAGGTGGGGATAGGGATGGAGATGTGCTCCCGGTCAAAAGGCGGTTTTGATCTCCTCCAGCAGGTCGTGGTACACCGTCAGTAGTCCCCCGTTCTCGCACCAGACCCGGATGGTATACTCCATGGCGCTGTCCCCATACCCAGACAGACGGGCAAAGGGGGCGGGTCAGCAGGATTTTGTCGTGATCCTTCAGCACCCCCCTGGATGGTCTGCTTCACCTTCTCCACCGGCGCGTCATAGGAGGCCGACACCGTCAGATCCACCCGGCGCAGGGGCTCCGTGGTGTAGTTGGTCACCTGGGCATCCACCACAAGGCTGTTGGGCATCAGGATGCGCCGGTTGTCAATGGTGGTCAGCTTGGTGTACACCAGGCCGATCTCCTGCACCGTCCCCCCTGTCTCTCCAATCTCCACATAGTCCCCCACCTTAAAGGGTTTCGTCCCAGGATGGTCAGTCCCCGGCCAGGTTGGACAAGCTGTCCTTCACCGACAGGAGACCGCCAGACCCAGAATGCTCACCAGGGCCAGCAGGGAGCTGGCGTTGATGCCCAGGAATCCGCCACCACCATGAGGTAATAAGCCACAGCAGGATATTGGCCATGGACCGGATGAAGGTGTACAGCTCTTCTCCACCTGGCTGGGCGTTTCAGTCCCCCAGTCCAGCAGCAGGCAAAATGGCCTTGATCACCAGGACAGATGACCAGCAGCAAAAGGGGCAAATAGGATGGTCTTCAGGCCTCCCCCCAGCCCCCGCAGCAGCTGGTTCACCCCGGTCTGCACGCTGTTCTCCAGGGTTTTCTGTGTCAATGGTGCTTGTAATCATGTCTCCGCCTCCTCTCAGCACGTGGAACAATGGCTCCATAAAAAAACAGAAGGGCAAAGCAGAGGCTTTGCCCTTCTGAAAACGTGAGAAACTTACTCAGCGGTCTCGGTAACAACGCCGGAACCCACGGTACGGCCAAAT
>VOFB01004353.1_pt1 | contig 15209 bp, 16 predicted proteins | sample 5384141 | NCBI WGS metagenome assembly VOFB01 (sample SAMN12384721, study PRJNA508395) | human gut metagenome | isolation source: healthy gut A | host: Homo sapiens | reverse complement strand
ACTTGACGGTGACGGTAAGTCGGAAGTCATATTAAAAAGCAGCACCGAGGCTCAAAGACGGTGAGGGTAATTATGTCTCAAAAGCAGGAAAAAGCTTATAACCAAGGGTGACGATACAAAGATTACAGAAATTCATCCGGTTTGCTTATGGGCGAGGACGGCAGATGGAGTATTTAACTGTATTTAACGGTGAAACAGGTGTGGCAATGCAGACTGTTGATTTTGACCCGCCGAAGTATTTTGACATCTTCCATCGGGGCGACAGCTATGCAGAAGCAAGTGAAAGATGCCTTGCCGCGGTAGCATATCTTGACAGTGTACATCCAAGCGTTGTTATGACGAGGGGATATTATACATATGTGTATGCGACGGCATATGCCCCGGGACAGCACAGACCTTAAAGAACAATGGCTTTCAACTAATACACCGACAGAAGAAAATGGCGGTACGGGTTGGCTCACCGTAAAATATGCAGACGGTACAAGTAAAAATAATCCAAACAAACGCTTTTGCACAAAAGGTGCACACACAGTGTATCGGTAGCTGACGTGGATAATGACGGATATGACGAGATTATTTTCGGCAGTGCGGTTCTTGACAATGACGGAACTGTTTTGACGTATGACGGTCGGGGGACACGGTGACGCGGAAACGTTTCGGACTTTGATAACGACGGAAAACAAAGAAATATTTATGGCGCACGAGGCAGGTAAGCACAATGATGACACAATTCCATATGCGGTAGATATAAAGAGATATAATGGTGATATTATGCTGCAAGCCGCAACAAGGAGATATAGGCAGAGGTATTATGGATAATGTCGATGATGAATATGCACTGTCAAAAGCGGTAATCTTTCGTTGTTCTGGTCGGTAGCAGCTGACGGTATATATAATCAAGCAGGTGAAAAAGTGGGAGATATACCTAATTCCCATGGAAGCAATATGGAGAATTTTGCAGTTTATTGGACGGTGATTTGGGACGAGAATTGCTTGACGGAAATAAACTTGTAAAATACAGTATAAAAAGCGGTGCGGAAAGAATTTATTATAACAGTAAAAAATTCAACATTGCCGGGTTCAATAAATAACAGTACAAAAGTCAAATGCGTGTCTTACAGCCGACCTTTTCGGTGATTGGCGTGAAGAAATCGTGCTTAGATACGGTGACGGTGTGAGAATTTATTTCTCGACTATTCCGACTGATTACAGACTTACAACGCTTATGCATGACAGTCAATATCGTTGCGCAATAGCATGGCAGAATGTCGGATACAACCAGTCGCCTCATACAAGCTATTATATAGGTTCCGCGGCTTTGGCGAAAAGATTCGGGTGGCAACACGTTAAACTACCTTGCACCGAATACGTCATTTACGGAGGTGACTTATCCTGACACATCGTCAATTACACCGCGTCCGACAATTAAGACAACGCCTGAACCTGTTTCGGTTTCTGTCACTCCGGACGCAGACACGTATCTTGTTGACGGTACAACAGCACACGGATCTGATGAAGAATTAAAAATTAATCAGGCGACAGCTTATTACTCGTCAACATCTCCGGGATTAAAGGATATTAAAGGTTTGGGGTTGATACGTTTTGACCTTTCTAAATATGCCGGTAAAAATTAACTTCGGCAACATTGAAATTGTATGATAAATTTACTAATACAGAGGAGAGAAATTCGGTTTTGCACCTCGATTATTGTTCAAAAAATGATTGGGATGAGGCGACCGTTACTATAAATGATATAAAGACAAGAGGCGAGGATACGCCGTTGTCGTCATTGGGTTTGCAAGTGTCACCTGCATACAATGTCGATTATAAAGGAAATATCGTTCGATGTGACGGATGTAATAAAAGAGAAGTGTACAGATAATTTGATTACGTTTACATTGTGGACAGGTACAGGACGTGAACAGGTTATCGCGTCAAAGGAATACAGCGGTACAGACACCGGGGATGAAACACTTGTGTTGGAATTTGAGGGAGAAGAGCCGACACCAACGCCAACAGTAGTGCCAACGGCAACACCAACATTAAAGCCGACAGCGACGCCGACGGTAGTGCCAACGGCAACACCAACATTAAAACCAACACCAACGCCAACAGTAGTGCCAACGGCAACACCAACATTAAAGCCGACAGCAACACCGGCGGTTACTTCAACATTAAAGCCGACAACAATTCCGACAGCAATCCCAACGGTGATCCCAACAACGACACCAAATTTGGCAAACAACAAAATCACAGCTATGATAAATAGCAACAACAAACTTGATGTCACACTTGATTTTGAAAATGTGGATATGAATGATGTTAATGTGTATGTTGCCTTTAAGAATAATGGTAAGCTTGTAGGGAATGAAAATGCCACAGGCAAGCGAGTTAAAGGGAATAGATTTGATTGATAAAGAGTATACGGATATAGAGGTTTATGCTTGGGATAATAAGCAGAAACCGTATGCGAATATAGTACGTATCGTTAATAATGTACAATAAACAAAAACTGATGTGGAAACACATCAGTTTTTTTTATCTTATAAAATTAGTTTTTCATAATATTTCATCTCTTATTAACCGATTATACCGCAAACGTCCTCTGCAATTTGCTCAGGAGTAAGACGGTTTGCTTTGACGATTTCTTCAGGGTTATATCTGTCAAGAAATTCTTTCTTTAAACCGTAATTCAATACCTTGACGTCAGAATTGCCGTAAAATCTTGCAATCTTTTCACCGAAACCGCCGTCTAAAACACCGTCCTCGACTGTTATAACAATGTCATGGTTTTCTTTAAGCTGTTCCAAAAGCTTATCGTCAGTACCTGTAATGTACATTGGGTTTATGATTGTAGGTTTTACACCTGTTTTACTTTCTATAATTTCAGCCGCCTTTGCACCTACTGAATAGAATGAGCCAAGTGCAACGATTGCAATTTTACTGCCGTTTTGAGTAACTTCATATTCATTTAGCTTGCTGAAGTCCTTTGTAACCTTTTGCCGTCTGATACAACACTGATAGGTACACGGATTGCAACAGGGTGGTCGTTTTGCTCAATACTCCAATCAAGCATTGCAAGGTATTCTTCCTTTGTTGTCGGTGCAAGGTAGACAAGATTAGGAATGTTAGACATCATCGGAATATCATATATACCAAGGTGAGTAACGTCATTCATACCGTAAACAGACGCCAAATATACAAGGAGTGTTGCGGGACTGTTGTTGATACATAAATCCTGTGAAAGCTGGTCGTAGGTACGTTGAATAAATGTGCTGTAAACACCGTAAACAGGCTTGCCGCCGTTCTTTGCGATACCTGACGCAAGTGCAACGGCTGTTTCTTCGGCGATACCAACGTCAACAAACTGTGAGCCTGCCTCTTTTCTCTTGTCCTCTGTGAAACCGAAAACAGTAGGTGTGGCAGATGTAATTCCGACAACGGTCTTGTCCTCTTTCATTTTCTTTAAAAGAATGTCGGCTGTCATTGACGAATAATCTTCTCCGCCGTCTTGCGACATATCGGATTTACCTGTTTCAAGGTTGAATGAATTGCAGTAGTGCCAATTTTCCTTGTTTTCTTCTGCTATTTTGTAGCCTTTACCTTTTTGGGTACAAATGTGAACAACTACAGGATAAGTGCTGTCTTTAACCTGCTCGAATGCGGTGATAAGCAATCAATGTCATTTCCGTCTTTTACAAATACATAGTCAAGTCCCATTGATTTGAAAAGATTACATTCCGATTTACCGTCTGTATCGCGAAGCTGTTTTTAGGTTTTTATACAAACCGCCATGATTCTCGGCGATGGACATATCGTTATCGTTTACAACGATTATAAGATTGCTGTTAAGCTCACTTGCAAAGTCAAGTCCTTCAAGAGCCTCACCGCCCGAAAGTGAACCGTCACCGATTACGGCAATTATATTTTCACTGTCACCCTTTAAATCACGACCTTTGCAAGACCGCAGGCAAGTGAAACGGAAGTTGAAGTGTGACCGATTGTAAAGAAATCGTGGTCGCTTTCGTCGGGATTGCTGTAACCCGATACATCATCATACTTGTCTTCGTACAAAACGCATCTTTTCTGCCTGTAAGCATTTTATGCGGATAGCTTTGGTGAGAAACATCATACACGATTTTGTCTGTCGGTGAGTTAAAGACATAGTGAAGTGCGATTGTTGCCTCTACCATACCAAGATTAGGACCGAAGTGTCCGCCGTGCTTGCTTAGCTTTTGCAAAAGTGCTTGACGCATTTCGTCTGCAAGAATGTGAAGCTGTTCGTTGTTTAAATTTTTTACGTCTGTCGGTCGATTGATTTTCTCAATATACATTTAAAATTCCTCCATAAATTTATTTAATGTTATTTACCTATTTTTGGTTTTGGATACAATGACTTTAGCGACGTCAATCCCAAGATAATTCGCCTGTTTTCATGTGGCAGAACTCAACAGAAGAAGGATCGCCGCCGTGCTCACCGCAGATACCAACATGGAGCTTGTTGTTTAACAGGCTTACCGAGTTTGATAGCTGTTTCCATGAAGCTTGCCAACGCCCTGTCTGGTCAAGCTTAGCGAACGGATCGTTCTCGAAGATCTTAGCATCATAGTAAGCGTTGAGGAACTTACCTGCGTCATCTCTTGAGAAGCCGTATGTCATCTGTGTAAGGTCGTTAGTACCGAAGCAGAAGAAGTCAGCTTCCTTAGCAATCTCATCAGCTGTAAGAGCAGCTCTTGGGATTTCGATCATTGTACCAACTTCGTACTTGAGGTCGATGCCTGCAGCAGCGATTTCAGCGTCAGCTGTTTCAACAACAACCTTCTTAACGAACTTGAGTTCCTTAACATCGCATACGAGCGGAATCATGATTTCAGGCTCAACTGTCCAGTCTGCGTGTGCCTTCTGAACATTGATAGCAGCACGGATAACTGCCTTTGTCTGCATCTTTGCAATTTCAGGATATGTTACTGCAAGACGGCAACCACGGTGACCCATCATTGGGTTGAACTCGTGGAGTGAAGCGATGATTGTCTTAATGTCTTCAACGCTCTTACCCTGAGCAGCTGCGAGCTTTTCGATGTCAGCTTCCTCTGTAGGAACGAACTCGTGAAGCGGTGGATCAAGGAATCTGATAGTTACAGGATTACCTTCGAGTGCCTCATAAAGAGCCTCAAAGTCGCCCTGCTGATAAGGAAGAATCTTATCAAGAGCAGCTTCTCTTTCTTCTACTGTATCAGAGCAGATCATCTCTCTGAATGCAGCGATTCTGTCTTCCTCAAAGAACATATGCTCTGTACGGCAAAGACCGATACCTTCAGCACCGAGCTCTCTAGCCTTCTTAGCGTCAGCAGGAGTATCAGCGTTTGTTCTAACTTTAATTGTTCTGAACTTGTCAGCCCATGCCATAATTCTGCCGAACTCACCTGCGATTGTAGCGTCAACTGTTGGGATAATACCGTCATAGATGTTACCTGTAGAACCGTCGATTGAAATGTAGTCACCCTCGTGGAATTCCTTACCAGCGAGTGTGAACTTCTTGTTAGCCTCGTCCATTGCGATGTCGCCGCAACCAGATACGCAGCATGTACCCATACCACGAGCAACAACGGCAGCGTGTGATGTCATACCGCCACGAACTGTGAGAATACCCTGTGAAGCCTTCATACCTGTAATGTCTTCTGGAGAAGTCTCAAGACGACGAGAACAACCTTTTCTCCCTTAGCGGCCCATTCTTTAGCATCGTCAGCTGTGAATACGATCTTACCGCAAGCAGCACCCGGAGAAGCGCCGAGGCCTCTTACCGATTGGTGTAGCAGCCTTAAGAGCAGCAGCATCGAACTGTGGGTGAAGAAGTGTGTCAAGGTTACGAGGATCGATCATTGCAACAGCTTCTTCTTCTGTTCTCATGCCCTCGTCAACGAGGTCACAAGCAATTTTAAGAGCAGCCTGAGCTGTTCTCTTACCGTTTCTTGTCTGGAGCATATAGAGCTTCTTGTTTTCAACAGTGAACTCCATGTCCTGCATATCTCTGTAGTGGTTTTCGAGTGTCTGACAAACATTCTGGAACTGCTCGAAAGCTTCCGGGAACTCTTCAGCCATCTTAGCGATTGGCATAGGAGTACGAACACCTGCAACTACGTCTTCGCCCTGTGCGTTGATGAGGAACTCACCCATGAGCTTCTTCTCACCTGTAGCAGGATCTCTTGTAAATGCAACACCTGTACCGCAGTCGTCACCCATGTTACCGAATGCCATTGACTGTACGTTAACGGCAGTACCCCATGAATAAGGGATATCGTTGTCACGACGGTAAACGTTAGCACGAGGGTTATCCCATGAACGGAATACAGCCTTGATAGCACCCATAAGCTGCTCCTTAGGATCGTCAGGGAAGTCCTGACCGATTTTCTCTTTTATTCAGCCTTAAACTGGCCTGCAAGCTCCTTAAGATCGTCAGCTGTAAGCTCTACGTCATAAAGTAACGCCCTCTCTCAGCCTTCATCTTGTCGATGAGCTCTTCAAAATATTTCTTACCTACTTCCATAACTACATCGGAATACATCTGACGAACAGAAACAAGGAGCGGATTTCCTTATCGCCGAACTTCTTACCGGTGATTTCTTCCATTTTAACGATGTATTCATTAATTTCAGCCATGATATCAGGATTGATTGTGCGACCGTCTTCGTAATATTGAGTACAAGCCTCAGTTGTAATGTAAAACCCTGCGGTACCGGAAGACCGATATTTGTCATTTCAGCAAGGTTAGCACTTTACCGCCAAGCAACTCTCTCATAGTTGCATTACCTTCTGTAAAAAGGTAACAATACTTTTTGCCATTGGATTCTCCTCTAAAGTTATAAAAATAGTAGCGACGGCGTCTGCCGCCATATGTCTGTATATTAATTATACCATAAATAAACGAAATGTCTATATTATTTATTCAATTTTTTATAATTTGTGAAAAAATATATCATTGTTTAGATATTTTTTATAAATCGACAAAAAAACACCGATGTGTCGGTGTTTTTTAGATTAATTTTTACGTCTTTCATTTCAAATACGTTAATTTTTCGGTGCTTTGTATGACTCAATGTAGTCAAGTGTTTCGTCCACGTCATCGAAAACTTTGTAAAAAGTTTACAGCCCGCTCTCAAAAACTTTTCTTTGACCGCAACTTCAAGCATATCAATCATTGCGTTGTAATATCCGTTTACGTTAAGTATGGCGATAGCTTTGTTATGTCTTTCAAGCTGTTTTAGGTAAACACTTCCAAAAATTCCTCAAAAGTGCCTATTCCGCCGGGAACAATAACAAAAGCGTCCGCTCTTTCTTCCATTATACGTTTTCTTTCACGCATTGTGTCCGTTCTGATAAGTTCCGTACAGTCTTGGAAAATACGGCCGTCAACACCCATATCTTCATCATCAAAGAAATTCGGTACAACACCGACAATTTCGCCTTTCTTTTCATAAACACCGCGTGCAACCGCACCCATAAGTCCGGATGCACCTGCCGTAAACAAGTCCGTGACCTCTGTCAGCAATTTTACGTCCGAGTTCTTCGACTTGGCTGACATAAGATTTATCTATTGTGCTGCTTGACGCTCCGAATACACAAATTTTCATAATACATACCCTTTCTGCCTGTTATTTTTGAGAAAAAACTATTGTAGAAAACAGTTTCGTTTAAATCTTTTCTGCTTGAATGAGCCGCCGAAGGCTCTGCGTCGTCTGACGGATAACCTGTCGGTAAAAATGCAACAGGAACATAATTTTCAGGCAAATTGAATTGCTCTTTTAGCGTCCTTCGGATTAAATGAGCCTACCCAAGTCGTTCGAGCCCCCTACGCTTTTTGCCGCCAACATCATATGCGTTGCAACGATAGCCGCGTCGATTTCGCCCTCGTCGTGTCCGTCATTTCCGCGCGTCCAAGATGTTTCTTTGTCGTAACATACAAAGGAAATTAAGCGGCGGATTAAATGCAAATTTCGTGCATTTGCTCACCTTTTCAAGTTCTTTTTCGTCGGTAAGTACAAGTATTCTCTGTGGCTGAAAATTTACGGCGGTAGGCGCTGCCTGCATTGCCGCAAGAATATAATCTATCTTTTTCTTTCTCTACTTTTTATCAGAAAATTTCCTGAGCGAAAATCTGTTGTTTGCCAATTCTAAAAAATCCATTTTTAATCACTCCTCATCGTATTCTTTTCCTTATTATTGTTATTTTATCATAAATATTATTGTTTGTAAATAAATTAAATTTTAATAATAATTGAATTTTTATAAGTGTGTGTTATAATATATGCAAATGAGAAAAAGGAGGTTTTCCGATGTATACCGTTGATTTACACAATCACACAAAAATTCAGCTATGACGGCTCGAACACACCCGAAGAAATAATCGAAAATGCAATCAGACACGGTGTTGACGTTATCGGTATAACCGACCATCAATTCTCAATCGGTGAAAATCTTCCTATATATTATGAATATATTCAGCATTGTAAAATAAAATATGCCGATCAAATAAAAGTTCTTTGCGGTCTTGAAATCGGTACACGTCCGACACCGCCGGAATCGCTTCCGCGTGCAACGGAAAATTTTTGATTATGTACTTTTTGAATGCCTTGACGATACAAGGGCAATAGATTTTATGAATTTTTGGAATGGCGAAAGCTGTTTAAATGCAAAGCAGGTCTTGCACATACCGATATTTTCAAACTCGGTGAAAGATACGGACTTGATATAATAAAATTTTACGTGACAACGATATTTTTGGGAACTGAATACTTCGGGAAATTACATATATTATTATGATTTTCTTACCAACGAAAAGAAACAGCAGATAATCAAAGAAAGCGGAATTCCCGTAAGCGTCGGTTCTGATACGCATTACATTGCGGAATATCGTAAAAACAAATTCGCCGTGCGAATGAATTATTGCAAAAATTAAATATTCCTTTACCGTGAAAACGATTAAATGACGATTTTTAATCGCCGTTTTTATTGTTAAAAAATAAAATCGAAAAAGTTTTAAAATATTGCTTAAAATCGAATATTGTTATATAATATAAATAATTGGGATAATAGGAGTGATATTTTGAAAATAAAAAGTGTTTCAAAAAATCCGTCATACTTATGGAGTTTGACTGGGTTTTGTTTATAGCGACAATCTGTTTGTCGGTGTTTGGAATAGTGATGATTTATTCGGCTACGCGAACATTGCAGTCGAATACGAATGTAATAGTGCAGTCGGGTGCAATGGTTATAGGTTGTGCGGCAATGCTTGTAACGTGTTTTTCGATTACGAACAGCTTAAAAATCTCGTCAAACCGATTTATATATTCGCCGTCGCGATACTGCTTTTGGTATTGGTGTTTGGTGTCAGCGGCGACTGGGGTGCGAGGAGCTGGATCAGATTCGGTGCAATCGGTATTCAGCCTTCGGAAATCGCAAAATTTGCTTTATAGTAACTTTTTCGTGTCACTTATCCAAAGTGCATGACGATATAAATAAACCGCTTACGATTTTAGGATTGTTACTTCATATCGGCGTGCTTGTAGGTTTGATTTTGTTACAGCCTGATATGGGCAGTGTGTTGGTATTTTTGTTTATGTTTATATGTCTTATGTTTGTTGCAAAACTTTCATATAAATATATATTGCCGATTGGTGTGGCAGGTGTCGCGTCATTGCCTTTTATATATAAGTATGTACTTTCGGAATATCAGCAGAAACGTATTCAGGTGTTTTTCAATCCAAACCTTGACCCAAGGGGCAGAGGGTATAACGTAATTCAATCTAAAATTGCGGTCGGTTCGGGTCAGCTTTGGGGTAAAGGATATTTGCAGGGAACGCAAAACCAAATGGGTTATTTGCCTACTAAATATACCGACTTTATATTCAGTGTAATAAGTGAGGAATTTGGTTTTATCGGTGCATTGCTTGTTACGGCGGTACTGTTCTTCATAATTTATAAATGCTTTAAAACCGCTCAAAAAGCCGATAATGCTTTCGGAAGATATATTTGTGTCGGTGTCGGTGCAATGATGTTGTTCCACGTATTTGAAAATATCGGTATGTGTATCGGACTTATGCCTGTTACGGGTATTCCGTTGCCGTTTGTAAGCTACGGCGGTACATCACTTGTTGTGAATATGATTGCAATAGGACTGGTGCTTAGTGTGTCGTATCACAATAAACCGCGAAGCGTGTTTGACGTATATTGATAATTAAGACTGTCGACAAATTGTCGGCAGTCTTTTTTGTTTACTCACAAACTATCGTCGATTGAATATTATATAGTAAGGAGGCAAGAATTTCTCGCTTGCCTTTTTAAAATATTTGAGGGGAGTGAAATTTATGTATATATTGGTTGGATCGGTCACTACTGCGACAAGACTTAAAAAGTTGCAGAAAAAATTATCGGTTTTCCGGCATATGTTGTGCATACGCCGTCCGCTTTAAATCAAGGTGGCTGTTCCTATTCCGTGCGTGTTGATGACCGTGCACTTAATGAAATCAGAAAGATAGCCGGCGATAATGAGATTCCGATTAGACGGATTTATATAGAAAGAACAGTAAACGGGGGAGCGTGTTTATGATGTTGTATCTTGATAACGCGGCAACGACTTTGAAAAAGCCTTTGTCGGTGTATGCGACGCTTTTTAAGAGTACCTTGTTTTCGGGCGGAAACGCAGGACGGGAGGACATAAGATGAGTATGGACGCAGTGCGTGCTATTGTAGATACACAAGATTTGATTGCACAGCTTTTTTAATATAAAAAAGCCGAAAATATTGTTTTTACGCAAAATGCGACGTATGCTCTGAACACTGCCATTCTCGGCACAATGTCAAACGGAGGACATATTGTCGTTACGGAGATGGATCATAACAGCGTTTTAAGACCTGCTTGTTTGCCCGGTAATTACACCGTTGTAAAAGCGGATAAGAGCGGATATGTACATGCGGAAGATGTTGAAAAGGCTGTGTGGAAAGATACAAAGCTGATTGTCTGTACCCACGCGTCAAACGTGTGCGGAACAATTCAGCCGGTGTATGCGATAGGAAGAATAGCGAAAAAGCATAAAAACCGTTTTTGCTGGACGTTGCACAAACGGCAGGAGCATAAATATTGATGCGGAAAAAATGAATGCGGATATGATAGCTTTTCCGGGACATAAAGGTCTTATGGGACCGCTTGGAACAGGCGGATTGTATGTGAAAAGTCCGGAAGAACTTGCACCGCTTGTGACGGGCGGAACGGGAAGTAATTCGGAGAGCGTTTCCCAGCCGAAATTTATGCCCGATAAGTTCCACAGCGGTACGATGAATACACCTGCAATTAAGGCTTTGGGGGCAGGGGTTAAGTATGTTATGAAATACGGCGTTGATGTAATCGGTAAGCATGAAAAATGCTTTCCGAAAAATTTAAAGAAAATTTGATGAATATGGATAATGTTACGGTATACGGGAATGATAACAGTTTTGCGACTGTCGCGTTTAATGTGGCAAAACTCGGAAGCGAAGAAGTTTTTGAAATGCTTAAGGGCAAAGCGGCGGTAAGAGCGGGTTATCATTGTGCACCGCTCGCACACAGAGCGATAGGTACATCGGATAGGGGAGCGGTCAGAGCGTCGTTCGAGTTTTTTAATTCAAAAAATGATGTGGCGAAAATGACTGATTATGTGTATAAAATCAGTAAAAATGTGTCGGGATAGAGAAATCTGTCCCGGTACATAAAATGACAAATTTTTTTGAAAAAAGTATTGACAAATGCTTTTGGTCTGTTATAATTAATCAAGTCAGTTGGTGAGCAGAAAACTCACTGAAATACAGATTGAATTATGCGGGTGTAGTTCAATGGTAGAATTCCAGCCTTCCAAGCTGGTTGCGTGGGTTCGATTCCCATCACTCGCTCCAATATATGTGTCTGTAGCTCAGTTGGATAGAGCAATTGCCTTCTAAGCAATGGGCCGGGGTTCGAATCCTCCAGACACGCCAATTTCTTTTTTGAAATTCAAAAGAGTTTAGTGTGCGTAGATAACTACCGCCATCATATGGTGGGTATAGTTCAGCTGGTTAGAGCGTCAGTTTGTGGCACTGAATGTCGTGGGTTCGAATCCCACTACCCACCCCATTTTAATTTTAATATACAGGGATATAGCCAAGTCGGTAAGGCACCAGGTTTTGATCCTGGCACTCGTAGGTTCGAATCCTGCTACCCCAGCCAGACCCATTAGCTCAGTCGGCAGAGCACTTGACTTTTAATCAAGGTGTCCGGAGTTCGAATCTCCGATGGCTCACCAAGCGAAACCGCTTAAACGTATGTTTAAGCGGTTTTTTTACTGCTTATTATATTTTGAGACTGTATATTACATGTATATTACCGCTATATTTTGTTTATGGCTCGAATGGATCTGCTTGTGAAAATGTTGTAATTTGTGTTGGAGTGATGATGTTGATGCGATATGATTGAAATAGTTTGTGTAACAGTGAATCACTCTTATCAAACATTGAATGTTTTTCGGAAAAAGTGTTGAAAACAAAAATATAAATAAAAAGTGTTGAAAAACCTTAGGTTTTCAACGCTTTTTTATTTGGCAGGGGTACAAGGACTCGAACCTTGGGCACGCGGTTTTGGAGACCACTGATAAAAAATCCTCTGTAACCCGCATGAATACTACGTTTTCAGACAAGTTAATTGATGCGTATTACAGTTTGTATTACAATTTTTGAAAACGCTATTTTATGCGTTTGTTTATTCAAAAAACATCGCATTTATAATCTTTTTAGAATACTATCAACGGGATAAGTATATATCTTTATTTGCTTTCTTCTTATATGATTAGAGAAGATAGTTATGTTTAGTATAAAAATATGATATATTATATAATGATGAATTAAAATTAATATAATGACCATTAAAAATCAAGATTAAAACAGATTTTCTGTTTTTAATCTTGATTTTTAGCCGCTTTTGTGGTATAATTTATATAGTAAAAACAGATAACGTGTTAATATGGAGGTCGGGGAATATGAAACTGCTGAAAATATCGGCATTAGGTTTGCCTTTTGTTTAAGGGGAAATGTGAATAGACTTTTTAGCACAACAAAGAGTTTCTTCGGATAATGCAGATAAAATGAATTGCTTATTTTCTAATGGTTCACAATGCTTTTATCAGAACAATGTTATTTCTTTTATAGGTATCAATGCTTCAGGTAAAACAACCATATTGAAATTAATAACATTTGTATGCAGAATGCTTAATAATGATCTATAAATAATATTTCTTATTCTGAAATATTAGACGGATTGGGACATAAGGAAGAAGTGATTTTTGATGTTTACTTTTATTCGAGAATAAAACTATCAACCAACTTCATACCGTTGTTGTAAGAAAATGGAAAACTGATTATTAAAGATGAATACTTAAAATCCAAACCATGTAAAAAAGTCAAAAGTAAAGCAGATATATTTAATTTTGATGATTGCGATATTGATATAGCCAGAAAATAATGATGAAATGTTTTTGCTTGATGATGTCAGTATTACTGTGGCATTCAACAAGAAAAATAAAAGATCAACTAATATTGGTTGATATGCTCAATATACTAATGTTAATGAATTGAGCATATTAGAAAATTGTCCACCGGAACTAATTGCTTTCTTCGACCCAAGTGTTGAATATCTGAATATTACGAAAAGGGCAAGGACTGTGATATTCAACTGAAATTCAAAAATGAGGAAGAAATAATTTTGAACAAAACGTCTGAGCTTAATCGTTATCTATCATCGGGTACTATCAAGGAATAAATACATTCCTTAATGCGCTTAGGACATTTGAAAAAGGTGGTTATTTAATTGTAGATGAGATAGAAAATCACTTTTTAATCATGAGATTGTTTCACACTTATACGTTTTTATATGGATAAAGTTAATCCTAATGGTGCTATGGATTATATTTTCAACACATTATGCAGAATTGTTGATGAATTTGAACGCAATGACAATATTTATATTGTGCGAAATAGAACAGTATCAATGCTGAAAATCTTGCAACTGTCTTAAAGCGAAATGACATCAAAAAGAGTGATGCATATCAGAGCGGATTTTTTAGAGGGCACAACTCCTATGTATGATTCTTATATAAAAACCAAAAAGAGTCTTATACAATTCCACAAGGGAGTGAAGTGTGATGAAACTTTCAAAATATATTGCCTGTATTTGTGAGGGTGCTGCAGAGCAGGCTATCATAGAACGCTTACTTGATGCTAACAAATTGATTTTCACATATGATGATATGATTGAAGGCGAGGTTATTCGGTGTAGGAGCGAAAAAATTCGAAAAGAACGTTACTTGGAGAAAGGCTTTGACGAAAAATAACAGTGCTAAGAATACTTGATTCACGTCGAGAAAAATTTAAATTAAAAGTAAGCATATGCTCCTAAAATTGATGTTATCGTCATAATAACTGCACCTGAAATTGAAATGCCCATTATCTTAAATGAGGGTAACATACAGAGTATAAAAGTCTAATAAAAAGCCAAGTGAATTTTGTAAGACTGAATTGAAATATAAAAATGTAAAACAGAATTTTTTAAAAGAGTTTTTGATGCGAGTGTGCTTTGTTTCGGCTATTATAGAATATAAACGAGTGTCAAACATTAGAAATGGTGAATGCATTGCTGATTTATTAAGGTGATGTGGTGATTAAATATAGGATTATACTATAATATATGGAATGGAAATAAAAAAACTCAAAGATTGCTATGTAAATTTGATTGATGCGAAACTTGTTATAATAAAGGCTTTTTAGAAATGCTGAAATGGTTTGATGCGTAATGATAAAACTGTATTTGCTCATCAGGTGTACCTGATAAAAATTAACAGGTGCATTGCAAGATAGAATTAGTGGAATTGGAGGGGATGAGATAATGTCATATACGGTTTGCTCATCAGAAAAATTAAGAAAATCCGGTGCAGATGCGGAAACTAAAGCTATGCTTTATCTTATGAACTTCCCGTGAAGATAGTTCTGAAATGAATTATTTTTGTGGTGGACTTTTTAATGATGTTACAGGCATGGATAGAATGGGTAGAAAATTATGGGATGTTCAATCTAAAGCAAGTAAAACAGCAAGTGCTAAAGGAATTGGCAGAGAATTAGTTACACTTTTTAAAAACTATTTGAGTGAATTTACATTT
>VOFB01004181.1_pt1 | contig 15220 bp, 11 predicted proteins | sample 5384141 | NCBI WGS metagenome assembly VOFB01 (sample SAMN12384721, study PRJNA508395) | human gut metagenome | isolation source: healthy gut A | host: Homo sapiens | reverse complement strand
TGTCACTGACTCCACCCGCACGGTAAAGCGCGTGGAAGACGGTAGAGAAGAAGAAAGGGCGTAGGTACCCGGTTGCACAACCTCACCCATTACATTGATCTGGATAGTACGTATGCTGCCCAAAGTCAGACGGATGTCAGAGGTGGGATCATTCGCATTATTAAGACCATTATATATCTTGTTTAATGTCTTTTTGAGATAGTCATTGGCTTCAGCAATAGTTAGTCCGTTCAGGTTGACAGGACCTATTTTCTGAATGTTGATCGTGCCGTCAGGAGAAATCTGTTGGCGGATAGTGTTCTGGCTGGCTCCCCAGATATCGATAATCACTTCATCACCGGGACCCAGACGATAGTTCGTTCAGAGGCAAGTTGTTTTTGTTCTTTCCCTTGCTTGATACCATCCTTGACATATTCAAGTACTTGGGAGTCGCTCATATTTTGAGCCATTAAAGGAGAAAAAACTCCCAGCAACAAAAATAGAAGAAGAGTCCGAAAAAGCGTTTGTATTTTCATCGATCAATTCAAATTAGAAAAATTAGCCTACATGAACGTCTGCCGATTCTACATACCCAATAGGCATATCTACACAAGCACAGCCAAGCATATTTAAACGAACGGCAATCTTACTTTTACCATCAACATTGACCAGTTCGCCTACAAGACCAGACAAAGGGCCTTTCACAACACGGACTTTCTCACCACGTGCCAAAGGAGAACTGTTCATACAAATAGCTTCTTCTGAATAGTCGAGCATGAAACGGAAACGGGCCATCTGCTCATCAGGAATTACCGCCGGAGAACTCTCACCACGCATCACCATATAACGGCTGACTGTAGAAAAACTTAGAACTTCTTTGCGTTCCTTCGGATCAGCATGTACAAAAACCATCATTGGAAGAAGAACAGACTCAACCACCTTACGTCGGTCACTCCACTGATGAATTTCCTGCTGGACAGGAACAAAATTTTCGATTCCCATTTTCCCTAAACGCTCCGCTACTTTCTTCTCGTGATGCATTCGAACGAGTGCTACATACCAGCGTTTTGAGTGTGCTACGCCTTCCCCTGTCCCACTACTAGGCCCGGCATTTACTGATTTCGGTTTCGTTAAAATCATATTTTTTTACCCCATGTTCATCCGTTACTTCTTAGGTAACGGATAATACATACACGAAACGTACACTACGATGAAAATAGAAATCACACACATGACAAAGGCGTAAAATTTGGAAAGGCCTAATACTCAACGGGAAAAACCAAGAGAGCAGGCTATAAAAAGTATAGAGCATGAAAATAAGATTATTTCATGTTCGGATAGTTTTTTGCCTTATGTTTCAGATAAAACGAAAAAAAGTGGAGGAATATTTGTTTGCTATTTGTGTTTTTGTCTATCTTTGCGTCAAATTTAATTCCGTTACCTAAGAAGTAACACACATAGTTTAATTCTGATTATTAACACTTTTACAGTTTTTACACTGCCTACACAACAGTTTCTAACGTAAGATAAATTCCCTTTATTTACCTCCGTACGTTCTGTAAGTCCAAAGCCTTTCAAGTAGATTTGTGTCGTTTTTATAGATTTGTGCCCCAATGATTCACTAATCATTTCAATGGAGACTCCCCGGTACTTCGCGGTCGTTGCCCAGGAATGGCGAAGCGTGTAAGAAGTGACGGGAGATTGCAAATGCAAGGCTCTTGCCAAGTCCTTCAGGCTATTATTAAATCGGCGGAGAGCGGACTGATATTCCCGATAACCTCTTTCATCCGTCCGCTTCTTATCCCCACGAAGAATGTCAAACAGATAATCCGGACAATCGGGGTGAGAATTCTCCTTGCTGCGGAGCTGGTTTATCATGTCTTTTGCTGTATTCAGCACTTCCACGCTCATCGGGGTTTTGGTCTTAATGCGATTATACCGCAACACATTCTGATTGAGTGCAGATTTCTCCAGGTGGGCTAAATCCGCGAATGACATTCCACAAAACTGGAACATCAGGGCGGCAATAGCCTGTGTACGGCGTAAACGTTCCGATTGGGGATCTTCATACAGAAGCTTATGCAATTCTGCAGCAGGCAAAGCCTTTTTCTGGCGGACGTCCACACCTGTATAGACATCATGAAAAAGTCGCGGAACATAAGGCGCACTACCCGCTTCCACTCCCCGGTTGTAAATACTACGAAGCATACGCATATACGTGGAAACGGTGTTGGGCTTCAACCCACATTCATAAAGATACTGTCCGTAACGTCGTAAACGTTCCCGGGTTACTTGCCTGAACGACACATTGAACGTGCCGCAGAACAGGCTGAAAGAGAAGGAGGGCATTTTTGTAGACATGCGCCGTAGAATAACGCCCTTCCTTTCGCAAACGACCGATGTAAATTCACCACACCGGCTAAATCCATTTCTGTTCATCATTTGCATCACTAGTTATTTTATATATTATACCATTTGGCAGGCGACAAAAAAACAAATCTTTTGGCAGACTTGGCGCACACTAACCAAATGCGCTATTATTTTTTAGTTTTATTAACCTCTTAAAAATTAGCAAATCATGGCTAACAAAAAGACAACTCACGGAGAATCTAAAACACAAGCAAAGAACAACGTTCAAAACCCCCAAAAAGAATGAGAGGGAACATCAGAGAGGGGAAATCATCAGTAGAGATGAACTGGAAAAAAGGGGCGGGCTCACCGGAGATGCAACCGCTTTTCTCACGGTATACCTGCAGAAGTTTGAAGAAGGGGAAGCTCATATCCACTACTCCAGGAAGCTCAAGGATCTGGCGGAGCATATCCATGAGAAAGAAATTTTATACATACCCAAACACGGTGGGTATAAACTTATGGAAGTCAGCAGTATAGAGACTGAATTATGCGTCATCAGAAGAGCCAGAAGAGAGCGGTTGGAAGAGGAAGAAAGACAGGCCAAAGAAAGGACCATAAACAAGTATTGACAAAAATAATTGTGCGGATGAAATGCAAGCTATACTTTTGACGCCGTTTTCAACCGGCTAAAAACAGAGAATCAGTTCCCGGAAAAATAGTGACGCTATCCTGTCGGGATGGCGTCACTATAAAAGGAGGATAGCGTCACTATACTGACAACATAGCGTCACTATCTTTAAGGGATTATTCTCACTTCACTAAACATGTATTTTTTAATTTTAATTATTTTTTCAATGAAAATAAAATTCAACAGAAACAAGACCGTTTCTTGCAAGTTAGTATGGAAAAGACGTATCGTATCCGAAAAAGGATTTTCAGAAAAACGTGCGGAAAGAATAGCACAAAGGTGCATAGACTTGATAGAACGTATGCAGTATGGAAATGCCATGATCGCTTTTTATAAACAGGATGGTACCTTCTGCATGGAAAAAGGCACATTGGTAGGATATGAAAAATTCTTTTATCGGGAGTATAAAAGCACGGCAAGACAAGAATCAGTTGTCTACTGGAGTACGGAACAGCATGCATGGAGAAGATTTATGATCGGAAACCTGTTGGAATGGAAAGCGATTGTATAACATTTAATAAAAAATATTGAACTATGAGTATGATTAATAAAGGGATACCCTATTTCCCTATATCTGCAAACTTTTTCGACGAAGAAGTAATGGAACTATTAGAAGCTAAATTTGGAATCTTAGCCTCTTATATTGTCATGAGACTACTCTGCAAAATCTATAAAGAAGGGTATTATATTTCTTGGGGAAAAGAACAGAATCTGATTTTTGCACGCAAAATAGGAGAAGGCATTAAGGAGGATATGATAGAAAAGATTGTGGAGTTACTGCTGGAAAAGGAATTTTTCCATAAAGAGACGTACGACCAATACGGAGTGTTGACTTCGGAACAGATTCAGAAAGTTTGGATGGAAGCTACGGTACGGAGAAAAATTGATTACTCCCAGTTACCTTATTTATTAGCACCCAAAGAAAAAAATGGTAGACAAAAAGGCGGGTTGAACAAAGAAAATGTAGACATTTTGCAGACTCAAGTGAAGGTGAGTCCGGAAAATGATGACATTTTTCGACAAACTAAACTAAACCAAACTAAACTATATTCTGAAGAAGAAGATAAACACGATGCTTCGTTTGAAATTCCGGGGTACGCATACAATCAGGCTACTCATAATATCAACGGGCTGATTGAAAGTCTGGACCGCTACAAAGTGACTAGTCCGGAGGAGAAGCAGACGATTCTACGGCTCTCGGATTACGGCAGAAAGGGCACGCAGGTATGGAGACTGTTTTCCAGTACCAGCTGGAGCAAGATCGGCGCGCCGGGGAAGTATATCATTGCCGCGCTGACGAACAAGCGATGAAGAAACAGGCCGATTAGAGTATGCCCGAAACGGGAAGAATAAAAGAAATATCCGGATGCTCACAAAAGGACATCCGGATATCACTCTCTTTCTACCTTCTGACTAATTACCTCTCTGAATAGTTTGCCAGATTGTAACATACCGGCTTCGTGCTATTACCTACACGGTAGATACCGAACTTAAAGTAATAACCATCATCGTCGTTACGTCCAATCATGATTTTTTCATTGTCTACAATGTGTTTACTAACCTTTTTCCCCTTTTCCTGATAGTCCATCTGCACATCGAGCATACCCGGTTTTACAATCGTTTCCGCCTCTTTGCCATAGATTGTCCAGTCGATATGAATGCGGAATGTAATCCAGCAGTCTTTCGGAAAATCGGCATAAGGCATTTTGTAAGCAATGGTCGATGCTTTATAGTCTGATGTTACAGGTTTCATGATCGGTGTTTTTTCGGGATTTGCGTTGCAACGGTCGTCTTTATCAGTCAGCCACTTACGGTCGGAATTTGCTTTGATATAGAACCATCCACCGGAGAACCCGAACGCCAATGGAGGATAGCCTCCTTGTTCCACGAGCCATCCGTTGGCCTTTCCGGCCTGATATACAGGATTTCCTTGTTTGTCCTTCACCGGATTACCTTGTTTATCCAGCTTGGCTACTTTCTCGTGCCCTTCATTCTTTTTAAAGATTGTAGTCTTTTCCAGTTCAACGAACTCGTCAATCGTCAGTTTCTTCACTTCGCCCTGTGGAGTTTGTACCAATGTACGATCCGGCATCCCATGCCATTGGGCAAAAATTGTCGAGACATCGCTACCCAATGAAGAAGGAATATATACGGAAAACTCATAGTCGCGGGAAGCTCCTTGCGGACAAATACCTTTCCCATGATGATATACGGTTTTAGTAATCTGCGCTTTCTGATAAACATCGGCAGGCAGGCCTTTGAAATCATCGGAAGTTGCATAACAATAAGAAAATTCCGCACGTCCTTTTGTCTCCCCTTTGGCATATCCTGACAGGGTGTTATCATCTTCCTTCAATTCAAAACGATAGGAAGGCTTACCGTTGAACATACGTGTGAAGTCGCGTTGAATTGCATGAGGCTTTTTAGTCCCTACTGCTACCCAGCAATCGTCTATAATTTGATTGACGCGTGCCGAATCCGCCTGCACGTTTACCCGTTCCGTAAGCGGAACCAACGTTTGTGTATCTTTGGTTTGAGCGGTCAGCGCCGTACATCCTACTGCTACCACACAGATAGCAAAAATGTTTTTCTTCATTCTATTTGGTATTAAGTTCGTTGACGGTGCAAAAATACGAAAGGCAACCTCATCGGCTGCCTTTCTTTTGTCTCAAATGTTTTCACATTTGTGTAATTTTACTGTCAACACCCGCCTACAAACTTAATTGGGGGCTTCATCGTCATAATCTTCTTCAAGTATATCTACTTTCTGTATACTCATTTTTCCATCGGCAGTGATCGTTATAGAAAGCGGCATATACAAATCTGTCTGCGGATAACAAACACTTGCGGCATAGACAATCCCCTGCGGAGTAGTCTTGTCATATACAATACCTTCCAATATAGACTTAGATAGGAAGTTCGCATCGACTACCGATGAAAAATCATTCTTGGTAAAGGTCTTGTTCAACACGGTTTCATTACCACGCGTCAGGTGCAACACTATTTTATTGTCGACATAGGTATCTCCCAGCTCGTTTGTCACATGGGGCAGATTGTCATCCGGAGTACGCGAAACGAGGGAATGATAATCTTTCCCCTTAAACTTAAAGTCGGTTTCGCTCTTAGACGTCTGCATACGCTGCAATCCGTGAGCATCCACACTGTCTATCATCGCCAATGTCGACGTATTATCTGAAGATCCTTTTTTACCGCCACATGCACTCACAGCCACTGCCAACGGCAATAAAAGCCAATAAATTAGTTTTCTCATACGTAAGTTTTCTGTTTATAAATAGATAGCAAAGGAACAAAAAGAGCGGGATATTTACAAGTGTAACCGACATTTTTCCTACATTTGCAGGAAAGAAGGAATACTTTTACAACAATTACAGATTTAAAAACCTGCAAACCTAACACCATGCGCGAACGAATTACAACAATTCTTTTTCTCATCCTTGCCTACTGTAGCAGTGGCAATGTGTATGGGCAAAAAGTAAATTATCAGCAATTCGACAACATCTATCTCGGGGCCGAAGCTTCGGTGATTAGTTGCTTCCTGCAAGATAGCGAGGGACTGATATGGGTGGGTTCCAACAAGGGGTTATTCAGTTATGACGGTTATTCCACACAACAGCATTTCACGTATGGAGAACGTACTAACACACGTATCTACTGCGGTATTATAGCAGATAACACTTATTTATATCTGGGAACAGATAACGGGATTCTTGTTTATAACTATCGAACAGACAAATATGAGCAACCGGATACTGATTTTCCAACGGATGTCCGTACCATGGTACTCCAGGGAGATACATTGTGGATAGGTTCGTTGAACGGATTATATACTTATCAGTTAAAAAGCCGTCAACTGAATCATTTCGACAGCAAACAGACCGGATTGCCTCATAACACCATCTATTCCATCATTCATACAAAAGATAATCAAATTTATATAGGTACTTACAACGGATTATGCCGCTATGTGCAGGCAAGTGGAAAATTTGAAAACATCCTTTTGCCCGTTAACCGGGGAGGCAGCAATTTGTTTGTCAATTCTCTGTTGGAAGACACCACCCGACAATGTATCTGGATCGGGATGGAAGGTTATCTCTTCCAATACAATCCCACTATAGGAGAGATGAAGGCGATAGAGGTATTTCATAACAACTCCATCAAATCACTGGCACTGGACGGAGATGAAAATTTGCTGGCAGGTACAGACAACGGGCTTTATGTGTACCAGAATGACAAAGAACCTTTGCAGCATATCATTCACGATTCACGCAATATCCAGTCACTAACCAACAATATTATCTGGAACATATTCTCGGATCAGGAACATAATATCTGGCTGGGAACAGATTATGGCATTTCCCTATCACGCTATAACAGTGCGCTGCAATTTGTACCGATTTCTCAAATCACAGGCACAGGAGACGGAAATCAGTTCTATTCCCTGTTCCGGGATTCCAAAGGATTCTATTGGTTCGGAGGTACAAACGGAGTGATCCGGTTCACCCATCCTGCAGGCAATAAACACGATGCTATCTGGTATAGAATGGGGGATAAAAACCATCCGTTATCCCACAACCGGATACGACACATCTACGAGGATAGAGAACAGCAGTTATGGATAGCCACAGACGGAAGTATCAACCGCTATGACTATAATACCCATCAATTTGTACACTACAACATCGTAGACAGTACAGGAACTTATAATACCAACTGGGCTTATTACCTGTTTGAAGATACTGACGGGAAGCTTTGGATCGCCACCTGTCTCGGAGGTATCTTTGTTGTGGACAAACATAAACTGATACAATCTGCCGGAAGATCGTATGTGGCCGATCAAAATTATTCCATTCATAATGGGCTGTCGGGGATGTTCATTAATCAGATTGTCCCTGATGCGGAAGGTAATGTATGGGTATTGTTATACAACAGCAAAGGAATAGACAAAATCAATGCCCGTACGCGGCAAGTGACAAAGCTGTTTGCCGATGAATTAAGTGGCGAGAAGAGCCCGAACTACCTTTTACGGGATGAAGACGGCATGCTTTGGGTAGGATTTCACGGAGGGGTGATGCGTATCAATCCCAAAGACTCGAGTCAGCAAAGTATCTCTTTCGGCAATTTCAGCAATAACGAGATTCTGTCTATGACCTCTGTAAAAGAACACATCTGGGTTTCCACCACTAACGGACTTTGGATCATCGACCGGAGAACAATGGATGCCCGCCAGCAAAGCCTGACGGATAAACGTTTCACCAGTCTAATGTTTGATCCGGAAGATGGAAATATCTATCTGGGAGGTGCAGACGGGTTCGGCATATCCCGTCCCGAAATACAAGCCATGAGTCAGCCGGAACACTCCATTTTACTGACTGCCTTATATATCAACAATCAACTGATGTCTCCGCATACTGGAGAGAATATTCCCAACATCCGTTATACCGATGCTATCGAACTAAAATACGACCAGAACAACCTGGCTTTCGAACTTTCAGACCTCCCCTACTCGCTGGAAGAAAAACATGAATTCGTCTACCGGCTGGAAGGTATGGACAAAGAATGGAATTTCCTGCAATCCAACACGAATCGCATTACGTACAGTAATCTGGGTTATGGGGATTATCAGCTGGTAATCAGCAAAGTAGAAAAGAGCGGTTCTCCTTCCGAGCATCCATATATCCTGAATATTAAAATTCTCCCTCCATGGTATTACACACTTTGGGCAAAGATAATCTACATTCTTTTATTCTTGAGCCTCATTGCCTGGGTTATCAACTTTTTCCGTGTCAAGAACCGTCTAAAAATGGAACGGATGGAAAAAGAGAAGATTCTGGAACAATCACGCCAGAAAATGGCTTTCTTTACCAATTTGTCTAATGAATTAAAGACACCGCTTAGCCGGATTATCGCTCCTGTCAGTCAATTGCTCCCCGTTGCAGAAGAAGTGCATGAGAAACAGACACTGGAGGAGGTACAGCGTAATGCAATGAAAATAAACTCATTGATTCATCAGGTATTAAACTTCAACCGGATAGAGGATAATAAAGATTCGCTGCTGATTTTGTCGCGCATCGAACTTGTGTCATTCAGCCGTAGCCTGTTTTCTGTCTATGAGGAAAACAAACAGATCACATTCCATTTCGAGACGAATAAAGCCAAGATTTATGCTGATATGGATGCCATCAAACTTGGAGTGATTTTAGATAATCTGCTTTCAAATGCCGTCAAATTCACCCCGGATGGCGGAAGCGTCCGTCTGTCTCTTTTCTATCGTGAAGAAACGGGATTGTTGGATATCTGTGTTTCAGATACAGGAAGCGGAATCCCGCAACAAGATATTCCATATATCTTCCAGCGCTTTTTCCAGTCTCCACATTCCGGCAATAAGGAAGGTACAGGTATCGGACTTTATCTGGTCAAGACTTATACGGAACTTCATGGCGGTCACATCAACGGAGTCACCTCGAACGAAGGAAAAGGAACTTCCATTGGCCTGAATATCCCTGTCATCGCCGTAGAGAAAGAAGAGATTCCGGCGACACAGGTGAAAAAGCAGTTGGAATCGTTGCCTGTTCTTAAACCAATCGAAGCAGAATCTCAAGATGAGAAATTTTTGTCGAACATTATCCGCCTGATTGAGGACCATCTTTCTGAATCGGAATTGAATGTAAATGCACTTTGTGAATTATCCGGTATCAGCAATAAGCAGATTTACCGGAAAATCAAACAGCTGACCGGAATGTCTCCAGTGGAATACATCAAATCGATCCGGATGAAAAAGGCGGCCATGTTGTTGCAACAAAAGAAATTTACCATTGCCGAAGTGATGTACATGGTAGGCTTTTCCAATCACTCTTACTTCTCCAAATGTTTTCAGGCAGAATTCGGAAAAACGCCACGCCAGTACCTTAATGAAGACCTGTAGAGGCATTTTGGGGCATTTCGTCCTATTTTTATCCTTATATGTCCAATCTGTGCTTTTATTGAAATGACCAATAAATTACTTTTGTTGCTGTCAATAAACCGATAAATTTGATAGCATGAAAAGACTGTTGATCCTTACCTTTATTTGTTTGATATCTGCCTTTGTCAAAGTGCAAGGCAAATCATCCTCTACACCTATTATATATATAGATGGAAATGGGGTGATGCGTTGGAGTGACACCCGCCGGGAGGCTTCCTTTTTCGGTGTTAATTATACGCTGCCTTTCGCCCATGCTTACCGTGCCATTGGATATTTGGAACTGGACCGCAAAGCTGCCATAGATAAAGATGTATATCATATCTCCCGTCTGGGACTGAATGCTTACCGTATTCATTTATGGGATGTGGAACTGACAGACGGACAGGGAAATCTCCTCGAAAACGAGCATCTCGACTTGATGGACTACCTGATTGCCAAACTCAAAGAACGCAATATTCATATTGTGATTACCGCGCAGACCAACTTCGGGAACGGATATCCCGAACGAAACATACAGACGGGCGGCTTCTCCTATAAATATGATAAATGCGATATGCACTCCCACCCGGAAGCTATCGCTGCACAAGAAACCTATCTTCATGGTTTGGTGAAGCACGTCAATCCATATACGGGGTTAGCTTATAAAGACGATCCCTCCATTGTTGGGTTCGAAATCAATAATGAACCTTGTCATTCCGGTACGAAGAAAGAGGTAAAAGCCTATATCAACCGGATGCTGAAAGCGATCAATAAAACAGGAAACCGCAAACCTGTATTCTATAATGTAAGCCACAACGGATATGTAGTAGAGGCTTATTACGAAACTGCCATTCAGGGAACTACTTATCAATGGTATCCCATCGGACTGGTATCTGGACAGACACAGCAGGGAAATTTCCTTCCCTATATAGACCGCTATGATATTCCCTTTTCCGATAAAGTGAAAGGATTCGATAAGAAAACACGGATGGTATATGAGTTCGATCCGGCAGATATCATGTATTCCTATATGTATCCGGCCACTGTACGCACTTTCCGTACAGCCGGTTTCCAGTGGATTACTCAGTTTGCTTATGATCCGATGGATATCGCTTATGCCAATACGGAATATCAGACTCATTTCTTGAATCTTGCCTATACGCCTCATAAAGCCATCAGTATGAAGATAGCTGCCGAAGCTGCACGCAGTCTGAAAAGAGGTGAATCATACGGCAGTTATCCACAGGACACTTTATTTGGTGACGGTTTTCGTGTCAGTTATACAGAGGACTTGAGCGAATTAAATAATGGAAAGAAATTCTATTATTCCAATCATACCAACACCCAGCCCAAAGATGCGTCACAACTTGTTTCCATTGCCGGTTGTGGCAGTTCTCCGATCATTCATTATGAGGGAACAGGTGCTTATTTCATGGATTGCCTCGAACCGGGAGTCTGGAGACTGGAAGTGATGCCGGACGCGGTAGTAGTGAACGATCCGTTTGCCAAACCGTCACTCGATAAAGAAGTGGTTACCATCGCTTATGGTGCTTGGGACATGGCTTTGCAAATACCTGATTTAGGGATGGAATTTACCTTTACGGCCCTCAATCAAGGAAATCAGCAGAAAGGAGATGTGACAGACGGGATTATCCGCGGACTTCGTCCGGGTACCTATCTGCTGAAACGTAAAAACTGTACGCCCAAACAGAACTGGCAGGCAGACTCTCAATGGAATTCCATCCGCATCGGAGAGTATGTGGCTCCTGCTCCACGTGTGACGGATTATAAAGTCGTTCATACTCCATCGGCAACCACTGAAGCAAATAAGGATTTGACGATTAGTGCACAGGTGGTAGGAACCGAATTCCCGGATTCTGTGATTATCTACACCGATAAGATATCTTTTTGGAATGAGCATAATCCATATATCAAGATGAAACGTACAGGCGGATATACCTATCAAGCAACGATACCCGCTACAGAAATAAAGGATGATTGTTTCAGGTATAACATCATCGTATGCCGGGGCAACAGCACTCGCACTTATCCCACAGGAAATTCCGGTTACAGGAATTCATCATTGGGAATAAAGGGAAATCCACTGGACTGGAATTATACTTCCGGAGCCTATTGGACTACTCGTGTTGTTGCCCCAGACAGTGCGATACCACTATTGACTATTACGGACGCAGATAGCCGGATAGAAGCATACACGCTTCCCGAATGGAATGATCTCCAACGTACTTTGGTTGATTCTTCTCCGGTGGAAAAACCTTTGCTCCGGTTCCGGTTTACTCCTAAAGGAGAAAATCCGCACTATTTCCTCCGCACGTTCGTAAAGAACCTGATTGAAGAAAGAAAAGAAAGAGTAAAGGATTGTAGCGTTCTCTGTATCCGGGTAAATCGCACGAAAGCACTTCCGGAAGGATTCAGTGCCGGTTTCGTAACGTCAGACGGATATACTTATAAAAGCCCTTGTCCTGCTCCATCATCGGAGGGAATCATACGGATACCGTTGAAAGATTTACGCCAGACAGACACGGCGCTGCTGCCGATAGCTTATCCGACATTCTTGAAACAGTATTTCCATCCGGAAACGGAAATCGCATTTTTACCGGAAAGGATTGAGAAGCTGGAGCTGTCAATGTCAGGAAACAAGAAAGGTTTAGTTGAGATTGAACTAGGAAATATCTGGCTGGAATAATCATTCTTAAAGTTCCCCGTTGTCGAAGCCTTTGTTCCTCGGTGAGGAAAGGGTCGTTCCTCGGTGAGGAACAAGGTCTTCCTCGGTGAGAAACAAATCTTTCGTCTGAACCACGTCTGAAGCCTTCTGAAAGGAGGTAGCAAACGGAAGGGACAGAAAGAGAAAAGCCGCTGATTTTTAAATAAAAAGTAAAAATAAATCTATTATCAATAACACAGTAATTATGAACAGGAATATCTTAAATCTACGCCATCTGACTGTACTACTTATGTTGTGTACAGCCTTTTTAGGAGGCATCATTCCTGCCTTCGCCCAACAAGGAGGCAAGAAAATCACCGGACAAGTGATTGACGAGAACAAGGAACCGATGATCGGAGTAAGTATCCTCATTGTCGGTACTTCTACCGGAACAGTGACCGATTTCGACGGTAATTATACACTCAATGTGCCACAAGGCAGCAAAGAGTTGCAATTCTCTTATGTAGGATATGAAACAAAGGTAGTACCAGTTCCTGCCAACAGTACTACTTTGAATATCCAGTTGAAAAGTGATTCACAGGTATTGAGCGACGTTGTAGTAATCGGCTATGGTACGCAGCGTAAAAGCGACCTGACAGGTTCGGTAACTAACGTCAGCAGCAAGGACTTCAACATGGGATTGGTCAGCTCTCCCGAGCAACTGATTAATGGTAAGATTTCCGGTGTGCAAATCATGTCCAACAGTGGTTCTCCCACTGCGGGAAGTACGATCCGTGTGCGTGGTGGTGCTTCACTGAACGCTAGTAATGACCCTTTGATCGTACTGGACGGCGTTCCTTTGGAACAGGGAGGCATCAGCGGTAATGACGGGAATTTCCTTAGCCTCATCAACCCGAACGATATTGAAAGTATGACCATTCTGAAAGATGCTTCTTCCACCGCCATCTACGGTTCGCGTGCATCCAACGGGGTAATCCTTATCACTACCAAGAAAGGGACTTCGGACAAACTGCAAATCACATTCAGCACTACCAACTCTGTACAAACCCGTACCAAATTGGCAGATATGTTGAGTTACGATGAATTTGTCAATACCATCCAAAGCAAAGGAACCGATGCACAACGGGCGTTACTCGGCACGACACATACGGACTGGAACGATGAGATTTATCAAAATGCCTTCGGTACGGATAATAATCTAAGTGTTGCTGGAAAGATTACCAAAAACTTACCTTTCCGTGCATCTATCGGTTACTACAACCAGAGTGGTTTATTACGTACTGACAACGCGGAGCGTTACACCGGAAGCATTACATTGAATCCGTCTTTCTTTAAAGACCACTTAAAACTGAATATCAATGCTAAAGGTTCTATCAATAAGAACACATTTGCCAATACAAGTGCCATTTGGGCTGCTTCGACCATGAATCCTACCATTCCAGTATATTCGGGTCTAGACACATTCGGCGGATATACGGAAGCGATTGACAACACCGGTGCTCCCGTGAACGGAGCAGTCATGAATCCGGTGGGACTTCTCAATATGAATGACTCACAAAGTACAGTAAAACGTTTTATCGGAAACATTGATGCAGACTATCGTCTTCACTTCTTCCCCGATTTGAAGTTGCATGCTACGTTAGGTTATGACTACGCACAAGGTAAAGGTAGCGTATATGTTCCGGCAGAAGCGGCACAGAACTACAATACTTCCGGTCTGGATTACAGCTACGGCCCACAGAAAAAAGAAAACCGTCTGTTGACTCTGTATGCCAACTACAACAAATTGGTGGAATCCATTAAGAGTAGTTTTGATGTAACAGCCGGTTACGATTATCAGTACTGGAAATCGACTACACCGCTTTACAGCGAAATGAACACGTTGGGAGAAATACAGAAAACATCGAAAGCCTCTGACGAACGCCATGTATTACTCTCTTATTATGGCCGTTTGAACTACTCGTTCAACTCCCGCTATATGTTGACTACTACTGTACGTCGCGATGCCACTTCGCGCTTCGCTAAAAATGTACGTTGGGGTACGTTCCCGTCAGTAGCATTAGGATGGAGAGTGACAGAAGAATCATTCCTGAAAGACAATAAAGTCATCAGTACGCTGAAAGTGCGTGCCAGTTATGGTGTCACCGGGCAGCAAGACGGTATAGGTAACTACAACTACCTCCCTATCTATACGATCAGTCAAAGTGGTGCCGGCTCTCTTATCGGTGGCACTCCGACTCCTACTTACCGCCCCAAAGCGTATGTACCCAACCTGAAATGGGAAACAACCACTTCATGGAATGTGGGTTTTGACTTCGGTTTTCTCAAAGACCGCATCACCGGTAGTTTCGACTACTACACCCGTCAGACCAAAGACCTGATTGCCACCGTACCTGCTGCTGCCGGTACTACATTCGATCGTAACATCACGACCAATGTCGGAAATGTAGACAGTCAGGGTGTGGAATTCAGTCTGAACGCAACGCCCATACAGACCAAGGACTGGAACTGGGACTTGAGTTTCAACATGACATGGCAGAAGATGAAAGTGAAA
>VOFB01004869.1_pt1 | contig 15222 bp, 21 predicted proteins | sample 5384141 | NCBI WGS metagenome assembly VOFB01 (sample SAMN12384721, study PRJNA508395) | human gut metagenome | isolation source: healthy gut A | host: Homo sapiens | reverse complement strand
GCCTTGTTGATGGGCTTGTAGTGGCTTTGCAGCACGAACACATCGGCGCCACGCACCGATTCAGTGTAGCGCACGTACATCTCGCCGTTGGCGAAATCGTATGCGGTGGTTTCAAGGACGTCGATGCCGAGCTGCTCGGCGACATCCTCAGCCAACTTCGGATGAATCCTTCCCGTAACGAGAATAAGATTCTTATCGGGCTTTCCTTCAAGGATTGCGCTCACCATGTCTCCCAACGTGTGGTCTCGTTGATGCAGTCTTCAGCATAGCCGTTCTTCACGACCGGTTGGACAACTCAGCGTTGCCTGCCGTTCACCTGCCGCTTGCGATCCATTGTTCGATGGTCTGTCTGACCGCCTTTGCATAGATATCGCTATCCATGCTCGGGTGGATGCCGTCGGAGCCGAGCACCTGCGCGTTCGCGTTGGCTGTGGCATCCCAATCCACCAGCACCACATTGTCCGGATGTGCGGCCGCATAGTCGGCAAGCATCTGGTTGGTAGGTGGAATCCACGTACGGTCTCCGTGGGCATTGACCAGTACCAGCACGCGGTCGGGGCCGATCATATTACGAATCTGGTCCAACTGATTGGGGGTGATTGCCGAATTGGTGCCAAGGCCGATCAACACCCACTGCCGCAGACTGCCGGCGGACAGAGCGTTGCCGATGAGTTCGGGGGCGACCATGATGGAGCGGGAAACGCCTCGCGTCGGTCTGAATGCCGGGGAAGACTTCCGAAAGGCCCTGTGATGAGGCCAGCATCACCGAATCGCCTATGGCGGTAATCTGATCGCCGGTGGGCATCTCATGCTTGGGCTTGGGCGGTGCCGGCACGGCATGACGCAGCAGCACGTGTTCGGTTTTCTGCATACGTTCCAGTTGTGCGGCCTGTTGCTCCAGCTGGATCTGCATGGCGGTTTTCGCAGGTGCATGAGCAATGCCCTGCGCGCCGACCAACGACAGCACCAGGATAACGTCAACGGCAATAACCCGGGCCGCATGATTCTTCTTGTTCGTGCGCAGGGGCACCACGACGGATATCACCGAGTGCGTTGCCGCCGGTTTCTCCACCATCAGCCAGGAAATCATCACCGCAATGGCGGTGAGCAACGCGGTCATGATGAGAGGCCAAGGCCCTACTGCCTTGAAGATCTTCGGGGGCAAGGGCGCTGGAAAGAATCCACAACGGCCAGTGCCACAGGTAGATGCCGTACGAATACTTGCCGAGGGAGGCCAATGGCTTGGAACACCATGAGGCTTTGCATCCAGGAATCGTCGGAGATGGTACCGGCAATCAGCAGCACGGACAACAAGCTGGACAATATGATGCCACCGCGGAAGGCGAATGCATCCTGTTTGCCGATAACCGCCATGGTGACCAAGGCAATCAGGCTGAGGGAACGCCAATACCGGTGCCGCCGCATTCCAGATGCGATGCTCCACGGGAATCCGGAGGTAACGGAGCCCGATGCGGCGGCCGAAGCGCTCGAGCTAATGGTGCGGGGCATCGGCACAGCCCTCTGACGAGCGTGGCCCAACTGAGGAGCGGTGACCCACCAGGCGAGAGCCACACCCAGCATCAGGCCCATGCTGTGGGTATCGGTGCCGAAGTAGACGCGGGTGGGGTCGCCCTTGGGCACATACATCACCCACATGGCGATACTGCTGAACGCCGCGAGTCCCAGTGGGATGAGTGAAGACAGTTTCGTCTGGCGGAGCTTCCACATCAGCCAGACGATGAACGGCACGATGACGTAGAACTGCATGAGCACGCCAATGAACCACAGATGGCGAAACACCTGCGGGTTCATTTGGTCGAAATAGCTTTGGCCTCCGGCAATGGCGTACCAGTTGTAGCAGCCCAGCAGCACGGTGATGACTTGGTCGCGGATGGAAACTAGAATGTCGTGATCGAACAGCCAGCCGACGGAGACGATGACCGGAATCAGCAGAAACAGCGCCGGATAGAGACGTACTGCACGCTTGGGAATATATCGCACGAGATTCAGCGATCCGGTTTCCGCCAGAGAACGAATCAAACTGACGGCAATCAGGAATCCAGAGACGGTGAAGAACACGTCGACTCCGTAGAATCCGCCTGGCAGCCGTTGCTGCATGCAGTGGTACAGCACAATGGCTATCAGTCGCCAGTCCTTTAATACCGTCTAAACCCACGAACCGCTTCACGGATAATCCTTCTCTCCGTAGTGCCGATGGCATTCCCCGTTCTCTCCAACAAACGGAAAAAAAGCCCAGCATGGCCGAGGGGGAGAGACAATGCGACAGCAGCGAATCGTCAGGCCGCATGCTGCATGATTACCGGCTTTGACGATTCGCGGCATACCGCGCTTATCGGTGGCGCTTACCGGTGATACAGACTCACCCGTTCGTACTTCGGTTCGCAGCACGTTGATGCCGAGTTTGCGATACAGCGCCTCGTCCGTGGATGAGATGATAACGGAGAAGAAGGCGGCTCGCAGCCCCGCAACTGTTTGAGCCGTCGATGACGCGAGCGGCCACAGGACTGGTGGCGCTGGTGATTGACAATGCAATCAGCGTCTCATCCGAGTGCAAGCGTCTGTTCACGCTGTTGAGATGTTGGCGGCTTGCAGTTCGATGTATTTTTCGTTGTCGAATCCCTGGCGCAAAGAGGTCGGCATCCTTTCCGGACGACGTCGTAAGCGGAAAAATTATACCGGGCATCGTCGGCAACAAAAAGGGATTCCCCCGATGGAGAATCCCATTCGTCATAGAGAGCAATTACCCCCATTCAATTGTGGCCGGAGGCTTGCTCGTGCAATCGAGAACGACGCGGTTGATCTGTCGGCATTCGCTTGGTGATGCGCGTGGAGATCGTGGCGAGTCACATCGTAGGGGGACACGGGACCAGTCGGCGGTCATGGCGTCTTCCGAGCGATTCCCGGGCGCAGGACGATCGGCGAGCCGTAATCGGTGCGCTCGTCGCCTTGGACGCCGACAGAGTGAACGTCAGCCAGAAGCACGACCGGGCACTGCCAGATGTCGCGGTCGAGACCGGCCTTGGAGAGTTCCTCGCGGGCGATGGCGTCGGCCTCGCGCAGCAGGTCGAGGCGCTCCTTGGTGATCTCGCCGATGATGCGGATGCCCAGACCCGGGAAGGGCTGACGCCAGACGATTTCGTCGGGCAGACCGAGCTCGGTGCCGATGGCGCGCACCTCATCCTTGAACAGAGTGCGCAGCGGTTCGATGAGCTGGAACTTGATGTCCTCGGGCAGGCCGCCGACGTTGTGGTGGCTCTTGATGTTGGCCGCGCCGTCGCCGCCGCCGGATTCGACGACGTCGGGGTAGAGCGTGCCCTGCACGAGAACTTGACCTCCTTGCCGCGGGCGCCGGCCTCTTCGAGCACCTGGCGCTGGGCCTTCGAAGGTGCGGATGAACTTCGCCGATGATCTTGCGCTTGCGCTCCGGCTCGGAGACGCCTGCGAGGGCGTCGAGGAAGTCGTCGGCGGCGTCGACGGTGATGAGGCGGATGCCGGTCGCGGCGACGAAGTCGTGCTTGACCTGCTCGACTTCGCCCTTGCGCAGCAGGCCGTGGTCCACGAACACGCAGGTGAGCTGGTCGCCGATGGCCTTGTGTACCAGAGCGGCGGCCACGGCGGAATCAACGCCGCCGGACAGGCCGCAGATCACCTCGGCGTCGCCGACCTGCTCGCGGATCTTCTTGACTTGATCCTCGATAATCGAGGAGGCATCCCAGTCGTTGGGCAGCGCGGCGCAACGGTGCAGGAAGTTTTCGATAAGCTTCTGGCCAAGCGGGGAGTGCTTGACTTCCGGGTGCCACTGCACACCATAGAGCTTGCGGGATTCGTCCGCCATGGCGGCCACGGGCGCGCCTTCGGTGTGGGCCAGCACTTCGAAGCCGGCCGGGGCCTGTTCGACCGCCACACCGTGGCTCATCCACGTGGTCTGCTCGGCGGGGGAGTCGGCGAGGATGCCGGCGGCGTCGTCGATGGTGGCTGAGGTCTTGCCGTATTCGCCGAGCGCGGCCTTATCCACCTTGCCGCCGAGCTCATAGGCCATGACCTGGAAGCCGTAGCAGATACCAAGCACCGGAACACCGGATTCGAATACCTTGGTGTCTATGGTCGGCGCGCCGGGCTCGAACACGGAGGCCGGGCCGCCAGACAGAATAATCGCCTTCGGATCCTTGGCCAGGATCTCGTCGACCGGCATGGAATGAGGGACCAGCTCGGAGTACACGCCTGCTTCGCGTACGCGGCGGGCGATGAGCTGCGTGTACTGCGAGCCGAAGTCGACGACAAGCACAGGACCGTTTGCCATTGATATTCCCCTAACGTTCATTGGAATTTTACGTGGGCTGAACACCCCTGATTATCACTGGTCAAGGCGACAAGGCCGACACGCAGAGACTATGTGCGCAAATCGAACAAACTACATGCCTGTAGACGGACAACACGCCGATTTCGAACATGGGAAATCGAACGTGCGCTGTTCTAGCCAAATGCTGGATTTCCGCATGCTTCCGCTGTTTTGAAAAAGTATGTTGAAAAAAACTAATGTTGACAAACGGTCAGTCGAACCGCACAAATACTGAAATATCCGCAACAATTTCGAACACACCCGCAAGAAATCGTTCAAAAGTCGCGTTGTCCTCGTACCATGACGATTGATTGGGAACGGAAAACCTTGGCACCGCAAGGGTCAGGGACCGTGACCGAACAGAAATAATCAATCGCACGATCACGTGCAGGAGTACAGGAGTACACATGACGAGTCCTGTTATTGGCACCCCTTGGAAGAAGCTCAACGCTCCGGTTTCCGAGGAAGCCCTCGAAGGCGTTGACAAGTACTGGCGCGTTGCCAACTACCTTTCCATCGGCCAGATTTATCTGCGTTCCAACCCGCTGATGAAGGAGCCCTTCACCCGCGAAGATGTGAAGCACCGTCTGGTGGGCCACTGGGGCACTACCCCTGGCCTGAACTTCCTCATCGGCCACATCAACCGTTTCATTGCTGACCACGGCCAGAACACCGTGATCATCATGGGCCCGGGCCACGGTGGCCCGGCCGGTACCCTCCCAGTCCTACCTGGACGGCACCTACACCGAGACCTTCCCGAAGATCACCAAGGACGAAGCTGGTCTGCAGAAGTTCTTCCGTCAGTTCTCTTACCCGGGCGGCATTCCGTCCCACTTCGCTCCGGGAGACCGGGCTCCATCCACGAGGGTGGTGAGCTGGGTTACGCTCTGTCCCACGCTTACGGCGCCATCATGGACAACCCGAGCCTGTTTGTCCCGGCCATCGTCGGCGACGGCGAGGCTGAGACCGGCCCGCTGGCTACCGGCTGGCAGTCCAACAAGCTCGTGAACCCGCGCACCGACGGTATCGTGCTGCCGATCCTGCACCTCAACGGCTACAAGATCGCCAACCCGACCATCCTGTCCCGCATCTCCGACGAAGAGCTCCACGAGTTCTTCCACGGCATGGGTTACGAGCCCTACGAGTTCGTCGCTGGCTTCGATGATGAGGACCACATGTCCATCCACCGTCGCTTCGCCGAGCTGTGGGGAGACCATCTGGGACGAGATCTGCGACATCAAGGCCACCGCTCAGACCGACAACGTGCACCGTCCGTTCTACCCGATGCTGATCTTCCGCACCCCGAAGGGCTGGACCTGCCCGAAGTACATCGACGGCAAGAAGACCGAGGGCTCCTGGCGTTCCCACCAGGTGCCGCTGGCTTCCGCCCGCGACACCGAGGCCCACTTCGAGGTTCTCAAGAACTGGCTCGAGTCCTACAAGCCGGAAGAGCTGTTCGACGCCAATGGTGCTGTCAAGGACGACGTCCTTTGCCTTCATGCCGAAGGGCGAGCTGCGTATCGGTGCCAACCCGAACGCCAACGGTGGTGTGATCCGCAACGACCTGAAGCTGCCGAACCTCGAGGACTACGAGGTCAAGGAAGTGGCTGAGTACGGCCACGGCTGGGGCCAGCTCGAGGCCACCCGTACCCTGGGTGCCTACACTCGCGACATCATCAAGAACAACCCGCGCGACTTCCGCATCTTCGGACCGGATGAGACCGCTTCCAACCGTCTGCAGGCTTCCTACGAAGTCACCAACAAGCAGTGGGATGCCGGCTACATCTCCGACGAGGTCGACGAGCACATGCACGTCTCCGGCCAGGTCGTTGAGCAGCTGTCCGAGCACCAGATGGAAGGCTTCCTCGAGGCCTACCTGCTGACCGGTCGTCACGGCATCTGGAGCTCCTACGAGTCCTTCGTCCACGTGATCGACTCCATGCTGAACCAGCACGCCAAGTGGCTTGAGGCTACCGTCCGCGAGATTCCGTGGCGCAAGCCGATCGCCTCCATGAACCTGCTGGTCTCCTCCCATGTTTGGCGTCAGGACCACAACGGCTTCTCCCACCAGGATCCGGGTGTCACCTCCGTCCTGCTGAACAAGTGCTTCCACAACGACCACGTCATCGGCATCTACTTCGCCACCGATGCGAACATGCTGCTGGCCATCGCCGAGAAGTGCTACAAGTCCACCAACAAGATCAACGCCATCATCGCTGGTAAGCAGCCTGCTGCCACCTGGCTGACCCTGGACGAGGCTCGTGCCGAGCTCGAGAAGGGTGCCGCCGCTTGGGATTGGGCTTCCACCGCCAAGAACAACGATGAGGCCGAGGTCGTGCTTGCCGCCGCCGGCGATGTCCCGACTCAGGAGATCATGGCTGCTTCCGACAAGCTGAAGGAACTGGGCGTCAAGTTCAAGGTTGTGAACGTTGCCGACCTGCTCTCCCTGCAGTCCGCCAAGGAGAACGACGAGGCTCTGACCGACGAGGAGTTCGCCGACATCTTCACCGCCGACAAGCCGGTGCTGTTCGCGTACCACTCCTACGCTCACGACGTGCGTGGCCTGATCTACGACCGTCCGAACCACGACAACTTCAACGTCCACGGCTACGAGGAGGAGGGGCTCCACCACCACCCCGTACGACATGGTTCGTGTCAACCGCATCGACCGCTACGAGCTGACCGCTGAGGCTCTGCGCATGATCGACGCCGACAAGTACGCCGACAAGATCGACGAGCTCGAGAAGTTCCGTGATGAGGCCTTCCAGTTCGCCGTCGACAACGGCTACGACCACCGGACTACACCGACTGGGTGTACTCCGGCGTGAACACCGACAAGAAGGGTGCCGTCACCGCTACCGCCGCTACCGCTGGCGACAACGAGTGATAACACCTCCACGGTGTTGTTAGTTCGCTAACACCAAAGGGCTCGGGATTCGTCCCGAGCCCTTTGCTTATTCATAAGCCCTGTCACGGCGGGGCAGAACAAAGCGAACTGTTGTGATGTTTTAATCGCGTAGCACCCTGAAATGCAGCAGGGCATTGCGCACACCGTCGTGGTCCACATCGTCAGTGATGTAGTCGGCGGCGGCCTTGGGCTCGGCGGTCGCATTGCCCATCGCGACCCCGATGCCGGCGTAGGCGAGCATATCCGTGTCATTGCCGCCATCGCCGAAGGCCATGGTCTGCTCGCGCGTGATGCCGTAATGCGCCATGAACCGCTGGATGCCGCGCGGCTTGCCGCCATCGGCCGGAATCAGATCCGTGAAATCCGGATGCCAACGCACCCCGCGCACATTGCTGCACAGTCCCACCAGTTCGGCCTCCAGCTCGGGCCCGACAAAGGGACTGATCTGGAAAGTCTCATGATCCAGCGCGGGGTGCGCGGGTCCTCGAAAATACCGGGTCGGTGCGGTTTTTGCCCAGTTTGCTCCACGTGGCGCGAAGCAGATCATTGGACTGGTTGAAGTACACGTAATCCTTCTCGCCGAAATTGCACACCACATGGGGGTGACGGTCCAGCCAGTCGAGAATCACCTCAATATCAGCAGTATCCAAGGCCTGCGAGGCAAAAGCCGGTGTCATCAAAACAATACTGCCCATTGAACGCCACCACGCCATCGAACGTCACCGGCATGGTATCCAGCACCACGTGCATCTGTGAAGGCGCGCGGCCCGTGCAAATCAGCACCTTGACGCCTGCGGCCTGCAGCCGGTGAATCGCCTCGATTGTGGAATCCGGCACCGTATGGGTCGTGAAACTGGTGAGCGTGCCATCGATATCGAAGAATACGGCTCGGATATCGGCATTGGCAGTATCGGTAGTCATAGCTTCCATTGTCAAAGCCCCTCTCGACGTGCTTTCCGGCGTGTTCGGCACGCCTATAGCGGGTTATCAAACGCACGAATCCCGGACATTGCATGCGCGCCATAAAGACACCTATATGGCAATCGGCCATTTTCCGTCACTTTCGCGGTTCAAGCGCGTTATGGTGTTACCCGACATCAATTTTGGAGAGAGGAAATCCAATGACAGCAGCAACCCAGCCGGCAACCCCGGCCGCTCCTAACAATAACGAGCCGGTGCGTGTGAACCACACCGCCCGCAACGTCATCATCACCATCGTGGTCGTGGCGATTATCGCCGTGGCCGCGTTCTTCGGCTACCGCGCGTTTGCCGGTGCCAACGAGTCGTCCGCCAAGGGCAGCAAGGGCAACCCGGTCAAGATCGGCGTGGTCGGCGCTACCAACCCCGAATGGGTCAAGTTCAAGCAGGACGCCGAAGGCCGGCATCTACGTCGACATCGTCGACTTCCAGGACTACACCTCCGAAAACCCGGCCCTTGACTCCGGCGAGCTGGACCTCAACGAATTCCAGCACCTGCTCTACTTGGCCAACTACAACGTGAGCAACAAGAAGGACCTGCAGCCCATCGGCGGCACCGCCATCTACCCGCTCGGCGTGTACTCCACCAAGGTCAAGGACATCAAGGACCTGAAGCAGGGCGACACCGTCACCATTCCGAACGACGAAACCAACCAGGCCCGCGCTATCGGCGTGCTCAAGGCCGCCGGTCTCGTGACGCTCAAGGGCGACTGGACCGCCTTCTCCACCCCGGCCTACATCGACGAAGCCAAGAGCAAGGTCAAGGTCACCCCGCTCAAGGCCGAACAGGTGGCCACCACCCTGAAGGACCCGACCATCGCCGCTGGTGTGATCAACAACGACTACGTGGCCGATGCCGGTCTCGACCCGAAGGACGCCATCTACCAGGATGACGCCGAATCCGAAGAGGCTCGCCCCTACATCAACGTGTGGGTGGCCCGCAAGGCGGACGTGAACAACGAGACCTACAAGAAGCTCGTTTCCATCTACCAGCAGAAGGATGTGCTCGACGCCCTGCAGGAGAACTCCGGCGGTACCGCGGTGTTCGCCGACAAGTTCAGCGCCAGCGAGCTGCAAGGCTTCCTGTCCGACATTGAGAAGGATGCCAAGGCCCAGCAGTGAGCCGCGGCTGATACGAGCGCACGACTAGCCTGTCCATAGCCATTACCACCAAGCGGAGCGAGTACCCGAGCCAACAATCGGGATTCGCTCCGCTTCCGTGACCGGACACCAACAACCAGCATCAGGGAGCACGATGAGCGCCCCCATCATCACCTTCGACCATGTCGTGAAGGAATTCAAAACACGCGGACGCGGCGCGAACATCGCACGAGCCGTGGATGACGTCAGCCTGACCATCGATCGCGGTGACATCTTCGGCATCATCGGCTATTCCGGTGCAGGCAAATCCACACTGGTCCGGCTTATCAACGCGCTCGAACGACCCACCTCCGGCACTGTGACCGTGCTTGGTACTGATATCACCTCTCTGAGTGAGACCAAGCTGCGGCCCATCCGCCAGAAAATCGGCATGATTTTCCAGCAGTTCAACCTGTTCTCCACCAAAACCGTGGCCCAGAACATCGCCTACCCACTGCAACTCGATCACTGGCGCAAGGACTATCAGGATCGTCGTGTCAACGAACTCCTTGAATTCGTGGGCCTCAGTGAGCACGCAAACAAATATCCGTCGCAGCTTTCCGGCGGACAGAAGCAGCGCGTCGGCATCGCGAGGGCGTTGGCCACAAATCCTAAGATCCTGCTCGCCGACGAAGCGACCAGTGCGTTGGATCCGGAAACCACCACCGAAGTGCTGGCCTTGCTCAAGCGTGTGAACGAGGAATTCGGCATCACCATTGTGCTTATCACCCATCAGATGAACGTGGTCAGCAGATTGCCGGCCGCGTGGCCGTAATGAGCGCCGGACGCGTGGTCGAATCCGGCGACGTATACGATGTGTTCGCTGCACCCCAGCAGCCGGTGACCAAGCGATTCATTGCCACCGCATTGTCTGGCCTGCCCGAGGAAGACCGGGTCGAGCGATTGCATCACGAATGGTCGGGCCGCATTGTCACCGTGCTTATCCGCCAAAGGACGTTTCCGGCACCCAAGGCCATGAACTCAAGGCATCCGGACAGAATATCTCGAACTCATCGCCAAATACGGCGTCGAATCCAGCCTGCTCTACGGCGGCATCGACACGGTCAAGGGGACCGCCATCGGTGCCATCACCTACGAATTCAACGGGCCCGGCTGGCATGTGGACGAATTCCTGCGCGAAGCTCGCCGCCAATAGCGACGTCATCGACTTCGGCACCGCCGCAAAGCCTGTGGCCTACGCCGACGCAGTCGCCGGACATGCCTCCTACGCCGAAGACCGCGCCCATGACCCACTGGCGGCCGATACTGCCACCGCGCCCGCCGCGTCCGCCGCCGCACATGAAGGAGCCAACGCATGATCATCCTCGCCAACCCGCGTAGCGACTGGAACGTGCTGCGTCCACTACTGTTCGAATCCATTGGCCAGACCCTGACCATGGTGCTCGTCACCCTCGTCATCGGCGGATTCCTCGGCCTGATCCTCGGCGTGGTGCTCTATGGCACCCGCCCCGGCAACCTGTTCGAGAACGCGGTCGTCTACCGCATCCTTGACATCATCGTCAACATCGTGCGCCCGATTCCGTTCATCATCTTCCTGGCAGCCATGCAGCCGCTCACCATCGTCGTGGTCGGCACGTCCATCGGCACCGTGGCCGCCATCTTCCCGATGGTGGTGATGTGCACCTTCGCCACCTCGCGTCTGGTCGAACAGAATCTCGTGCCGGTCGACCCGGGAGTAATCGAGGCCGCGCGTTCGATGGGTGCCGGCAAGCTCACCATCATCCGCACCGTGCTCATCCCCGAAGCCCTGGCACCGCTGATTCTCGCCTACGCGTTCCTGTTCATCGGCGTGCTCGACATGTCGGCCATGGCCGGATACATCGGCGGCGGCGGTCTTGGTAACTTCGCCATCGCCTACGGATACCAGAAATTCGACCAGACTGTGACTTGGACGGCGGTAATCATTATGATTGTACTTGTTCAGGTGGTGCAGGGCGTCGCCAACGCCATCGCCAAACGACTGCTCAAACGCCAGCAATAACAAGGCATACTGACCCCCATAGATCGCGGCCCTCGCCAATATGGAGCGAGGGCCGCAATATATTCTTCGCGCTACTAGAATCGGGAACCATGAGTGAACATATCGACATCGACCACGAACTCATCACTATCCGCCACTACCTGCACGCCCATCCGGGCGTAGTTTCCGTGAATTCGGCACCAGCATCTATCTGACCGACCAGCTCAAGGCGCACGGCATCGAGATCCTGCACAACCCGCTGGAGACTGGTGTTGTGGGGCTCATTCAGGGCGAGGCCGGTCCCGGGCCGCGTATCGGGCTGCGCGCTGACATCGACGGCCTGCCCATCGTGGAAGACTCCGGACTGGAGTTCAGCTCCGTCAATGAAGGCGTGATGCACGGCTGCGGCCACGACCTGCACATGACCGGTCTGCTCGGTGCCGCCTTCTGGCTCGCCGAGCACCGTGACAAGTTCGCCGGCTCGATCAAGATTCTGTTCCAGCCGAGTGAGGAGACCGGCCAAGGCGCTCGCGCCATGATCGACGCCGGACTCGTGGATGACGTCGAAGCCATTATCGGCACGCACAACAACCCCAACTATGCGCCCGGCCAGCTGGCCATCGGCGTTGAGCCGATGATGGCCGGCTGCGTGAAATTCCGCGTGACCCTCCACGCCCAAGGCACCCACGCCGGTTACCCGTACAAGGGGCACCGGCCCATCGAAGCGCTCGCCAGTATTATTCTGAGCCTGCAGACCATCGTGAGCCGCAACGTCTCGCCATTCCACCCGCTCGTACTGTCGATCACCGAACTGCACAGGCGGCCATGTGTGGAACGTGGTGCCCGCCGAAGCCGGATTCCAAGGGACTGTGCGCTATTTCCACAAGTCGGATGGCAATCTGGTCGGCCGCCGATTCAAGGAAGTGGAACACACCGCCGAGGCATACGGCATCAGCGCCGACGTGGTCTGGGATGACTTTCAAGACCCGCTGGTCTCCGATCCAGGTCTCGCCAAGGCCGTGGCGGCGGATGTCAACGACTACGCGCAGCTCGAACCGATACGTCAGTCGATGGCGGGGAGGACTTCTGCGAATTCGCCAAGGTGACGTTGCCGGTGTTCGCGTTCGTCGGGTCAAACGGCCGGAAGGTTGCGCCGACTGGCATAGCCCATTTCGTGGGTCTCGACGAATCCATTCCCACCTTCGTCAACTTCTACGTCAACACCGCTCTGCGCGTGCTCAACGAGCTGAAGTAAATCCTTTTCTGGCTCATCCGGAGGCTGAGGGCGTTAGGCAGACAGCCCAGTGGGCTGTCTGTAGCCGAAGGTGAGGCGACAGCCGAACCAGATATGCGCTCGCCCGTCCATAAGTGCAGGACGAGCTATCAGCGAAGCGCTGACTGAGGGGAGTGGCATTCGTTCATTAGGTCGATTCATCGTCCATTAGGTCGGTGAACGGCGATACTGGTTGTTGGAATCGCGCCATTGCAACGACTGATATCGCATTGCAGTGACCTAATGAACGCAAAAACGACCTAATGAATGACGCCAAGCCGGAAGAACAGGCAATCCGACGTCATACGCGGCTACACTAAGAATCTATGACACAGCTTCGCTTCGCACTCGCCCAGATCGACACCTGCGTCGGCGCGCTTGACGCCAACGCCGCCAAGAGTGCTCGACTACTCCGCGTAAAGCCGCCGCAGGAAACGCCCAAGTGGTTGTTTTCCCGGAAATGACCCTCACCGGATACCCCATCGAGGATCTGGCCCTGCGCCGCACCTTCCGCCAAGCCGCATGGGACAAGGCCAACGAACTCGCCACCCAGCTCAACGACGACGGCCTCGGCGATCTGTTCGTGGTGGTCGGCACCGTGGGCACCGACCGCAAGACCTCAAGCCGCGCAACCGACTGGTGGTCTTGCACCAAGGCGTGGTCTGGGCTGGCTACGACAAGCACTTCCTGCCCAACTACGGCGTGTTCGACGAATTCCGCATCTTCTCCGCCGGCGACCGCTCCGTGACCCTCGACGTGGACGGCGCCACCATTGGCGTGGCCATCTGCGAAGGACATCTGGCAGGACGGCGGCCCGGTGGCCGAGGAACTGGCCAAGCCAAGAACATCGATCTGCTGCTCACCATGAACGGCTCGCCGTATGAGGAAGGCAAGACCAACACCCGTTTCGAGCTCGCCCACGTCGTGCCGCCGAGGTTAACGCCCCGGTCATCTACCTGAATCAGGTCGGCGGTCAAGACGACCTCGTCTTCGACGGCGGCAGCTTCGTGTCGACGCCGACGGCACGCTTATCGAACGCACCGATGTTCATGGAAAACCTGACGTTCTGGGACTTCGATTCCGCCGCCGAACGCCAGAAAGCTGGATCTATCGCAGCCAAGCGATCCGGACGAAGAGGTATACACCGCCTGCGTGCTTGGCTTCGAAGGACTATGGCCAAGAACCATTTTTCAGGGTGTGCCTTGGCTCCGGCATCGACTCCGCATTGGTGGCGGCCATGGCGGCCGGACGCCGTGGGGGGCTAACGTGTATGGCATTTCCATGCCGAGCATGTACTCGTCTGACGGTTCGAAGGATGATGCCGCCGATCTGGCGAAGAATATTGGAGCGCACTACGACATTCAGCCCATCGAACCGCTGTTCGTCTCCTTCCAGAAGCAGCTCGATCTTGAAGGTGTGGCCGCTGAGAACCTGCAGGCGCGTATTCGCGGCGTGATTGTCATGGCATATTCGAATTCGGGGTCTTCTGGCTGTCGCCACCGGCAACAAGTCAGAGCTCGCCTGCGGTTTATTCCACGATTTACGGCGATGCGGTCGGCGGATACGCTCCGATCAAGGATCTGCTCAAGACCCGTGTCTGGGAGATCAGCCGTTGGCGTAACAAGGCGCGGCCGCAGGCGTCGGCATTGGCGGCCCAAGATCGTGGGCAACGAGGACGGCAACACGGGCATCCCGTTGAAGGACGGCGTGATGATTCCGGTTGCCTCCATCGAGAAGGCACCTCGGCCGAGTTGCGCCCCGGGCAGAAGACCTGACTCCCTGCCCGAATACGCGCTGCTCGACAAGGTGTCGCCGCATACATTGAGCACGCGCACGGCCGCGCCGACCTGTTAGCCGACGGCTTCGACCAGGTCACCGTAGACACCGTGATGCGATTGGGACCGCGCCGAATGGAAGCGCCGCCAATACCCGCTGGGACCGAAGGTCACGGCCCTCGCGTTCGGCCGCGACCGCCGACTGCCCGTCACCAACGCATTCAGGGAATAAACATATATTGCTCCCGCCAGCGGGAGCAAGTAATACCGTTGAGGAGGTAAATGACAGACGATAACAAGAAGCAGTGGTATTTCAACACCGTCAAGAAGCAGGCCGAGTTGGGCATGGTCTCACCGATCGAACAGCGCATGGGTCCGTACAAGACCAAGGAAGACGCCGAACATGCGTGGGACATCGTGGTGGACCGCAATGCCAGATGGGAGGAGGAGAACCGGCGCTGGAAGAACTACGGCGTGAAACCCGCACAGGCTCGCCCCGAGGATTGACGGTCGAAAACTGACGGATGATTTCTGCTGTCAATCTCAAGACCGAACCGCTCATACGAACATCACAGTATGAGCGGTTTCCCATATCTGGAGACGTGCAATAGTCCCATCAATATCTAGAAGCCATTGGAATGGTAGCGTTCACAGAAACAATGTGAGATAGCTCACTCCCAATTTCAGCTTTTCTCAAGCAAGTGCCAACTACACTGTTGAACCAAGGGTTCCGTGAAGATGCGAAACCTACAACCCCATTTAAGGAGTGACATGAAGCAATACGTAACCGAACGAAGTAATACTGAG
>VOFB01002366.1_pt1 | contig 15225 bp, 14 predicted proteins | sample 5384141 | NCBI WGS metagenome assembly VOFB01 (sample SAMN12384721, study PRJNA508395) | human gut metagenome | isolation source: healthy gut A | host: Homo sapiens | reverse complement strand
TTCATGGTGCTGGCGTTTTTTTGCGGTTCCTGTTTCCGGAAAGACAGTGCGGGCCGGATGCCGGCTGTCTGCCTGTCTGAGCGGAGTATATTTCCTGCAAATATAGTGCTTTTTGCGGGATTTTTACCTATCTTTATGACCCGAATAAACTCTCTTGGATGAAACGATTGGTTACTTTGTTCTTCGTGCTGGCCGTGTGCGGCACGGGGGCGGTGGCGCAGGAAGGCGCCTATAAGACGGTGAAGGACATTGCCTACCGCGATGCCGCGGGCGATGGGAACATCGACACGATGTGCCGGCTGGATATTTATTATCCGGTCGGAAAAACCGGCTTTTCGACCGTGGTGTGGTACCACGGCGGCGGGCTGACGGGCGGACGGCGCGAGATCCCCGAGGCATTGAAAGACAAGGGTCTGGCCGTGGTGGGCGTGGAGTACCGCCTCTCGCCGCAGGTGAAGGTGGCCGACTGCGTGGACGATGCGGCCGCAGCGGCGGCATGGGTGGTGAAGCACATCGCCTCGTACGGCGGCGACCCCGGGCGGGTGTTCGTGGCCGGGCATTCGGCAGGGGGTTACCTCACGTCGATGATCGGGCTGGACAAGCGCTGGCTGGAGCCTTACGGCATCGACCCCGATACGGCGTTTGTGGCGCTGATCCCCTACAGCGGGCAGGTGGTGACGCATTTCGAACGGCGCCGTGAACTGGGGCTGCCCGATACGCAGCCGCTGGTGGACGACATGGCGCCGCTGAGCTACGTGCGCCCCGACTGCCGCCCGATGCTGATCCTTTCGGGCGACCGCGAGCGGGAGATGCTGGGGCGCTACGAGGAGAACGCCTACTTCTGGCGCATGATGCGCGTGGCGGGGCATCCCGACGTGCGGATTTACGAGTTCGACGGCTTCGACCACGGCAACATGCCGCAGGCCGGGCATTTCGTCGCGGTGCGTTATATCCGGGAAATGGAGCGGAGAATGGATCGGTAGTTGCGGGGAGGACGGGCATGAAAATGAACAGACATACGCTTTGCATGGCCGCGGCAGCCTTGCTCGCCGCATTCGCGCTCACGGGGTGTTCGTTGCTGAAGGTGGCCGTGGCGACGGGGGATCCGCTGTCGAAGGAGGAGATGAATATCCGCACCATGACGCGCGGTTTCTATTACGACATGGCCTCGGAGGTGTCGCGTACGGCCGACTCGATCGCCGCCGCGGCGCCCGACATCGCGACGCGTGTGGCGGCCGTGAGGTGGAAGATACGTGCCACACGGGCCGGGGTTTCGGCCGCCATGCAGGGTATTCCCGACGTGGCGCTGGCCGACATGTGGATACTCTGCCGGCGCATGGACGAAGGTTTTGCGGCGGCGCCCGATTCGCTGCTGTTCGGGGCGCAGAGCGACCTGGCACGCGATGCCGCCGCACGGCTCGACCGCCGGGCGGCACGCCTGGCGCGGCAGGTGCTGGCGGTCGACCGCTACGGCCTGATGGAACGGTTCGTGGGGGATTATGTACGCGAGAACCCCGCCGACGGGGAGATGGAGGGTTCGAATACGACCCTCGCATGGATCGAATTCCTGCGTGCGAACGGCATCGAGCATGCCTATGCCACGGGGTCGATCGCCGAAGTGCTGGCCGACGTCAACGACCGCGTGAGCGGCCAGACGCAGCAGCTGGCCAACAGCGTCGGCTGGTCGAAGGATCTGATCGCGATGCAGTTGCAGCAGGACAGTATGCGCCTGGAGGTGGGGGCCCGCCTCGACTCGCTGGAACGCAATTTCACCCGGATCGTGGTCGTCGCGGAGCACCTGCCCGAAATTTCGGACAAGGTGCTGGAGGAGCTCAACAAGCAGGTTACGCAGCTGATATATACGATGAATTACAGCCTCGACAACGCCTTCGCCAACTTCGACCGCCAGCGCGACGAGCTGCAGCGGTATGTGACCGCCGAGCGGCAGGCGCTGGTCGACCAGCTGCGCGAGTCGGCCGACGGCGTGGTGCAGAGGGCACTCGACGCCGTGCCGGGACTGGTCGGCAAAGTGCTGCTGTATGTGGTGCTGGCGCTCGTGGTGCTCATCGGCGGGCCGTTCGCCCTGGGATTCTGGCTGGGCGGCGTGCGCGAGCGGGGTCGCAGGAAGAGGGAAAAGGGCGCGTGACGGCGTGTTTCCCGCTCTGGATTTATCTCTGCGGCAAAGGGATTTCTGCTCAGACAGGCGGCGCCTCGGCATATTGCAAGCAGAGCTTGCATCTGCGCTCGGCTTGCACTATCTTTGCGGCAAAATCAGGATTATGGCCCGAAAAAAAGCAAATTATCCCCTGATTGAGGGGCTTGAGATAACGACGCTGGCCGCCGAAGGCAAGGCGATGGGGCGCTACAATGACGACGTGGTGGTCTTTGTGCCGCTGACCGTGCCGGGCGACGTGGTCGATGTGCAGATCCGCTCCAAGCGCCGCCGGTATATGGAGGGATTCGTCGTCAATTATGTGAAGCGCTCGCCGCTGCGCGAAGAGCCTTCTGTGCCCATTTCGGCGTCTGCGGCGGCTGCAAGTGGCAGAACCTTCCCTACGAGGAGCAGCTGCGCTTCAAAACCGGGCAGGTGCGCGACCAGCTGGCCCGCATCGGCAAGATCGAGCTGCCCGAAATCGCCCCGTGCCTGGCGTCGGCCCGAACCCGGTTTTACCGCAACAAGCTCGAGTTCACCTTCGCCGAGCGGCGCTGGCTGACCTACGAGGAGATCGCCGAAAAGGGCGAGATCGCCGATGCCCCGGCGCTGGGATTCCACATCCCCGGTATGTTCGACAAAGTGCTGGACATCGAAAAATGCTGGTTGCAGCCCGATCCGTCGAATGCGATCCGGGAAGAAACCCGGCGTTTCTGCGTCGAGAACGGCTATACGTTCCACAATGCCCGCGAGCATACGGGGCTGATGCGCAACATGATCGTCCGTACGGCCTCGACGGGCGAAGTGATGGTGATCGTGGTTTTCCATGCCGACGAGCGGGAGAAGATCGCGGCCCTGCTGGACCATCTGGCGGCCGCTTTCCCCGAAATCACGTCGCTGTTCTACGTAATCAACGAGAAGTTCAACGACTCCACCGGCGACCTGGAACCCGTCTGCTACCGGGGCAAGGATCACATCATCGAGCGGATGGAGGGGCTGCAGTTCAAGGTCGGACCCAAGTCGTTCTATCAGACCAATTCGGCGCAGGCGTACGAACTTTACAAGGTCGCGCGCGACTTCGCCGCCCTGACGGGAAGATTTTTACGACCTTTACACCGGTACGGGTACGATCGCCAACTTCTGCGCCGCGCGCTGCCGAAGCGTCGTGGGCATCGAGTACGTGCCCGAGGCGATCGAGGACGCCCGCATCAATTCGACGCTGAACGGCATCGGGAATACGGTGTTCTATGCTGGCGATATGAAAGCCGTGCTGAGCGACGAGTTCATACGGCGCAACGGCCGCCCCGACGTCATTATCCTCGACCCGCCGCGTGCGGGAGTCGATGAACCGGTAATCGGGGTGATCCTGCGTGCGGCGCCCGAGAGGATCGTCTATGTGAGCTGCAACCCGGCTACGCAGGCCCGCGACCTGGCCCTGATGGACGGCGCGTATCGCGTCGAGGCGGTGCAGCCGGTCGATATGTTCCCCCATACGCACCACGTGGAGAACGTGGTGAAGCTGGTGAGGCGGTGACACGGTGACACGAAAGTCGCTTCCGGGGCCTTTTTCGTCCGGGCGGAGAAACCGAAATGGCAATAAAAGCAGGCGTGCGGCGTTTTTATCAATGCCGCGCAGGGAGCCGCGTCCGGAAAAACAGACCGGGGCGATGCAGTATCCTGCGGTTTTGGCGTTTTATTTGTAAGACAGTTACCTAAAAAACGGAAAACATGAAAAAACTGATTTTAATTGCGGCGGTGGCGCTGATGGCACTTCCCGCGGCGGCACAGGTGCAGGAGGCATTCCCCAGCTATATTCAGGTCAACGGGCGTGCCGAGAAGGAGATCACGCCCGACGAGTTCTACCTCTCGGTCATCATCAACGAACGCGACTCGAAAGGCAAGATTTCGGTCGAGAGCCAGCAGCGCGACATGATCGCGGCGCTCAAGCGGCTCGGCGTGAACGTCGAGAAGCAGCTCAAGGTGGCAAACCTGTCGAGCGAGTTCTTCAAGAAGAACACGTCGGTGGCGACGGCCAAGTACCAGTTGCAGCTGGGGTCGGCGGCCGAGGTCTCGAAGGTGTGGCAGGCGTTGGACAACCTGGGGATTTCGAACGTCTCGATCCTGAAGGTGTCGCATTCGAAGATCGACCAGTATAAGGAACAGGTGCGTGTGGAGGCCATGCAGAATGCCAAGCAGAGCGCGCAGACGCTGGCCCAGGCCATCGGGCAGAGTGTCGGCAAATGCTTCTACATCTACGATTCGAACAACAACGTGATGCCGGTCTTCTACGACAACATGGCCGTGATGCGCAGCGCCAAGGCGGCCGGTCTGGCCGAGGATGCCGCAGCGGACGAGCCGCTCGACTTCAAGACCATCAAGTTGCAGTACAACGTCCAGGCGAAATTCGTGCTGGAATAGCCGTCCGGCAGCGTATGTCGAAGAGGGTGTCCCCGAGGGGCATCCTCTTCGTCGTCCCCGGAGATGCGCTCCGCGGCGGGAAAAACACCCCGGTTGTTGGACGATTGCGAAATTTATATTATCTTTGTTTACTTTGCCCCTAAAAACAGGAGGAGTTATGGAAAAGCAGTTCTGTTTCAATTACGAGCACTATGCGGCCCTCGCCGGGCTGTCCGATGCCGACCGCCGGCTGGTCGCGGAGGCCCAGCGGGCCACGGAGAACGCCCACGCGCCCTATTCGCACTTCCGGGTCGGGGCGGCGGCGCGCCTGCGCAGCGGGAAGATCCTCTACGGAAGCAATTTCGAGAGCGAGGTGTATCCGGCGGGGCTCTGCGCCGAGCGGTCGCTGATGTTCTATGCGCAGGCCAATTATGCCGACGATCCGATCGAGACGCTGGCCATCGCTTCGAATCCCTCCGCGCGCGAGTGCTACCCCTGCGGCCAGTGTCGGCAGGTGATGGTCGATGTCGAACGCCGCCAAGGCTCGCCCATGCGGGTCATCATGAGCGGAAACGGTACGGCCACCGTCGTGGATACGGCGGCACGGCTGCTGCCCTTCACGTTCGTGCTGTGAGAGGGAACCGTCAGACTCAATACCCCGAACATGTTTACACCGGAAGATATTCTCTACGAAGACAACCACCTGCTGGTGGTCAACAAACACTGCGGAGACTTGGTGCAGCCCGACCCGTCGGGCGGAAGTGCCCTCGAAGACCAGATCAAAGCCTTTATCAAACGCCGCGATGCGAAGCCCGGCGAGGTGTTCCTCGGCGTGGTGCACCGTATCGACCGTCCCGTGAGCGGAGCCGTGCTCTTTCGCCAAGACCTCGAAGGCCCTCACGCGCCTGAACGAGATGATCCGCGAAGGGCGTATCCGTAAGATATACTGGGCGCTGACCGAGCAGGCTCCCGATCCGCTGAGCGGTGAATTGTGCCACTACATCCTGCGTAACGAGAAAACCAACCGTTCGCGGGCGCTCGATGCGCCCCGGGGCGATGCAAAACTGGCGAAATTGCGTTACCGCACCCTGGGGGCGAGTACTCGTTATACGCTGGTGGAGGTCGATTTGCTGACGGGGCGCCACCATCAGATACGGGCGCAGCTCTCGAAGATCGGCTGTCCGATTAAGGGCGACCTGAAATACGGCGCCCGCCGTTCGAATCCCGACGGCGGCATTTCGCTCCATTCGTACCGTGTCGATTTCATCCATCCCGTGCGGCGCGAGCGGATCGTCGTGACGGCGCCCGTGCCGAAAGAAGATAATCTCTGGGCGTTCTTCGCTCGACAATTTTCATTGTTGCCATGCGAATTTTGATTCAACGGGTGCGCCGTGCGTCGGTTTCCATCGGCGGAACCCTCAAATCGGCCATCGGACCGGGGCTGTTGGTTTTCGTCGGTATCGAAGCCGAGGACGGCGAGGAGGATATCGAGTGGCTTGCGGGTAAACTCACCCGGCTGCGGATTTTCGACGACGAAAACGGGGTGATGAATCTCGACGTGCGGCAGGTCGGCGGCGAAATATTGGTGGTGAGCCAGTTCAACGACCGACGTGACGGTCGACGGGCAGGTGATGTCCTGCCGCCTGACGGGGCTCGATGCCGAGACGTCGTACCTGATCTACGCCTATGTGGACATGGGGAGCGGAGGCCGGATGCAGAGCAAGCCGGTCGTCGTCAAAACGGGGGAGAACCCGGTGCTGCCGGACGACCCGAGGTTCGGGGTGCCGGAGTGTTCGCAGGTGACGGCCTCTTCGGCGACTGTCTCCTGCACGTTCGAATATACGGGCGGCAAGGAGGTGTCCGAGGCTTATTTCCTCTACGGGACGACCTCGGACGACGGGCAGCGCGTGGCGGTCGCGACCGAACTCGGCGCCAAGAGCGCCCGGCTTACGGGCCTGAGCGCTTCGACGGAGTACAAATTCCGGCTGTGCGTCGTGGTCGGCGGAACGACCTTCGGAAGCACCGTCGGGACATTCGCCACATCCGCGGCCGGCGGCGGGGACGGCAGGACGAAATACGCGGGCTGGGCGGAGCTGCCGGTCGAGGCGGACAACGGCGATTATCATTATGCCTACCATATTTGCCCCGATTTTAAAGTCGACGGGCATGAGGCCCGGAACTTTACGGTATGTTACAGTGCCGAGCACCACAGTCCGGTATGGGTGGCGGCTCCTGTCCATAATTGTTATGTCGGCAGTTCGGGCAACCGCAATTACGGCCCCGATCCGGTTATCCCGTCCTCTATCCAGCCTTCGGGCTCGAAGGCTTCGATGGGCTCGCCCTACAACCGCGGGCATATGCTGGGCAACTACGAGCGTTCGCGGACGAGCGGCATGAACAAGCAGGTGTCGTATTACACCAATATCGCGGCGCAGCACGGCTCGACGTTCAACACCGGCGACGGTGCGTGGAACAACCTCGAGGACAAGATCGACGACTACTGGTGTGCCGATACGCTCTATGTGGTGGTCGGAGCTTATTATGACAAGTGGACGGATTCCTACGGGAACAGCGCCCCGCAGCGCAGCACGAGTTTCGGGAACATCACCACCGATGTGCCGACGATGTTCTATACGCTTTGCCTGCGCACCAAGAAGGGGAATACGAATAAATCCGTGCTGAACTGTGCCGCCGACGAATTGCAGTGTGCGGCTTTCGTGATGAGCCATGCCATGGGGAAAGGGCACGACCCGCAGGCCGGGGACATGCGGTCGGTGAAGGAGATCGAAGAGCTTACCGGGTTTACCTTCTTCGCCAACGTGCCCAATGCGCCGAAGGATACCTATAACGCTTCCGACTGGGGGTTGTAGGCATGTATGCGTGGGGCGACCACAGGCGGTTCAACTCCTATTCGGGGTATTTCCGCCGCACGTTCGGCGGGCGGGTGCAGAAAATCTCGGTCGATGCCGGGTTCACGTGTCCCAACCGGGACGGGACGATAAGCGGGGGAGGATGTACGTTCTGTAACAACGGGGCGTTCACTCCCTCGTACTGCATACCGGCCAAAAGCATCGGACGGCAGATCGCCGAGGGGATCGAATTCCACGGCAGGCGCTACCGTGCGGCGTCGCGCTACCTGGTTTATTTCCAGTCTTTTTCGAATACATACGCCCCGCTCGAAAGGCTCAGGGCGCTCTACGGCGAGGCCCTCGCATATCCCGGCGTGGCGGGTATCGTCATCGGGACGCGCCCCGACTGCGTGGACGCCGAGAAGCTCGATTATCTGGCGGAGATAGCGCGCGACCGTTACGTGGCGGTCGAATTCGGCATCGAATCGACCTGCGACGAGACGCTGCGCGCCGTGAACCGCGGCCACGACTTCGCCTGCGCGCGCAGGGCCGTGGAGATGGCCGCCGAAAGGGGGTTGCACGTGGGGGCGCATTTCATCCTCGGGCTGCCGGGCGAGACCGACGAAATGCTGTTGGAACAGGTCGCAACGATCAATTCACTGCCGCTCACGACGGTGAAATTCCACCAGCTGCAGGTTTTCCGCGGCACGCCGATGGCCGCCCAGTACGATGCCGACCCCCGCAGGTTCCGTTTCTGGGAGGTCGGCCAGTACATCGACCTGTTCGTCGAGATACTGCGGCGGCTGAGGCCCGACCTGGTCGTCGAACGCTTTGCCAGCGAGGCGCCGCCCCGCTACCATTACGGCCGCAACTGGGGATTGATCCGCAACGAAACCCTGCTGGCGATGCTCGAAAAAAAGATTGGAGGAGCGCGGTGCATACCAAGGCGAAATTTTTATACCTTTGTGCTCGAATCACTAATACCCGTCGCTATGAAACCCATCACTATGGAGCAGGTGCTGAAAACCTTCAAGGAGTACTTCCTGATGACGGTCGGCATGATGCTGTACTCTTTTGCATGGATCGGATGCATCATGCCCGCCGACGGTACCGGAGGCGGTGCCACGGGCCTTTCGCGCGTGCTGTGCCATGCCGTGGAACATTGGGCCGGCATAAGTATCCAGATCGGTACGATGGCTTTCTTGATCAACGGCGTGCTGCTGCTCGTGGCGGGGTTCATCATCGGATGGAACTTCGGCGTGAAGACCGTGTTCTGCGTATGCGTCATATCGCTGGGGCTGAATTTCTGGCAGTCGGTGCTGCCCGAGGGGGATTTCCTCCACCTGGAACGTATCCTTTCGGTGATCCTGGGCGGCATACTGGCCGGCATGGGCGTGGCGATGTGCTTCGCGCAGGGCGGCTCGACGGGCGGCACGGACATCGCCGCGATGATCATCAACAAGTACCGCACGATCAGCTACGGCAAGATCGTCATCTACTCGGATTTCGTCATCATCGGATCGTCGATGCTCGTGGGATTCCATATCGACACGGTGATCTACGGCTACGTGATGACGGCGGTCTTCGGCTATACGGTCGACATGATCATGGCCGGGAACCAGCAGTCGAGCCAGGTATTCATCGTCACGCACGACTATGAGAAGATGGCGCAGGCCATCGTCGACAATATCCACCGCGGCGTGACGCTCATCGACTCGCAGGGGTGGTACACCAAAAAGGAGTCGAAGATCGTGATGGTGGTCTGCCGCAAGCGCGAGACCACGATGATCCTCAAGTTCGTGAAGACGATCGATCCCGAAGCCTTCATGACCGTGGGATCGGTGATGGGCGTCTACGGCAAGGGGTTTCAAGCCATCAGTAAACCCTGATGCCCCTCTATGCCGATATAGTCCTGCCGCTGGCGCAGCCCGCCTACACGTTCGCAGTGCCCGAAGGGATGCATGTCGAGGCGGGGCAGGCCGTGGCCGTACAGTTCGGCGCCCGCAAATTCTACACGGGGATCGTGTGGCGCGTGCATGACCGCCGCCCGCCCGTTCAAAACCGTCAAATCCATACAGCGCGTCCTGTACGGCGCACCCCTGCTCTCGGCGCAGCAAATGGCCTTCTGGGAGTGGGTCGCGGCGTACTACATGTGTACGCCGGGCGAGGTGATGCGCGTGGCGCTGCCGTCGCTGATGAAGCCTTCGGGCGACACGGAGGAGGAGTTTACCGAAGAGGAATTTCGCCCCCGTACGGAGTGCTACGTGGCCCTGGCGCCCGGGCTGCACGACGAAGGACGACTGCACGAAGCTTTCGAGAAGCTCGAAAGGCGTGCGCCCAGGCAGTACGAAGCGCTCCTCGAACTGGCCTCGGCCGGGGACGGGGAGCGGATTCCGACGGGCGAGGTGGCACGGCGCCTGCTGCGGGCCGACTATGCCGTGCTGCATGCCCTCGAACGCAAGGGGTACATCGTCTCGGCGGAGCGCGAACGCACCGTCGAGCGCGGCGGATCGGCATTCCGCCTGCCGGAGCTGACCCCGGCGCAGCTCGCGGCGCTGGAGTCGCTGCGGGGGCAGTTCGCCCGGAAGCCCGCGGCGTTGCTGCACGGCATTACGGGGTCGGGCAAGACCGAGGTATACATCCACCTGATCGCCGAAGTGCTGGCGCGGGGCGGCGACGTGCTGCTGCTGGTGCCCGAGATCGCCCTCACGGCGCAGCTGATCGAACGCATGGAGCGCATTTTCGGCAGCCGCGTGACCCCCTATCATTCGAAACTTACGAACCGCCGCCGCACGGAGACCTACTTGCGCCTGAACCGCTCCCAAGGGGGCGAGTTCGTCGTCGGCGTGCGCTCGTCGATATTCCTGCCGCTCAAACGGCTGCAGCTGGTCGTCGTCGACGAGGAGCACGATGCCAGTTACAAGCAGGCCGACCCTGCGCCGCGTTACAACGCGCGCGACTGCGCCGTGGTGATGGCGCGGCTGTGGGGCGGGCGGACGCTGCTGGGAAGCGCCACGCCTTCGCTCGAGACATGGGTCAATGCCGGAAGCGGAAAGTACGGGCTCGCCTCCCTGACGGAGCGGTACGGGGATGCCCGGCCGCCCGAAATATTCGTTTCGGATACGATCCGCGCCGCCAAACGCGGCGAACGGCATGCGCATTTCAACAAGTTGTTGCTCGACAAGATGGAAGCGGCGCTCGGGCGGGGCGAGCAGGTGATGCTGTTCCAGAACCGCCGCGGGTTCGCGCCCTATGTCGAGTGTTCGGAGTGCGGGTGGACGGCACGCTGTCCGCACTGCAACGTGACGCTCACCTACCACAAGGGAGGCGGGAAGCTCGTCTGCCATTACTGCGGCTATACGGCCCCCGTGCCGGTGAAATGCCCGTCGTGCAAGGTGACGGACGTGGTTCCGCGCGGCTTCGGCACCGAAAAGGTCGAGGAGGAGATCGCACGGCTGTTCCCCGCGGCGCGCGTGGCGCGGCTCGACCGCGACAGCGTGACTTCGGAGCGGGCGTTCAACGCTATCATCGCCGACTTCGAGGCTCGCAAGACCGACATCCTGGTCGGAACGCAGATGATTACCAAGGGATTCGATTTCGGCGGCGTGTCGCTCGTGGGTATCCTCAATGCCGACAATCTGCTGAACAACCCCGATTTCAGGGCCGCGGAGCGGGCGTTCCAGCTGATGATGCAGGTCGCCGGCCGCGCCGGCCGCCGTTCGGACGGCGGGGAGGTGGTGATCCAGACTTCGGAGCCGGGGCATCCCGTGATCCGGCAGGTCGCCGCGGGCGATTACGACGGCATGGCGCGGGCGCAGCTCGCCGAGCGCGAAGCCTTCTTTTACCCGCCTTACGCGCGGCTTACGTTGCTGACGCTGCGCCACCGCGACGTCGCCCTGCTGCGGCGCGGCATCACGGAGCTGGCGGCGCGCCTGCGCGGCCGTTTCGGCCGCCGCGTACTGGGGCCGATGACGCCCCCCGTTGACCGCATTCGCGGCGAATACCTTGCCGGGCTGCTGCTCAAGGTCGAAAGCGGCGCCTCGTCGGCGCGCGCCCGGGAGTTGCTGGGGGCGGAGCTGAAGGCTTTTTCGGAGGATCCCGAGTTCAGGAATATTACCGTCGTCGTCAATGTCGATCCTCAGTAGCCTGTTGCGTGACGTGGCGGCGCTCTTTTTTCCGCCGCGCTGCCCTGTGTGCGGCCGGATGCTGGCGCAGGGCGAGCACACGGTCTGTACGCTGTGCCGGGCGACGGCGAACCGATCGACCTCTATACGGTCACCGAGCGGCTGAAGGTCCGCAAGGAGTTGCAGAAGGTGGGCGGGGCGTCGTACCTGGCGCAGCTCACGCAGAAGGTAGGCTCGGCGGCCAACGTCGAGTTCCATGCCAAGATCATCGCCCAGAAATACGTGCAGCGCGAGCTGATACGCTCGGCGACCGAGATACAGAAACGCTCGTACGACGAATCGACCGACGTGACGGAGCTGATCGGGTATGCCGAGAGCGAAATCTTCAAGGTGGCCGAAGGTCACGTCAAGCGTTCGGTACAGTCGTCCAAGGATTTGCTGGCCAAGGCGCTGATGCAGATCGAGGAGGCGTCGAAGAACACGAGCGCCTTCAACGGCGTGCCGTCGGGTTTCATGGCCATCGACCGCGTGACGCTGGGCTGGCAGTTGTCGGACCTCATCATCGTGGCGGCACGCCCTTCGATGGGTAAGACGGCCTTCGTGCTCTCGATGGCCCGCAACATGGCCGTCGATCACGAACAGGGTGTGGCGTTCTTCTCGCTCGAAATGTCTTCGGTGCAGCTGATGATGCGTCTGATCATCGCCGAGACGGGTATTCCGGGCAACGATATCAAGAGCGGCCGTCTTACGCCCGAGCAGTGGCGCCACCTGGAGTCGGCGACCAAGCCGCTGGGGGCGGCCCCCCTTTACATCGACGATACGCCGGCGCTTTCGGTCTTCGAATTCCGCTCGAAAGCCCGGCGTCTGAAGATACACAACGACATCCAGATCATCATCATCGACTATTTGCAGTTGATGACCGGCGGAACGCAGGATTCGAAGGGCAACCGCGAACAGGAGGTGGCTTTCATCTCCCGCACGTTGAAGGCCATCGCCAAGGAGTTGAACGTGCCGATCATCGCCCTCTCGCAGTTGAGCCGTGCTACGGAGCTGCGCGGCGGTTCGAAACGCCCCCAGCTTTCGGACCTGCGCGAATCGGGGGCCATCGAGCAGGACGCCGACATCGTGGCTTTCATCCATCGTCCCGAATATTACGGTATCAATCAGGACGAGAACGGTATGCCGACGGCGGGTATGGCCGAGATCATCATCGCCAAGCACCGTAACGGTGCGGTCACGGATGTCAATCTGCGTTTCCTGAAGGACCAGGCCCGCTTCGCCGATGTGGACGAAACGCTGATGCCGGAGGCGGGCAGTCGCCCTGCGCCGGGGCAGTACGAGGATGTATCGAGCGGTTCCAATTCCGGGCTGGGCGGCTTCGGCGGCGTGCCCGAGGAGTTCCTTACGCCCGGTGTGTCGGGGGCGCCCGTGAATCTGAACGAGGAGGAGCCGTTTTAGCGGAGCCGGCTCCGGTTTCCGCGTCCGGTTTTGCCGCATTCGCGGCGGGGGCGCCGCTCTGGAAGTGCGGGTCCGGAAATTCGGACCGGAGCTGGAGGAAGATCGCTTGATTGTATAGTGAAAGATCGATAATATGTTCGTCAGTACGTATGCAGGGGCTGTTGCCGGGATCGACGCCGTGAAGGTGACCGTCGAGGTCAATCTCACCGGGGGCGGTCTGGGACTCTATTTGGTCGGACTGCCGGACAACGCCGTCAAGGAGAGCGAGCAGCGTATCCGGGCGGCTTTCGAGAATACCGGTCGCAAGATGTCGGGCCGCAAGGTCGTGGTGAACCTCGCTCCGGCCGATCTGCGCAAGGAGGGGGCGGGTTTCGACCTGCCGATCGCCGTGGGGATTCTCGCCGCGATGTCCGAGGTGAGCGGGGAGTTGCTTCCGACGACGATGTTCGCGGGCGAGCTCTCGCTCGACGGAACGCTGCGGCCCGTACGGGGTGTGCTGCCCCTTGCGGTCAAGGCCCGGGACGAGGGGTTGCGGCGGCTCGTGGTGCCGGCCGAAAACGCCGCTGAAGCGGCGGTCGTGGAGGGGGTCGAAGTGTACGGTCTGCACTCCCTGGGCGAGGTGATCGCCCTGCTGAACGGGGAGCGGAGATTCGATGCGACGGTGCCGGTGGATGCCGAGGCAACTTTGGCGTCGCAGAGTGCCTATGCCGAGGATTTCGCCGACGTGAAAGGACAGACGGCCGTAAAGCGGGCGCTGGAGATCGCGGCGGCCGGAGGACATAACGTGTTGATGATCGGTGCGCCCGGTTCGGGAAAGACGATGCTGGCGCGGCGTATGCCGACGATCCTGCCGCCGCTGTCGACCGGGGAGGCGCTGGAGACGACCAAGATACACTCCGTGGCGGGAAAATTGGGCGCAGAGAGGGGATTGCTCTCGCAGCGTCCGTTCCGTGCGCCGCATCACATGACTTCGCAGGTGGCGCTGATCGGCGGCGGGCAGTCGCCGCGGCCGGGCGAGGTGTCGCTGGCGCACAACGGGGTGCTGTTTCTCGACGAACTGCCCGAGTTCGGGCGCAGCGTGCTGGAGGTGCTGCGGCAGCCGCTGGAGGATAAGAAGATCGTGGTTTCGCGGGCGAGATACAGCGTGGAATATCCGGCCAATTTCACCCTCGTAGCGGCCATGAATCCCTGTCCGTGCGGGTATTACAACCACCCGACCAAAGAGTGCACCTGCCCGCCGGGTGCGGTGCACCGTTATATGGGACGTATTTCGGGCCCGCTGCTGGACCGCATCGACTTGCAGGTCGAGGTGACGCCGGTGGCTATCGGGGAGATTTCGCAGGTGCGGCCTTCGGAGCCGAGCGCCGCGATCCGCGAGCGGGTGATTCGGGCGCGGGAGGTGCAGGCGGAGCGTTTCCGTGAGGTGCCGGGCGTGCATACGAACGCCATGATGAACGCCAGAATGTTGCGCGAGTTCTGCCCGCTGGATCAGGTGGCGCGGGAGCTGCTCGAACGGGCGATGGTGCGGCTCGATCTTTCCGCCCGTGCCTACGACCGGATCGTGAAGGTGGCCCGCACGATCGCCGATCTGGAGGGGACGGCCGACATCGGTGCGGCGCATCTGGCCGAGGCGATCAACTACCGTTCGCTCGACCGGGGAAGTTGGGGCCGGTAATCGAATGGGGATGTTGCGATGAAGAAGTGGAAACCGGAAAGGAGGGACGGATTGCTGCTGCTGGGCATCGGGCTCGGTGCGGCGGTGGGACTGTTGCGCGGTGCGGTGCTCGCGTGGCTGCCGGTGGGCGTGGCGCTGGGGCTGTGTCTGCGGGGCGGGGCCGGAACCCGCAGCGGAAGCGGTAAGGATTCGTTAGGAGATATTTCGGATAAAAATCAGGAATTTTATGCCGGCGGGGATGCGTCTGCCGAGGCTGGAAACGAAAATAAAATATGAAAAGAGTCATTGTTTCGGGCGGCGGCACGGGCGGTCATATCTATCCTGCCGTGGCTGTGGCCGAAGCGCTCCGACGGCGCTTCGGGGAGGAAGTCGAGATCCTCTTCGTCGGTGCCGAAGGCAAGATGGAGATGGAGAAGGTGCCTGCATTGGGATACCGGATCGTCGGTCTGCCCGTTGCGGGCTTGCAGCGCCGTTTCGATTTGAAAAACCTGGCGGTGCCCTTCAAGGTGCTTAAAAGCATCCGCAAGGCCCGGCGCACCATCCGCGACTTCGGGGCCGATGTGGTCGTCG
>VOFB01003001.1_pt1 | contig 15229 bp, 24 predicted proteins | sample 5384141 | NCBI WGS metagenome assembly VOFB01 (sample SAMN12384721, study PRJNA508395) | human gut metagenome | isolation source: healthy gut A | host: Homo sapiens | reverse complement strand
CGAGCGCCGCAGCGATTGCAGAGTGGATGCCCTGATCATGGAATGGGATCAGTGAGCAGCCGGGGCGAGGAGGCGTCGTCCAGTCGTCAGAAATATCGCAGATGGGATCACAAAGCTTCCGGGAATAGAATATCCGAATACAATGGGGATGGGACGATGAATTTGTACCGATCATTGATATTTTAAGACAGCTGTAAAGAAGAACGAGATAAGGAGAGGATACTTCACGGTATTTGAAGAATTCGGCAGAATGGTTTCAGATGCTGCTAGTGACATCACAAGAAATTATTGGTGAGATACTGGAGATTCACAGAAGATTAAAAGGCAATGTCGTTCAAAGAAGAGAGCGAATGAAGAGACTTGCAGATATGGACGCATGGTATATGAAAATTCCAGAGTGGAGAAGTGTCAGACATGGATTGCTCTGGCGAAGTAGAGGAAACGTGACGAAGAGATAGAAAGATTGAAGAAGAGATCGTAACCAGGAGTATATAAATGCGTACACGCATACCCGGTGCGCATAGCTGATATTGCAAAAGAAGAGCGAGACGGAAGAAAAGTTTGTGGGACACCTATATAATAAAGGATTTGCATTTAATCATGGATTCCGAACCGAAAAGTAAAGAAAGCTGCCGTGATGACGACAGCACATCGGACTTCTGACAACAGGTAGAAGCTTTTGTGAAAGGGCATATGCTTAGTAAGATAGCCCTGACATTCTTAAGCGCAGGAGCTTTAAGCAATACTTATGACCGTGTTGTCAGAGGAAAGGTAGTGGATTCTATCGGAGTTAAATCCAGTCACAAAATACTGGGCAATATAACCGCCAATCTGGCAGATATCTATATTTTGCTCGGTTCTGTATTTGCATTTTTGAAAAAGAAAATAGATTAGGGCACAGGGAACAATCTGGAAAAATGCATAATACATTATAAATCGGGTGACAGATCGAACCTGCGACCTCCTGTCCCAAACCAGGCTTCCAGCCAAGCTGAGCCACACCCCGTTATTTGATTTGTCCTTAAGACAAGTAGTATGATATCATGATAAATGTAAAAAGCAAGTAAAAAAATGAAAAAAATTGAAAAAGTCATAATTATATAAAAAAACGACACAAATACGAAAAGTCAGAACTGGTTATTAGTGAAATGGATGAAGTATCCGTTGAATGCTGTTGTAAATTAAAAACGATGTCGAGAAAATAGATTTGTTAAGAGACTGAATTGACAGATGAAGGAGACTAACAACGTAGAACAACGACCAAGAACTTCTTCTTCAAAAGGTGCAAGAAGAAATCAGATATTAAGGCGTATAACAGTAGTCGGTGATAATAGCAGTAATAAATTGCCGCTTTTTGTTGGCTATTGTCTGCACCGTGAACGTAGAAGAAAACAGAAAGCAGAAGAGCTCAGAAAAGAAAAAGCAGGATAAAAAAAGAGGCGGAAAAGTAAAGTCAAAGCAGGAAACTGCCGAACAGAAATTGAACGTACGAAAGCAGGCAACGGAACACGATATGTCCGAAATGTGATCGAAACTGTTGATAAAAATGTGGAAACAGTAGATTTTGTGGCCGATTATGAAAAAAGAAAAAGATAAGCTGCATGCAGATACGATAGAAAAGATCTTTCGCAGGGAGGGATACCGGAACTTTGCAGTGGGATGAACGATGGGGTATGTCTATACGGAACCAGTATAGTAGCGGCAAGTGGATGCGGACCGACCTGTATGGCGATGGTAGCAGCCGGACTGAATCAGGATGCGCCACACCCGGCAAAGGTAGCTGCTTGGAACGGAACATGGTTATGTGGACGTGAAGAATAACACGTACTGGATTCATGATGAAGCCGGAGCAAACTGGAATCTTAACAGTACTGCCAGGTCTTTTGTCAGAGGAGCAGGTAGCTTTAGAACTTTCGCAGGGACATCCGATCATATGCAGTGCCTTTGGTCGGGAGATTTTACCAAGATTGGACATTTTATCGCACTGATTGGTTATGAGAATGGCAATGTGAAAGTGAATGATCCGTTCAGCATAAAGAAATTGAAAAACATGGGTATTTGCCAACATCAAAGACCCAGATAAAAGCGATGTGGGTATTTTTCAAAAAAATAGTTACAGACGGCAGGCGCCGGTGGAAGATTGTTTTCAGGAAACAGGAGAAAGATATGAGATATGATTTACAAAGATTATAGACAGGCATGGAAATAAGATTGCACGTAGACGGACTTGGGAAGAATCAGGATTTGCACCGGAACCGCTACAAAGACGGACGGATGTATCCGATGTGGGTGGCAGACATGAACTTTGAAACTGTCCCAACGATTCCAAAAGCGATCATGGACAGGGCAGCACATCCGGCATATGGATATTTCAGTCCGGTGGAAGAGTATTATGATTCGATCATACGTCTGGCATAAGATCCGCAATAATGTAGAAGGACTAATGCCGGAATATATCGGATATGAGAACGGAGTATTAGGCGGAGTAATTCCGCTCTGACAGCTTTTGCCGCACCGGGAAGATGCTGTACTTTCTTCACAAGTTCGACTTTACATCGGATTCACCAAATGCATCACAGAGAATGGATACAAGATTGTACACAGTCCGCTCAAAAAAGACGAAAAAAGGAATCTGGCGGATGGATTATGAAGACATGGATGCCAAGTTAAAGGCAAATAACATCCATGTAGCAATCTTCTGTAGTCCGCATAATCCGACCGGACGTGTATGGAGCGCCGAGATTGAAGAGGCGATGGAAGTATATAAGAACAATGAATGTGTAGTGATCGCAGATGAGATCTGGTCAGATCTGATCTTAAAAGGCAGCCAGCTTCCGACACAGTCAATCAGTCGGATGCAAGAAACCGTACGATTGCATTGTATGCACCGAGTAAGACATTTAACCTGGCAGGTCTGGTAGGAAGTTATCATATAATCTTCAACAAAATGCTGCGTGACCGGGTGGAGGCAAAATCAAGAAAATCACATTATAATACAATGAATGTATTATCTATGCATGCGCTGATCGGGGCTTACGAGGCAGAAGGATATACCTGGGTCAATGAGCTTTGCCAGGTATTATCTGAAAATGTTGATTATGCAGTGAATCATATCCGTGACTACTACAGAGGAATTGAAAGTAAGTAAGCCGCAGGGAACTTATATGTTGTTCCTGGACTGCGAAGACTGGTGTGAGGAAAATTATAAAGTCACTGGATGAGCTGTTAAAAGCAGGATGGGACGTAGGCGTTGCATGGCAGGACGGAAGACCGTTCCACCAGAAATATGGAATCCGTATGAATCTTGCATTACCGCTTGGCAGAGTAAAAGAAGCATTCGAGCGTCTGGATGAGTACGTATTTCATGTGTAAATATCTGGAAAATATACAGAAATAAAAAGTATAATGCTGTAGATTCCAAAGGAAAATACAGCATTTATTAAGAATGAGAGAAGTGAGAAAATTTGGATAATATAATTGTATCGTTTAATGTAATTGCACCGGTATTTTTTTCTTATGGTATTAGGATATTTTCTGGTCAATTATACATCTCTGGCGGACGGAAAGCTTACAAAACAGGCAAATGCCATTGTGTTTAAGATATTTTTACCATGTATGTTATTCTACAATGTCTACCAGAGTGATATCGGTTCTGAGATACATAGCAGGATCAGGCTGTGCATCTGGGCAGCAGGGGGACTTCTGATACTGTTCGTATTGTTGTGTCTGATCGTTCCAAGGATCGTAACACAGGAAAATCAGCAGGGTGTAGTTATCCAGGAATTTTCCGGAGCAATTATGTGATCTTCGGAGTTGCAGTCGTACAGAATATGTATGGCCCGAAAAGTACGACGACAGCGGCAATTTTAAGTGCCATCCTGGTACCGATGTATAATTTCCTTGCAGTAGTCGCGCTGTCAATCTTCGGTGAAAAAAGGAAAAATGACTGGAAAAAGATCATTCTGGATATTATAAAGAATCCACTGATCATATCTTCGGTATTAGGGATTATATTTTCACTTCTTGGGATCAGACTTCCGACAGCTGTCGATACAACGGTTCAGGATCTGGCCAAATTATCAACACCGATTGCGTTTATGATTCTGGGTGGGGATCTGGACTTTTCAAAAGTAAAAGGAAACTTAAAAACAGCATTTGTGGTATTGACGATCAAGCTGGTAATCTTGCCGCTTATCATGATTCCGATGGGGGTTATGATGGGGTACCGGGATGCGGACCTGTTGTCCGGGGTGCTGGCATATCAGACGCCGGTTGCAGTATCCAGCTATATCATGGCGCAGCAGGCGGGAGCGGATGGACAGCTTGCCGGGCAGCTGGTTGTGTTCTCATCGGTGCTTTCGATATTTACGTTGTTTGTGACGATATTCATATTGCGGACGATGGGGCTCCTTGCGGTTTAGTACCATAAAAAGTAATCACTCTCTTTCACAAAAAATCTTCCTGAAAAGTTGATTTACCAGGTTAATAGGAATAGAATTATGAAATGAGTATTTCTAAAGATGGCAGATTTATTTATCATCGGGCAGTTTGAAGGAGTTGCAGCACTACGGCGGTATCCATTGGCTCACAGGTCATGCATATGATAACAGTTATGCTGGTGGGACTTGCCATGGGAACAACGGTCAGCATCGGACAGGCGATTGGAAGCAAAGATAAGAAACGGGTGGCAGAAGGAATTGGAAACACGGTAATCCTATTTATGGGAGTTGCCCTTGTGCTGATGATTGTGCTGCTTTTGCTGACAAAACCAATTGTAACAGTAATGTCTACACCACAGGAAGCAGTAATGGGAACGATATCCTATCTTACCATCTGCTTTATCGGGATTCCTTTTATTACAGCATATAATATTATCAGTGCAATTTTCCGTGGCATGGGTGACAGCAAGAGTCCGATGTACTTTATTACCATTGCATGTGTAGCAAATATTGTCTTGGATTATGTGTTCATTTATCGGCGGACTGCATGGACCGGCAGGTGCAGCTCTTGGAACTACCTGCGCCCAGGTCATTAGTGTAATGATTTCCCTCGTTATGATTATAAGACAGCGGGAGAAATTTTCTCTTAGCAGAAAAAGATTTCAGATTAAGCCACAATATCATGGGACAGATTTTAAAAATCGGTATTCCCATTGCATTGCAGGACGGTTTCATCCAGGTGGCATTTATGATTATCACCATCATTGCGAACCAGCGTGGATTAAATTATTTGCAGGTACATTTCTTAAGCGGATATTTTTATGCATATGGCTTGTCTATCGTATCATTTATCCACAATTCCATATCTATCGTATGTGCCAGAATTCCATTGTCTTATTATGCGGCAACGCATTTCCAGATACATTATTTCCGATGGATGTGCGGCACCGGCAGGATCGATCATCTCAATCATTATCTGTGTTGGCGTACTGATATGGATGAATAAACACACGGAAAAATATATGGAAAAACGTAGTGATTGGAGAAAATATATGACGATCGGAATTATAGAAGACGACACATTATTACATCAGGCACTCAAAACAGCATTGCAAAACGCAGGCTATCAGACCGTATCCGCATATACAAAACAAGAGGCTCTTACTACAATTACAGGCAGTGAGAGCCTTCTTCTCGTGACATTGGACTTCGGACGGCAATGGACTTGCATGTTACAAAAGATCCGGGAAAAGGCAGAATACCGGCCATTTTCCTGACAGCAAGAGACGAAGAAACGGATATGTTGACAGCATTTGACACAGGAGCAGACGATTATGTGGTAAAACCATTTTCCATGAAAGTGCTTCTAAAAGCGCATAGAGGCAGTGATCGGACGGAACAACAGAGAAAAACAACTGGCATGCGGAGAAATAATATTATTTCCTGATAAGAAGCAAGTATACAAGAACGAAAAGGAAATTATCCTTACAGCCAGAGAATATATCAGTTACTGGAATATCTGATGTACAATCAGGGAAATGTACTGACGAAAGAAAATATCCTGGAATATGTATGGGGACTGGATGGCCAGTTTGTAGTGGATAATACCGTCAGTGTTACGATCAACCGGCTGCGGAAAAAGATAGAAACAGATGCAGGATCACCGATATATCTGAAAAAATGTATTTGGATTGGGATACAAGCTGGAGTGCGTCTGAAAAAAGTAATGGCAGATACAAAAGGAAGAGAAAAGAATGAATATCATAATAATCGTAGTGGCAGTAACGGCAGGAGTAATTCTGGGTGGAACTGCCATATATGTTTATCAGGAAAATGCAGACAGAAAGAACTTAAGTTATTGGCAGAATGCATGGAAAAGATATTGCGAGAGGAAAAGATCCGGGAAACAAAAGCAGGGAAGAGACATTATATGCAAGACTGGAATCCATACTGGTAAGGATCCAGGAAATGTTAAATGGACGGACAGAAGCTGCGGAGAAGAGTAAAGATGAGATCCAGAAGCTGATTTCAGAGATTGCACACCAGATGCGGACACCCCCTTGCCAATATCAGGACATATCAGGAATTATTAGAGGAAGAATGGAGTAAAACCGGGACAAAGACGGATGAAAATGTGGATAACTATCTAAATGCAATGAGATCCGGAGAACAACAACTGGAATTCCTGACAGAAGGATTCGTGAAGATGTCCAGACTTGAGCAGAACATGATTCAGATACGGAAAGAAGAGACAGATCTGTTAAAGACCGTGAGAAACTGTCTTGAAGAATTCAAAAGCAGGCAGAAAAAACGGATTGCATTCCGAATAGAGCTGCCAGAAGGAAGTCAACTGTCCGCATGATGCCAACTGGCTCGGAGAAGCAATCGATAATATTCTGGATAATGCCGTGAAATACAGTCAGATTGGCGGAACCATAGAAATGATAGTCAGAAGAATGAAATGTGTGCAAAGATTCTTGTAAAAGACAACGGACCTGGAATTGAAAAAAAGGAGAAGAGCATAAGGTATTCCAGAGATTCTACAGAGGCAAGAACGTGACGACACAGAAAGGCTATGGAATCGGGCTTTATCTGGCAAGAAAATTATAAGCCTTCATGGCGGATATATAATCGCAAAAAGCAGATATCCGGAAAACGGCCTGATGATGGAGATAAATCTTCCGGTCTGTTAGAAGTTTGTTAGATTTGTCCTGTATGCTGTAGAAGATATGTGAAAGTTCTGTATACGAAATAGACACAACTATGAGCAAGGAGAAAAATCTTATGGAAATGATAAAAGCATCAGGATTAAAAAATATTATGTGACAGATAACTACGAAGTCCACGCACTGGACGGAGTAAGTCTGTCTGTAGAAGAAGGGGAATTTCTCGCAATCATCGGTACATCAGGAAGCGGGAAGACGACATTGCTTCAGATCCTGGGCGGTCTGGATGAACCCACTGCAGGAGGCGTCTGGATACGCGGCAACAGTCTGAAAGATATGACGGAAGATGAACGCACGATCTTCCGGAGACGGAATATCGGATTCGTATTTCAACAATATAATCTGATCCCGGTCATCAATGTATATGAGAACATTGTTCTTCCACTCAGGCTGGACGGCACAGAGATAGATGAGACATTACTGGAAGATATTGTCAGAACGCTGAAGATTGAAGAAAAGTTAGAGAACCTTCCGGAAGAACTGTCGGGAGGACAACAACAGCGGACAGCTATTGCAAGAGCACTGATGGTAAAACCGGCGGTACTTTTGTGTGACGAACCGACAGGAAATCTGGATTCTGTCACAAGTATGGAGGTAATCTCACTATTAAAAACCTGTGCCGCAAGATTTCACCAGACGGTCATTATAGTGACCCATCAGGAAGCAGTTGCACAGATGGCAGACCGTATCCTGCGTGTGGAAGACGGGAAATTATACAATGCGGAGGTGTAATGAAATGAATGGATTTACACCGAACAATAATACGAACGTGATCCGGATGCTTTCGGAAGCTATCAGAAAAATGTAATAAAAGCAGAAACCGTTCTCATGGGAGCAGTCATTTTATGCATTCTTACACTGACATTTGTCTTTGGAACGGCTTACGGAAAAATAAATGCAGAATATACGAAAAATATTCGGATGGATGGAACAACGGCATCCACTTACATAGAAGAGGGAACAAAGCAGCAATATGAAAAAAGTACGTTCTTTAGGATATGTAAAAGAAACCGGAAGAAGAATGAAAATGGGGAAACTGCCATCTGTTCCATACAGGTACTGGATCAGACCGCATGGAAAAGATGATGAAACCTGCCTATACCGATATCCATGGAACATATCCGAAAAGCAGCAGGAAATCATGCTTCCGGTAAAGACATTAAAAAAGCTGGGAATTGATAATCCGAAAAGAGGAATGAAGATAGCACTTGATGTATCAATCAGCTTTTTTCCGATGGAAACAAGAAGAGTTCGAATTATCTGGATGGTACAGTGCTTATACAGAAGATAATGGAAAAAAGCAAAGCAATCGGATATGTGTCAGAAAAGAAACTGAAGGACTGGGGGTATGATATCGAAGAAGATTCGGATATTCTGATCTGTCAGTCGAATGACATGGACTGGAAGGATACAGAAGAAAAATTATACGAAGATGTACCGATGAAAGACAATTCCCAACAGATCATTGCGACAGATACGGCAAAGAACCGGGCCGTAAAAGAGATGACGGGAAGTTACGGGATGGCAGTAGTAGAGGCCGTTGTGATTATCTGCGGAATATTCTTACTTGTCTACAATGTGATGCAGATATCCATGTCGGGCGATATCCGGCAGATGGCGCTGCTCCATACGATCGGTACAACGAAAAAGCAGATCCGTAAGATCTATATCCGGCAGATCATGCGGACGATAGTGCCGGGATGTATTGCAGGTATAGGTTTGTCGGTTCTGCTATTGCGATATCTGATACCGGAACTGGTGGGAAGGCAGTATCTGAATGGGTATGGAGGAGCGGAAGAACTGCAGATTTTCCGGATGGAAATCTTGTTGTTAGCGGTAGCCTTCACGTTACTGGTAATTTTGGGTGCATCGGAACAGGTGATCAGGCAGACGGTAAACAGAACCTGTATAGAGGGAATGCATTACACGGAGCAGATCGGAAGAAAGAAAAGGCATCGTAGAAGGACAGACTTGGGAAAAGGCACTTTTAATAAGAAAAAAGAAGCGAAACACAGGAACTGTGCTTTATGGCGTGGAAAAACGTCACAAGATACCGGCAGAGATTTGTCATCACAGTCATTTCAATGTTCCTTGGAATAGAAATGTTCCTGATCGTTATGGTGATCACAAATGGAAGTGATTATGCGAATATCATTAATCAGAGACCGGATTTCCTGATTGCAGGGGAATTCAGTGAGTTTGCAAAAAAAGATGGAAGCGGGACAGAATATCAGACACAGTCGCCGGATCAAGATCCACTGAGATCAGAAGGAGATAATTTCGAATTATTATATGACAATGACTACGATGAGTTTTCACCGATATCCGAAAAGCTGCGGAACCGCTTGTGGAATCTTGACGGTGTGAAGAAAAAGAAATCTTATATAACCGAAGGAGCCTATATGCTTTCCAGTATATCCAGAGATGGACTACGTCCACTGGAAAAGGATACTTATCTGGGAAAAAATGTGGAATATGCAGAAGAAAGCAGTACTGATTATGAATCCGGGGCAAAGATGATCGAAGGACTGGATGCCGATACGGTTCAGATTGTCAGTGAAAATGAGATAAAAGCATTAGAAACATATGTAGAGGAAAACAAGCTGAAAGTCGATATGGACAGTCTGAAAAACGGAACAGGAGTAATGATCATCCATGATCATAAGCTGTCACAAAAAGCAGGAAAAACAGGCAGAAAAAGCAGTGGGAGAAACGGTATGTTTATCTCCGTTAAAGAACAAAGAAGCATGCATCCGGTGGAATTCCATGACGGACAAAGAAAGGGATAAGGAAGATGAGAAAATAAAGGCAGAAACGCCGTCTACAGAATATATGTTAAGCGGCTATCTGGATAATCAGGCAGATGGCTTCCCGAGATCCACCAGACCTGGCATGGTGCAGAAGGAGATATCTATTATCTGGTCAGTGAAAAAGGATTTAACCGTTTATCTACGAAGAGAAAGACATTTTGCATGGAATTAAACGTAGAGAAAAAGAAAGAAAAAAAGATCATGCATGAAATCCAGAAGATTCTTTCGGCAGAAAACCAGCGGCGGAAAAAGCAATACACAGACAAGCCCGGACGGAGAAGGGGAAGCAGGCATTTTCTACATTGCAAGATCAGATCTTATGAAGAAAAATGCAGACTACATTCGTGGAAACAGGATTATGTTCGGAAGTATCAGTGTGATACTTCTGTGTGTCGGACTGGTTAATTATTTTAATATTATGTTCACGGGAATTGTGGGCAGGAAAAAAGAACTGGAGATTATGAGAAAGATTGGAATGACGCGCCGGCAGGAAAGAAAGCTGTTACTGCTGGAAGGCAGCTATTATGTGCTGCTCATCGCAGGACTTGTAGTGTCAGTCGGATCGATCGTGTTAAAAGGGATCGAAGTTTATATGAGAAAACAGCTTTCTTATTTTACCTTTCATTATCCGATAGGAGCGATTGCAGGAAGTATTGTAATTATGGAAATAGTGTGCGTTATAATTTGTAACCTGCTTATATTGAAAAAAATGAAAAAGTAGGTTAAATAAATAATTTCACCAACTGCGTCTTATCCAAAGACAAAAATTGATACATCCATAAAAAGATGCGCCAGACAGCGTACTAAGGATCACACCGTTGGAAGTCAACAGGAATCCACAGTGGAATCCATACCAGCATACGATGGCGGAATAACTTCCCATCAGTACCAGAAGCGGCAGATTTCTTGCGACACCTTGCAGTGTTTCTTTGATATCTTCCAGTGTAGAATCAAAGTACAGGAAACGGCCGACTGCCAGTGTGATAAAATACATGATCAGTGAATCATAGTTCGAATCATGGTAGATGAACTTGATATATAATAAGATCAGAATAATATAAAAGGCAGAGATCAGCCGCACGGACGCCTTTTGTCTGGTCGGAATTGCAGTTAACGGAACGAACAGGATATCGAACCAGTTTGTCATAAATACAGAAAATACCAGAAATAAAAAGTAAGATAATGTTCTGGTATTTCTGCCAGTAAAAGGCAGCCTGTGGGATCCGCTCATCGATAATATAATAAAGAGACAGGAACAACAGTACCGAAGTACTGGAAAATACCATCTCATAAAAGCTTTCAATAAGCGAGATTTCTTTTACTTTGTGGATATGGTTCAGCTTTCGGATCTGTTTTTGGCGTCAGATCCTGTGTATTAAGTTTATAGTGTTTCTTAAGCTTTGCTGCCAGAATAACGATCGCAAGCACTGCGATCAGGCAGAGCAGGGAGACAAGCATGAAGCCTCCGGCATTCTTAAAGTTAAAATAATGAATCAGATAATATTGGAACATATCATATACCTTCTTTGATGTAATATTTTTCGGTTACATATTGTAGCACTTTGAAAAAATATTGCAAATAGGAGAATTAGTAGTGGCATGTCCTGTAGATGTGAAATTGAGTTAAGTGTCAAAAAAATTAAAAAAATTAAAAAGTGCTTGCATTTTAGAAAACATCATGCTATTATAAATGAGCATTGTTGATGCGGGTGTAGTTCAATGGTAGAACACCAGCCTTCCAAGCTGGATACGTGGGTTCGATTCCCATCACCCGCTTTTTGCTACCCTTTTTTATGAAGGGAGATATGTTGGCATTTACGGCTATGATTTCCTGGGGCTTCTATTCCGCAATCATCAAGAAAATAGGTGAATGTGATTATCCGACGGCAGCGGTGACTAGGAGAATCTATTTTTACGGAATGTTATTCTGATTCCGGTTCTGATGTGGCAAGGGGTGTCATGGGATGTGACAGTATTTAAAAAGCCGGAGATTATACTTAATTTTCTGTTCCTTGGAGTCGGAGCAAGTGCTTTGGGTTTCTTCTTATGGAATCTTTTCTACCAAATGGATCGGTGCGATCAAGACGAGTGTATATATTTATGTGTCACCGGTTGTGACGGTTGTGCTATCTGCGGTGATACTGCATGAGAAGATGACGTTCGTATCTGTGACGGGAGCTCTGTTAATTCTCTTTGGGACTGATCGTATCGCAGAAGAAAATTAATCAGAAAAAATAAGAGATTATAAGAAGCTTTGAATCCGGTGGATTATTGTGCCGGATCCAAGGCTTTTTTTGCCGTTGATCGCTTGAAAGAAGCTGCAAAAGAAGATGCCGGTAAGAAATTCTGCAGATAATAAGCGGATAAGAAATGAAAATGTGGATATCGGGTTCTGCGGTCAGCTGGAAATATACAGATATATATGAAAAAATATACAATAAAATATGGAAATATTCCTGTGACAAAACAGAAAGTTTGTTGTAAAATAACCGGTACAGTTCAAAAAACAATAATTAAGAAATGGAATATTTCAGATGAAATCATAGTGGAGGTTTACAGATATATGGAAAACGAACTTTTGAAAAAGCGCCGGTACATAAGGCATATTTTAATATGGCATTACCGCTGGTATTCAGTATGGTCATTTCACTGGTCTATAATATGGTAGATACCTTCTTCATTGCAAGAACGGGAAATACGAATCTGGTAGCAGGTGTGTCACTTGGAGCACCGATGTTCACGGCTATGATCGCACTTGGAGATATCTTCGGACTGGGTGGAAGTTCCGTGATCGCAAGATTATTCGGACAGAGGAAAGATGAGGATGCAAAACGCATCAGTTCCTTCTGCTTTTATGGAGCAATTATCTGCGGAGTGATCGTAACGGTATTACTTCTGATCTTCCGTGCACCGATGCTGCATTTATTAGGAGCGGATGCAAATACTTACAAATATGCATCACAGTACTATACATATCTGGTGCTGGGTTCTGTATTTGTTATTGTATCATTTACACCGAACAACCAGCTCAGGTCAGAAGGATTTTCGAAAGCATCCATGGAAGGTTCCGTCCTTGGTGCAGTAGTGAATATTATATTAGATCCTATTTTTATTTCGGTACTGGGTATGGGAGCCGGCGGAGCCGCGATTGCAACAATCATCGGGTATATTGCGACGGACGCTTATTATGTGTGGATATATTTGAAAAAGAGTAAAAAGCTGTCGATTGATCCGGGACATATGCATATTAACATGCAAGAATTCAGACAGATCCTGGCAATCGGAATTCCTGCATCGATCACGAACTTTATGCAGAGCTTTGCAGTTACTGTTACAAACAGGAGTCTGCTTGTATATGGAAACAATAAAGTTGCGGCGATGGGAATCGTGATGAAAGTAAATATGATCGCGGCGTTGATTCTGGTTGGATTTGCGTTCGGATGTCAACCGTTGGTTGGTTATAATTATGGGGCAAGGAATAAGAAACGTCTGAAAGAGATTCTCGCATTCTGTTATAAATTCGAATGTGGTCTGGCAGTTATACTGGCAGTAATCTTATCTGCCGGTGCAAGACCCTTGATCCGTGTATTCATGAAGACACCGGAGATTGTAGATTCGGGTGTGCTGATGTTACGTCTACAGCAAGCAGGAATGATGTTTATGGCAGTCGTTCTGGTTACGACCTGTGTATTCCAGTCGGCGGGAAAAGCAATGGGAGCATTCTTGTTATCAGTCAGCCGTCAGGGTGTGATCTATGGAATTGTGATCGTTATTGCTTCGCATATGATCGGATATCATGGTGTGTTGGCCGCACAGGCTGTTTCTGATTTCTGACAGCATTGATGGCTGCTATCCTGCTGAAACATGAGTTGTGGAGTGAATTAACCGATATAAAAAGGAATGAAGAAGCAGTATAGAAGTAGTATAATAAAAAGAAAGTATAGATGCAGGAAGGAAGATATGGATCATGTCATTAGAAAAAGCAAAGAAATATCTGGAAGAAAAAGGTTATGCAGATCACGTGATTGAACTGGAAGAATCAAGTGCGACGGTACAGCTTGCAGCAGAAGCCCTCGGTGTAGAGCAGGGAATGATCGCAAAGACGATGTCATTTCTGGTTGATGGAGAACCAATCCTGATCCTGACAGAGGGAACGGCGAAGGTTGATAACCGTAAATATAAGGATCAGTTTCATGTGAAGGCGAAGATGATTCCATTCGATGAAGTAGAAGAATATATCGGACATGCCCCGGGCGGTTTGTGTCCATTTGGAATTAAAGATGGAATTAAAGTTTATTTAGATGAGTCTCTGAAACGTTTTGAGACGGTATATCCTGCAGTTGGTAATGACCACAGTGCAGTCAGACTTACGATTGCAGAACTGGAAGACGTTGCCGGGGCATGTGGATGGATTGATGTATGTAAAGAAATGTAAAGAAAGAGAGAAAGTGGATTGTCGGTAGATGATCCGCTTTTTCTATGCATTTGCAAGTCTGTAGTGGAGAATCATTATAATCTACTGTACCGTGAAGATGAAAAGAGAATTGATTCCTATCTGTAAACAGATGAATGTCTCACTGATGCCATATAGCCCGCTTGCAGCAGGACACCTTGCAAGAACGACATGGAAATCCGAATCTTTAAGAGGAAGAACGGACAGAGTTGCGGTTGGCAAATATGACCGTATGGAAGACGCAGATATGAAGATTGTCACCCGCGTACACGAACTTGCAGAAAAGTATAACTGTAAAATGTCACAGATTGCAATCGCATGGCAGTGGGCAAAAGGTGTTACTTCGCCGATCATCGGTGCAACGAAGATGCAGTATCTGGATGATGCGGCAGGTGCATTGAACGTTCGACTGACAGCAGAAGGCATTGCATATCTGGAAGAGTGTTATGTACCACATCCGATTGTTGGTGCGATTGACCAGAATCCGGCAGAGGGTGTGATGTTGTTGGATGAAAAGAAATAGAAAAATTATGAATAGACACAGTAAAGCAGATGGAGAATATCTGGTTGATAAAATTAATATTTCAGAAAGGCAAGTATCACAAAAAGATACTTGCCTTTTTTCGTAACTATGCGATCAGAAGAAAACTATCAATGATGGGTACTGTCGCGCTAGATTATATTTTACTGGAATGGAAGGAGAAAAAGTGCTGCATACCCGAGCCGGGAATATGTTGTGAATGAAATATGGAAGTAGATTTTTCATTTACGGGTACACAAATTTTTTGAAAAATTAGCACT
>VOFB01001789.1_pt1 | contig 15245 bp, 22 predicted proteins | sample 5384141 | NCBI WGS metagenome assembly VOFB01 (sample SAMN12384721, study PRJNA508395) | human gut metagenome | isolation source: healthy gut A | host: Homo sapiens | reverse complement strand
CTACGTCTTTGAGTCCGTTCCTCAACGCAGGCAGGAGGAACGTCCATGGTGTGCCTCGTCGAGCAGTTCACCAACACCGACTACGACGTGCTTTGCTCTACGATCCGCAGTCCAGCAAGAACCGCCGCGGCGAGTTCGTGGCGAACCTCGTCAAGTCCGGCGCGCAGGGCCTGGTGCTCTTCATGCAGCAGTTCTGCGACCCCGAGGAGATGGAGTTCCCGTACCTCAAGGCGCTCGACGCCGCCGGCATCCCCTTCATCAAGCTCGGTGTGGACCAGCAGATGCGCGACTTCGGTCAGGCCGCGACCGCCATTCAGGCGTTCGCCGACGTTCTGTCCGTTCAGTAAGGTATCCCGACGGCGGCGGGGAGAGAGGGAGAAGCCTCCCGCGCCGCGCCGGCTGTTCAGACGGCGTAAAAATTCAGGAATCCGCTGTTGCAAAGCTCAACGGCGAATTGCTATAATCCACTCTAACGAAAGGGATAAGGAGAATCTATGTACAGCCCGCTTTTCGTCACCCTGATGGGCATCGGCACGGTGTTCTTCGGCCTGATCTGCATCATCGTCCTCACGACGATCATGGGATCGGTCCTCAAGAGCAATGCCAAGCCCGCCGCCCCGCGCCCGCTGCGGGTCCCAAGGCTGCGGCTCCCGCTGCTCCTGCGGTCAACACCGCCAAGGAGCAGGAGATCCTGCAGCCGTCATCGCGGCGGTCACCGAGGACCTCGGCCCCAGCGCTTCCCGTATGCAGATCACCAGCATCAACAAAATTTGATTATTTTAGGAGAGAAAACATCATGACTAAGCAGTACACTGTCACCGTTAACGGCACCGCCTACGAAGTTACGTCGAGTCCGTCTCCGGCGGCCGCATGGCCTCCCCCCCGTCGCCCGCACCGCTTCCGCCCCGTGGCCTGCGCTGCCGCTCCCCGTCGCCGCTCCCGCTCCTGCCGCGGCCCCGCTGCCCCAAGGCCGCTCCCGCCGCTTCCGGCTCCGGTGAGACCGTTTCCAGCCCGATGCCCGGCACCATCCTCGACGTGAAGGTCGCGGCCGGTCAGGCGGTCAAGTCCGGCGACATTCTGGTCATTCTCGAGGCCATGAAGATGGAGAACGAGATCTTTGCTCCCTGCGACGGCACCGTTTCCTCCGTCGCGGTTTCCAAGGCGCTGCCGTCAACCCCGGCGACGTTCTGTGCGTCATCGGCTGAGACATTTCGCACACCCCTGAAATAAACTGTGAAAGGAAACCAGAAATAAATGCCTGCTATTATCAATTTCCTGCAGCAGACCGGCTTCTATATGTTTGGTCAGGACGGTAACTGGAAATGCCTCATCATGATCGCCATTTCCTTTATCCTCATGTATCTGGCCCATTGAAGGGCTTTGAGCCGCTGCTGCTCCTGCCCATTTCCTTCGGTATGCTGTGTACCAACCTGCCCGGCGCGGATATGTTCCATGAGATCCTGTTTGCCGGCGGTCACGTCCATTGGGACCTTTTCGGCGGCACGCCACCACGGCCTCCTTTATTGCGGAGATGAGCGAGTCCGGCGTTTCGGACGCCGTGCTTGCTCCGTACTTCCAGCAGCTGCTCGCCAGCGCGCAGGAGGCCTTCGAGCGGATACGATCCAGCAGGTCGCCAGTGAGGTCATGGCTGCTGCCGGCGGCACCATCAGCGAGTTCACCGCGCAGGCACAGGCGGTTGCACAGGCCGAACAGGCTGCCGCGGTGTACGGCATGGAGCTTGCCGGCCCGACGGTCAACCTCGGCCTGCTCGATGTCCTCTACCTCGGCGTCAAGCTCGGCATCTATCCCTGCCTGATCTTCATGGGCGTCGGCTCCATGACCGACTTCGGTCCCCTGATTGCCAACCCCAAGTCCCTGCTGCTCGGTGCGGGCTGCCCAGCTCGGTATCTTCATGACCTGTGGGCACCCAGCTCCTCGGCTTCACCTCGCAGGAATCCTCCTCCATCGGTATCATCGGCGGTGCGGACGGCCCGACGGCGATCTTCGTCACGACCCGTCTCGCCCCCCATCTGCTCGGCCCCATCGCCGTTGCGGCGTATTCTACATGGCGCTCGTTCCGGTCATTCAGCCGCCCATCATGAAGGCTCTGACCACCAAGGAAGAGCGCAAGATCGTGATGAAGCCGCTGCGTCAGGTCAGCAAGAAGGAGAAGATCATCTTCCCCATCATGATCACCGTGTTCGTGGCGCTGCTCGTTCCCTCCGCCGCTCCTCTGATCGCCTGCCTCATGCTCGGCAACCTCTTCAAGGAGTCCGGTGTGGTTGAGCGTCTGACCAAGACCGCCGGCAACGAGCTGATGAACATCGTCACCATCTTCCTCGGCTTCACCGTCGGCGCGACGGCGACCGCCACCACCTTCCTGTCCCTCCAGACCATTGAGATCATGGCGATGGGCGTCGTGGCCTTCGGCTTCGGCACCGCGGGCGGCGTTCTGCTCGCCAAGCTCATGAACCTGTTCCTGAAGGAGAAGATCAACCCGCTGATCGGTTCCGCCGGCGTTTCCGCCGTCCCGATGGCGGCGCGTGTCTCCCAGGTCGTGGGCCAGAAGGAGAATCCCGCGAACTTCCTGCTGATGCACGCCATGGGCCCGAACGTGGCCGGCGTCATCGGCTCCGCGATCGCCGCGGGCGTCCTCATGGCGCTCTTCGGCTAAGAGAACAAAAAGAAAGAAAAAAGAGGGCTTTGCCCTCTTTTTCTGTTGCACATTGTGTTTTGGAAAAGGGTATGCTATAATTTCTCCAACATTTGAAATAGGAGGTCCGTTCCGATGAAATACAGGGAAATGACGGCTGAACAGCGCAAGGCCGAATTTGAAAAGGTGTCCGCTGAATTTGAAGCGTGGAAGGCCAAGGGCCTGAAGCTCAACATGGCGCGCGGGCGTCCGGGCAAGGAGCAGCTCGATCTGGTGTCCGATATTCTCTCGGTGATGACCGATCCTGCGGACTGCGTGGACGGCGACGTGAATGTGCGCAACTACGGCCAGCTCTCCGGCCTGCCGAGCGCCAAGGCGCTCTTTGCCGAGATCCTCGGCTGCAAGCCGGAGCAGGTGTTCGTCGGCGGTAACGCCAGCCTGCAGCTCATGTACGACACCATCGCCAAGGCGTACACCAACGGCCTGCTGCACAGCGAAAAGCCGTGGTGCCGCGAGGAGCATATCAAATGGCTCTGCCCGCGCCGGGCTATGACCGCCACTTCAAGGTCACGGAGAGCTTCGGCTTCGAACTTATCACCGTTCCCATGACGCCCACCGGCCCCGATATGGACATGGTGGAGGAGCTGGTCAAGGACCCGGCGGTCAAGGGTATGTGGAACGTGCCGAAGTATTCCAATCCCGACGGCATCATCTACCCGACGAGACCATCGAGCGCATCGCCAGGCTGAAGCCTGCGGCTCCCGACTTCCTGCTCATGTGGGACAACGCCTACTGCATCCACGAGTTCGAGGGCGAGTTCGTGCCCTTCCCGGATATCCTGAGCCTGTGCGAGAAGTACGGCAACGCCGACATGGTGTTTGAGTTTGCCTCCACCAGCAAGATCACGCTGCCCGGTGCGGGCGTGGCGTGCTTTTGCGTGCAGCGAGGCGAACATGGAGTACATGGAGAAGCTCATCAACGTCCAGATCATCAGCTACGATAAGATCAATCAGCTGCGTCATGTGAAGTACCTCAAGGACAAGGAGCACACGCTGGAGCTGATGAAGAAGCACGCGGCCATCATGGGGCCGAAGTTCAAGGCGGTGACCGAGACGCTCGCGCGCGAGGTCGGTCCGCTCGGTTTGGCCACCTGGCACGACCCCAAGGGCGGTTACTTTGTGTCCGTCAATACGCTGCCGGGCCTTGCCAAGCGCACGCTGGCGCTGTGTAAGGAGGCGGGCGTCATTATGACGGGCGCGGGTGCGACCTTCCCTACGGCGTCGACCCGAAGGACAGCAATATCCGCGTCGCTCCGTCCCTCCCGCCGGTGGAGGAGCTGCAGCAGGCGATGGAGGTCTTCTGCTGCTGCCTGAAGCTCGCCGCGCTCGAGCAGCTGAAGGACAAAAAAGGAAAGACGGAGCGCCGCCCGTCTCTTTTTTGCGGAAAAGGGAAAATTGGGTTGACTTCGCGCCCAATTTTGGTATAATGATGAGCATTGCTGTTGAGCATTGCTGTTGAGCATATGCAGTGGTATCGAAGTGGTCATAACGAGCACGACTGGAAATCGTGTGACGGCCAAAAGCCGTCCGAGGGTTCTCAATCCAAAACCGACATTTCCATCCGGATGGAGGGGAAAAGCCTTGACAAACACAGCTCTTGAGGGATAGACTAAACTATCTCTTTGTGTGCATCGACGGAGAGACAGTTGTGTAATTTGGAGGACGACACCATGAGCAAGCAGACGGAGCGCGACGCATTCCGCAGCCGCTGGGGCTTTATCCTCGCCTGCATCGGCAGCGCGGTTGGGCATGGGCAATATCTGGCGCTTTCCCCTATCTCGTGTCCGCGTGGGGCGGCATGACCTTCCCTGCTGCCGTTTTCCTCTTTGTCCTTCTGATCGGCTCGACCGGCATCATCGGCGAGATGGCGCTTGGACGCTCCACCGCCCGGCCCCATCGGCGCGTTCGGGCAGGCGGCTGCCCTGCGCGGCAGACGCAGCACAGGCGAGGCGGTCGGCTATATCCGGAAGTCGCTGCTGGCGCTCGCCATCGGCTACAGCTGCGTGGTAGGCTGGATCTTCAGGTATTTTGCGCTGGCGCTCGACGGCGGACTCTTTGCCATGGGACAAAATATGAATGTCATCGTCGACCGCTTCAACGGCACGGCCTGCGGCTGGGGCAATAATTTCTGGCTGGTGATCGCGCTGGCGGTCAACTTCGCCATCATGGCCTTCGGCGTGGGCGGCGGCATCGAGCGGGCGAACAAGGTCATGATGCCCGTGCTGTTCTTTCTCTTTGCGGGACTGGGCGTCTACATTGCAACGCTGCCCGGCGCGGGCGACGGCTACCGCTACATCTTTACCCTCGAACCCTGCGGGCCTTGCCGACCCGAAGCTGTGGATCTACGCCTTCGGGCAGGCGTTCTTCTCACTCTCCGTGGCGGGAAACGGCACGGTGATCTACGGCTCCTACTCTCGGACGACGAGTCGATCCCCTCCGCCGCGCGCAACGTGGCGCTGTTTGATACGATCGCGGCGCTGCTGGCGGCATTCGTCATTATTCCCGCCATGGCGGCGGGCGGCGCGGACCTTTTCCGACGGCGGCCCGGGACTGATGTTCATTTTCCTTGTGAACGTGTTCAACGGGATGCCCGGCGGGCGCGTGATCGGGCTGGTGTTCTTCCTCTGCGTGCTCTTCGCGGGCTCACCTCGCTTGGAACCTCTACGAGGTCTCGGTCGAGGCGCTGCAGGACAAGCTGCGCCTCAAGCGCGTGGCGGCGGTCGCGGTCATCGCCGTGATCGGCACGGCGGTGTCGCTGTGCATTCAGGCCATCGTGTCGCAGTGGATGGACGTCGTGTCCATTTACATCTGCCCGTTGGGCGCGCTGCTGGCCGGCATCCTGTTCTTCTGGTGGCGGGAAGGACTTCGTCCTTGCCGCGGTCAACAAGGGTGCGGGCAAGCCCATCGGCGCGTGGTTCTATCCTCTGAGTAAATATGTCTACTGCGTCTGCGCGCTGCTCGCGCTCATCGCGGGCGCGCTCCTCGGCGGCATCGGCTGAGACGAAAGCGCCGTCCCACGGACGGCGCTTTCCGACGGACTGTAGTTAGATAAACTTTAACTGTTTATGGTTTCTTAACGATTTGACCTATTGACAGAGTAGGGAAGTGCTCGTATAATATATGACAGATTGTCATTTTACGACAGCTTGTCATACAGGAGGGGCCTATGCCGACCGATACCTTTTCCGTCTGCCGGAGGAGAAGCGAGCACGCATTTTGAGGGCGCGTGGAGCGAATTTACCGCCGTGCCTTATGCTGAGGCGTCCATCAACCGCATTGTGCAGACCTCGCGCATCCCGCGCGGCAGCTTTTATCAGTATTTTGAGGATAAGAACGACCTGTTCCTCACTCTCATCGACGAGATCCGCGACCGGTTTCTCGACCTGTTCCATGATACGCTCGAGCGCTCGGGCGGAGGCCTGTTCTCCATGCCCCTTGCGCTGCTCGACGCCGCCATGGTCGCCCCAAGCGGCTGCATCACGCCGGCGTTTTCCCGCGCCTTCGCGCTGCTGGAGCCTGAACGTCAATATGGACGTGCAGCAGCTCTTCTTTGAGCGCGCGGCGGGGGAGCTGTGTCCGCAGAAGCCCTCGAGCACATCGACCCCGCGCTCCTGCGCTCGCGGGAGAACGGCTTTGTGGACGACGATTCACCCTGCTCGTGGGAGCGCTTGCCTGCGCCATCGCCCGCACGCTGAAAAAAGCCGGAGAGCCGCGCGCTCGAGCGCGAGCGGATGCGCGGCGCATTGAGATCATCAAAAACGGCAGCGCTGCCGTACCCGAAGGAGGACACCGCAAATGAAGAAAAGATGGACGGCTCTGCTGCTCGCCCTCGCCATGCTCTCAGCGCTGGCGGTCGGCGCGCTGGCGGACGAACAGAAAAAGGATGAGACCGCCGCGGAGACCGCGCAGACCACGCCGGACGCGGCAGGCACGCTGCGCTTTGAAAATCTCGGCGCGCGTATGCGCACAGGAAACTACACCCTTCTTCTCGCTCGAGGAGAATGTCGCCGCGATCGAGTGCTTGACTATGACAAGATGTATGAGGACCTGCGCAACGGCCTCAACAGTATCGCCTCCGCCCAGTGGGGTCTGATCCAGATGGGACAGGGTGAGAGCTACACCTATGAGACCCTTACACAGCGCTACGACGCCCTGCGCAAGACCTTCGACGACATCAAGGAGGGCAAGCTCCAGCAGGACAACGCCGACCTCGTCCGCCAGCTCCGCAACGCGCAGGCTTCGCTTCTGGCGGCGGGTGAATCGCTGTATGTAGGCCTTCTCGCGCTCGAGGACCAATCCGCCGCGCTGACGAGACAGAATGCGGCGCTTGACCGCACGATCGAGGAAGTGAAGCTGCGCTATGAGCTCGGTCAGGTCAGCGCCATGACGCTTCAGCAGACGGAAGCGGGCAAGGCGCAGGTGGAGAGCGGAAAAGCGGCGATCGATGCCGCCGTCGCACAGCTGCGCCGCCAGCTCAACGCCATGATCGGGGAGGAGCTGACCGCGCCGCTCACGCTCAATGCGCTTCCCGAGGTGACCGCGGAGCAGCTTGCCGCCATGGATGTGGAGAAGGACCTGGAAAAAGCGAAGGCAGTGAGCTACGACCTTTACGCTGCCAAGCTCACGCTCGAGGACGCCGACGAGGAATACAAAGACAAGGCGGGAGATCTCGGCTACAACAAGGACAATTATGAGTATATTGCCGTCAAGCACCGGTGGCAGGCGGCGCAGTACACCTACAACGCCGCCGTGCAGAACTTCGAGCTGAGCTTCCGCTCGCTCTATGACAGCGTGCAGAGCTACGCGAGCGCGCTGAATGCGGCGAAGGTCTCGCTCGAGTGTGAGCGCAGCGACCTCGCGGCCGCACAGCTCAGGTACGAGCAGGGCACGATCTCCGAGAACGCCCTGCATACGGCAGAGGACGAGCTATACACCGCGCAGGACACCGTCTCCGGCGCGGAGCGCGACCTGTTCACCGCATACAACAACTATCGCTGGGCCGTGGACTACGGCCTGCTGGCCGGCTGAGGAGGGCTGAAACGATGAAACAGAAAACGATTTCCCTGCTGCTGGCGCTCGCGCTGGCGCTGAGCCTTGCGGGCTGCCAAAAGGAAGAGACCGTCACCGCGCCCGCCGGCGTCGCCGTGACAGGTGCAGACGGTCGAGGCGCAGGACATCGCCTCGGAGAACACGGTCTCCGGTCAGGTGACCGCCGGCAGCGAAACGAGCGTCTACGTCACGGCCACGGCCAAATGCACCGCCGTTTATGTCGAGGCGGGCGACGCGGTCAAGGCGGGCGACGTGATCTGCTCGCTCGACATGGAAAGCTCGCTCGCGCAGTACCGCGCGGCGGAGATCGGCTACACGAGCGCCGCGTCGAGCTACAGCGACCAGAAGAACATTCTGGACCGACAGGTCGCTCTGTACGAAAAAACTGGAACGACACCAAGGCGCTTTTCGAGATCGGCGCGGCCTCCCTGTCGGAGGTCGACCAGATGGAGCTGCAATATCTTCCACCAAGGCGCAGCGTGATTCCACGCTCGCCCAGCTTGAAGCAAGTATGCAGAGCGCGAAGTCGAGCTACGAGCAGCTTGCCCTCGCGATGGAGAACATCGACAGCCATGGCAACGTCATCGCGCCGGTGGACGGCGTGCTCGCCTCGCTCACCGCGAGCGAGGGCGGCATGGTCTCACCCAGCTACGCCGTCGCCGTCATCGACGGCGCGGAGCAGATGAAGGTCACCGTCATGGTCTCCGAGGCGCTGGTGCCCAAGCTCGCCATCGGCGACACGGTCACGGTCCGCGTCAGCGCGGCGGACGCCGAATTTGAGGGCGTGATCCGCTCCGTTGAAAAGACCGCCAATCAGGTGACAAAGCTCTACACCGTCACCGTCACGGTGCCCGCGGAGGTCGAGGGCCTGCTCTCCGGTATGTTTGCCGACGTGACCTGCCACACCGCTGTGAGCGAGAGCGCGGTCGTCGTGCCGAGTGAGGCCATCCTCACGAGCAGCGACAGGCAGTATGTCTTTATCGTCGAGAACGACACGGCAAAGCGCGTCGACATCACCACGGGCCTCACCGGCAGCGGCATGACCGAGGTCACGAGCGGTCTTGACGCGGGCGAGCAGCTCGTCACCGTGGGTCAGCAGTACCTCTCCGACGGCGACGCCGTGCGCGTCGTGGAGGGATAAGCTCCATGAACATTGCAAAATTCTGCATCAGGCATAAAGGTCACAACGCTGCTCGCGGTCATTATGATCGCCATCTTCGGCCTGGTCTTTACCACTCAGCTCCAGATGGCGCTGCTGCCCAACATCGAGTACCCCGCGGCCTATGTGTACTGCTACTACAACGGCGCGGGCCCTGAGGACATCGAGCAGCTCGTCACGCGCCCGCTCGAGTCCGCCATCATGTCGGTGCCCGGCGTCGACTCTGTCACCTCCTCGAGCGCCGACAGCATCTCGACCATCCAGATCATGTACGTTGAGAACACCGACGTGGACATCGCGGCGACCAAGCTGCGCGAGAAGTTCGACGCGCTCAGCCTGCCCGACGGCTGCGGCTCTCCCGTCATTCTGAACATCAACGTGTCCGAGATGATGCCGAGCGCCATCGTCGGCCTCCTCGGCGACGACCTCGCTGCCCTCCAGCAGCAGGCGGAGAATGGGTCGCACCCGCGCTCGAGCGCATCGACGGCGTGGCGTCCGTCTCCGTCTCCGGCGGTGTGGAGCGTCAGATCACCGTGACGCTCGACGCGCAGCGCGCCGCGGGCTACGGCCTCTCCACCAGCTACATCACCCAGATCCTGCAGGCGGAGAACCTGCTCTATCCCGCCGGCGAGGTCTACAACGGCAGTCAGAAGCTCTCCGTCACCACCGACGCGCAGCTCTCCACGGTCGATGAGGTCGCCAACATCAACATCCCGCTCCAGACCGGCGGCACGGTGCGCCTCGGCGAGGTCGCCGACGTCGCCTTCGAGACCTCCGACCGCGACGCCATCGCCGCGATGGACGGTACGCCCGGCATCATCCTACAGGTCAGCAAGCGCTCCGGCGCGAACGAGGTTAAGACCGCCGAGGCGGTGGCCGCGGCGATGGAGGAGCTGGCGGCGAAGGACGGCTCCATCCACTACGCCATCCCCCTACGTCGCGAGCGAGTACATCAACGTCGCCGTCGACGCCGCGCTCGAGGGCATCATCCTCGGCGTCGTGCTTGCGGCGCTCGTGGTGTGGCTGTTCCTGCGCGCGGCGGCGCGACCATGACCATCGCGGTCTCCATGCCCGTGTGCATCCTCGCGGTGTTCGTGCTGATGAACGTGTTTGACCTGACCCTGAACATGATGAGTCTGGGCGGCATCGCCATGGGCGTGGGCATGATCGTGGATAACCCATCGTGGTGCTGGAAAACATCAACCGCTGGGCGTCCGAGGGACACGACCGCATGACCAGCTGCGTCGAGGGCACGAAGGAGGTCACGCTCGCTGACCGCCTCGACCCTCACCACCGTCGCGGTGTTCCTGCCGCTCGGCCTCACCGGCGGCATCGCGGGTCAGATCTTTAAGGACTTCTGCTTGACCATCGCCTTCCCTCATTCTCGGCTCGCTCGCTGTCGCCGTGACGCTCGTGCCGCTGCTGTGCTACTTCCTGCTCGACGAGAGCAAGGTGCATCTTGACGCCCTGCAAAGGGCGCAGAAGGGCGGACGCCGCGCGCAGAAGCTCATGGACTGGTATGTGAAAAGCTCGACTACTATGTGCATCACCTCAAGCGCGGCGTGCTGGTGTCCGTCGCCCTCGTCGCGGTGTTCCTCGCCGCCTGCCTGAACACCAAAAATGGTGCTCCTGCCCGAGATGGACGAGGGCATGGTCACCGTGACCGTCTCCATGCCCATCGGCTCAAAGGTCGAGCAGGCGGCGGCGATGGCGGAGCGTGTCGCCGCCATTGCCGAGGAGACCATCCCCGAGCTTGCAAGCTACTACTACACCGCTGATAGCGGTCAGAGCGCCAGCCTGGTGCTCAACCTCACCGACAAGGGCGAGCGTGACCGCAGCGCGACCGACATTGCCAACGCCCTGCGCGACGCGACCTATGACGTCGCCGGCTGCGAGATCACCTGCTCGGCCTACGACATGGGCGCGATGATGGGCGGCAGCGGCGTGAGCGTCAACATCACGGGCGAGGACTACACCACGCTCAAGATGATCGCGGATGACCTCACCGCGCAGATCGCGGCGATCCCCGGCGCGGTGGACGTTTCCTCCACGGTCGCCGAGCAGGTGCCGCAGGTCAAGGTGACCGCGGACCGTCAGGCGTGCTCGCAGTACGGCCTGACCGCCTACAGCGTCGCCGCAGCGGTGCGCTCCGGCCTGACCGGAACCACCGCCACCACCGTCACCATCGACAATAAGGAGGTCGACGTGGTCGTGCGCGGCGACGGCCGCGCGGAGGAGAGTCTGGACGCCCTGCGCCCATGGCGATCTCCACACCGACCGGCGGCAGCGTGCCGCTCGGCAGCATTGCCGACGTCAGCGTCGTCATGTCCCCGCAGACCATCACGCGCTACAACCAGTCCCGTCAGGTGACCATCTCCGGTGACGCTGCGGACGGCGACACGAGCGCCATGGCCAAGAGCATCCGCGCCATCCTCGCGGGCTACACCCTCCCCGGCGGCTACACCGCCGAGCTTGCCGGTGGCTACGCGGAGATGATGGAGAACTTCTCCGACCTCGGCCTTGCGCTCATCGTCTCCGTCGGCCTTGTGTACTTCGTGCTGGCCTCGCAGTTCGAGTCCTTCGTCATGCCGGTCATCATCATGATGATTCTGCCCATCGCCTTTGCCGGCGCGCTCTTCGCGCTGCCGCTCACAGGCAAGGACCTTCGATGATCTCGCTCGTCTCCCTCATCATGCTTGCCGGTACGGTGGTCAACGCCTCCATCGTCCTCGTGGACTACATCAAGCAGCGCCGTGACCGCGGCGAGACGCGCGAGGAGGCCATTCTCCACGCCTGCCCGCTGCGTATCCGCCCCGTGCTGATGACCACGCTCACCACCATCCTCGCCCTCGTGCCGACGGCGCTCGGCATGACCGGCAAGATGAACGAGATGATGAGCGACATGGGCACCACCATGATCGCCGGTATGCTCGTCTCGACCGTCATCACGCTGCTCTTCACTCCGTGTACTACTGCGTCATCGACGACCTGACGCACCGCCGGGAGCGGAGGAAGGCCAAAAAGCTCGCCGCCGCGCAGAGCAAACCATAAAACAGCAAAAGCAAAACGGAAGGACCGCGCTCGCGGTCCTTCCGTTTATTCAATAGGCTTCAGCCGTTGTTCCGCCGTCCGCCGGCTCTGCGGCGCCCTCCGCGGACGCTTTCCCCGCCGGCGGCGCCCTCCGCGGGCGCCTTCGCCGGGCGGTCCGCCTCCGCGGGACCGTCCTCGATGGGACGCTCCCTCGCTCCGATCGGGCAGGACGGTCGCCTGCCCGTCGAGCCGGCGGTTGACGAACATCCGCGCGGGATCGGCGCTGCGGTTCTTCAGCAGGATGACCGCCGTGAGAACGACCATCACCAGACTCAGCGCCTGCGACACGCGCACGCGCTCGCCGAAGAGCGTCACGATTGAAAAGATACAGGCTGTCGGTCCGCAGCCCCTCGATCCAGAAGCGCCCGATGCCGTACCAGAGGAAGTAAAGCAGGTGTTCTCCCCGTCGAAGCGCCGTACCTTGTCCACCGCAAGGCAGAGGAGCAGCAGCCCCGCGACGTTCCAAAGGCTCTCATACAGGAACGTCGGATGCACGTCGATATAGTGGGTGGCGCTGGTCCACAGCCGCATCCGCCACGGCAGCTCGGTCATGCCGCCGAAGGCCTCGCGGTTGAAGAAGTTGCCCCAGCGCCCGATGGCCTGTCCGATGAAAAAGCCCGCCACGCAGCAGTCGGCAAGCGCCCAAAGGCTGAGCTGCTTTTTTCGGCAAACGAGCCACGCGGTCAAAAATGCCGCGAGGATGCCGCCGTAGATGGCAAGCCCGCCGTCCCAGATGCGGTAGGTCTCCGCCCAGTCGATGCTGCCGTCCGCAAGGCGGAACTGGTCGAGGTAAAAGAGCACATAGTAGACCCGCGCGCCGACGATGGCAAAGGGGATGGCCCAAAGCACAGTGTCGATCACGTCGTCCTCGGTCAGACCGTAGCGCGGCGCGCGCTTCATGCAGAACCACAGGGCGATGAGCAGCCCCGCGGCGATGAGCACGCCGTACCAGTAGATGCCGTTGCCGATGTCGAGCAGCTTGGGCGAGAGGGTAAAGCGCCAGTCGCCGAACAGCCCGGGGAAGCTGATGTCTGCGTTGGGATAACACATTGGGAAGCTCCCTCCTTCTTGGGGAATGAGAATGGACAGCGCGCTGCGCTCCTCGACGATGCTCTCGCGCAGAAACGTCCTCCACATCCGCGCGGGTGACGGAATCGTACACCTCGGGGAAGCGGAAAGGATCAAAGCCGCGGAACGCGCCGTCCGCAACGGATACGGCGATGTTCTCGAAGCTGTTGAGCGCGCGCAGCGTCGAGCCGAAGCTCGCGCGGCGGAGCTGCTGATAGAACGCTCGTCCACGCCCTCGCGCGCGAGGCGCTGCGCCTCGTCCAGAATGGCGCGCACGACCGTCTCGGGCGCATCACTGTCGCCGCCCGCGTAGAGATAGGCAATACCGGGCAGCTGGTCGAAGCCGCCGCCGAAGCTGCCGTTGATGAGACCCTTATCGTAGAGCCGCTGGTAGAGGGCGAGGAATCGCCGAGCAGGATGTCGCAGGCGATGTCCGCGATGATATCCTGCCGCATCAGCGCCGCGCCGTCCGCTGCGGGAGGGCACTTGAAGCCGACGAGGAACTGCGGCATCGAGACCTCCATCGCCTCGCGGCGGCACTTCTCGACGACGCGCATATCCTCCTGCCCGTAGTCGCGCTCGATGACCTCGCCCCGGCTATTCGGCAGGATCTCCTCCGCGATGGCGGCGATCTCGTCGGGCTTCACGTCGCCGACGACGCACAGCATCCATGTTCGCCGGGTCGTAGAACGCCTTGTGGCAGGCATAGAGCGTTTCGGGCGTGATCTGCGCGATGCTCTCCACGGTACCGGCGATGGCGACGCGGGCGGGGGAGGAGGTGGTACAGGCACTCGAGCAGGTTGGTGTAGACCCTCCAGTCGGGCGTATCCTCCACCATGCGGATCTCCTGACCGATGATGCCGCGCTCCTTGTCCACGCTCTCCTGGTGAAGTGGGGGACGGAGACGAACGAGAGCAGGATCTTCAGATTCTCCTCAAAATGCTCCGTGCAGTCGAAAAAGTAATAGGCGGTCGTCGCGTTGGAGGTGAAGGCGTTTGGCTCCGCGCCGTTCTGGCTCAGAACCTGCAAAGCGTTGCCGTCCTCGGTGTCGAACATCTTGTGCTCCAGATAGTGCGCGATGCCAGCGGGTGTATCGTGCCATACGCCGTCGAGCCGGAAGCGCATATCCATGCCGCCGTAGCGCGTGGTGAAAAAGGCGTAGCGTTTGCGGTAGAGCGGGTTTGGGCACAACGGCGACGGTCAGTCCGTTCGGCAGCGTGGTCCGGCACCGTTTCGCCGATGCGGGGATAATTCGTTTCGTTCCACTTCATTGCGCCGCGCCCTCCTTTCCGGTGAGGAAATAGACCGAATGTCGAGCCGGATGCTCCGCGCCGCCTCGGCGACGCGCTCGGGCGTGACGGCCTCGAGCTGCGCGATCAGCGCGTCGGTATCCTCCCACAGCCCCGTCGCAGCCTGTCCAGATAGTATTCCTCCAGCCGGCGCGCTGTCACTCGCGCGAGCGGAGCGAGGAGAGCATACATCCGCGCGCCCTCCAGCTCCCACGGTTCGAAGTCACCGTTCTGCACGGCCTCGAGCTGCGCGGCGATCTCGCGCCGCACGACGCGTATTTGCGCCTCAATGCCGCTCGACACCGTGATGATGCCCTTGGACCGGTGGTAGCCGGACGGGCATAGATAGCACAGCAGGCTTCTCGCGCACGTTCAGAAACAGCTTGGAGTTGGAGTAGCCGCCGAAGATGAGGTTCGCCAGCAGTAGCGCGGGCGTGTCCTCGCTCGCGGCGCGGTAGCCCATGGCGAGCTTCGCCTGCGTCGTCCATCGTCTCCGTGATCTCGCGCACCGTTTCGGGCGCGCCCACACGCTCGGCGACCGCAGGCTCGGCGACCCGCTCGCGCGGGAGCGCCGCCAGCGCACGGTCCAGCGCGCCCTCCACGCGCGCGCAGTCCGCGCTGCCGCAGTAGAACAGCTCGATACGCGCCGTGGCAAAGAAGCTCGTTGTAATAGCGGTAGAGCGTCTGGTTCGTCAGCCTTTCCACGCCCCGTCACAGTGCCGAGCCGGTCGATGCCGTAGCGCTCACCGCGGCATCTCCTGCAAAAGCCGCGCGTCGGCGTAGTCGCGCTTGTCGTTGAGGATGCTCTCAATGGCGTCGATCAGGTTCTCCTTTTCGCTCTCCACATAGTCGCTCAGGAAGCGCCCGTTCCGCGTGAG
>VOFB01003961.1_pt1 | contig 15247 bp, 20 predicted proteins | sample 5384141 | NCBI WGS metagenome assembly VOFB01 (sample SAMN12384721, study PRJNA508395) | human gut metagenome | isolation source: healthy gut A | host: Homo sapiens | reverse complement strand
TGCCGTTCGTGGATGTTGCGCCTGACGCGTGGTATTTCGACGCGGTGAGATATGCCTATGAAAATAGTCTCATGGTGGGGACATCGCCTAACGCGTTCTCTCCCAACGGCATGACGACCCGCCCAGATCGTGACCATCCTGTGGCGGCTGGTGGACAGCCCGGCGGGGGAGGCCCCAGTGGACTTTGCGGATGTGGACCCCGCCGCCTGGTACGGCGAGGCGGTTCGCTGGGCGGCCGGCCAGGGCATCGTGGGCGGCTACGGCAACGGGAACTTTGGTCCCAATGACCCTGTCACCCGGGAGCAGCTGGCGGCGATCCTCTATCGGTTTGCCCAGCACATGGGCTATGACACCGAGGGACAGGCCGACCTGTCCGGGTTCACCGACCTGGCACAGGTGAGCACCTACGCCCGGGAGGCCATGGCATGGTGTGTGGATGCCGGTCTTCTCTCCGGCACCTCTCCCACCACCCTCTCCCCCCGCGGCCAGGCGACCCGGGCCCAAACAGCGGCTGTACTGATGCGTTTGTGCCAAGGGTACGGCATGTAAGTACGCGGCCAGATCAAGGCGTAAAAAAAGACATCTGCTTAGGCAGATGTCTTTTTTTGCAAGCATAGGCTGCAAGCAAACTTTTTTCAAATCAGCAAAATGTAAAAACGGCGGTGAGTTCACATGGGACTCACCGCCGTTGGAGCAGGTAAAGGGAGTCGAACCTCCTATCAAGCTTGGGAAGCTTGCGTTCTACCGATGAACTATACCTGCGTTGAAAACTCCCTTAGTATAGCACGACCAGGAAAAAATGCAAGAGAAAAGTTTCGGCCTTTTTTTTGCTGCGGGCCCGAAGGAACACCTGGCAGCCCGGCGCAATAGAATGGAATACCAGGCGCCGGAGACTCTTGGTTTACGGCAGCTGGCCACGGGTGTTTTGTTTGCCCTATTTGTGACGAATCGGAGGGGCCCGTCATAGTATGGGGAGGCAAGAGCGCCAGTCTGATGAAGTCAGAGGAGGTAATACCATGAATGAAAGGGTTGTACCCAGGCCCGTGCAGGACAGCTGCGGTATCCGGGAGGCCGTGTGTATCCATACAAAAAAGATCTATGACAGCTGTCGGGACAAAGACTGCATTGAGGACCTGCGGGTGTATCCCACCCGTTCCTCCCAGGCGGTCATTGACCGGGCCCTGAGTGTCCGGGGCGGCCGGGCGGAGCTGCTGCAGGCTTACATCGATGTGGAGCCCGCCAGCTATAACCGGGGATTTTTCAGCGTGGATATCCGGTACTACTATCGGATCACCGCGGAGGCCTTTGTGGGGGCTCCCGGCCGGCGGAGATCAGCGGGTTGGCGGTCTTCGACAAGCGGGTTCTGCTCTTCGGCAGTGAGGGCAACGCGAAGATTTTCACCTCCCGTTACCGCCCTGAGGAGCCCGACTGCCAGGGCCTGGGCCGGAGCAATCTCCCCGAGGCTGTGGTGGAGGCGGTGGACCCCATTGTTTTGAGCCTGAAGCTCATTGATCCCTGCGATTTTGTCTGCCCACCCCCCTGCCCGCCCCCCCCTGCAATCCCTGCAATCCCTGCCCCCACCGCCTCCACCCCCTGCGGGTGCTGCGCGGAGAACGAGCTGACGGAAATTCCCCCTGCATCAGCGCCTGCTTCGACTGCGAGCTGGCCTTCGACGGGGCTGCCGGCGGCTCTATGTGACCCTGGGGCAGTTCTCCATGGTCCGGCTGGAGCGGGACGCCCAGCTGCTCATCCCCATGTACGACTACTGCATGCCCACCCGGGAGTGCGCCGGCGGCGATGAGGATGGGGACGACGATCCCTGCGAGATCTTCCGCCAGATTCGCTTCCCTGTGGGCGAGTTCTTCCCCCAGCACCCTGCCGGGGATGGAAGAGGAGGAAAACTGCGGCGGCGGCGCCAGCTGCAGCTGCTGCCGATAAACGGGCCGGAAGGCCTTGGAGCGGCATGAACAGGCGCAACCGGCTGACCAAACTTTTGGTCAGCCGGTTTTTTGTTGGCGGGGAGGGAAGGACTTAGTGGGCCGGGTTGGTGCAAAACCGCGTCAGAACAGCGGCGGTTTGAGCCCGGGTGGCGGTGCCCTGGGGCAGCAGGGTGTCTTGGCTTACCCCGGTGAGAAGACCGGCTTCTGCGGCCCAGGCCACGGCGTCCCGGCATAGCCGCTGATCTGGCTGGCGTCCTGATACCGTATCCCTTATATTGGGCATACCGAAGGAAAAAGACCGCCATCTGTTCCGGAAACGGGCAGCGTCAGGGGAAAACGTGGTGGGACTGGTGCCCCCTGGGCGATCCCGCGGCGTTAGCCCAGCTGACCGCCTCGCGGTACCAAGCGGTGTCGGCCACATCCGCATAGGAGAGGCCGGTGTCTGCGGCAGGGCACCCCTCCAGCCGCCAGAGAAGGGTGACTGCCTGGGCCCGGGTGGTGACCGCCTGGGGGCAAACCTCTTGAGAGGCCCCGTCCATGAGCTGGTGGGTGAGGACATAGTCTATGGCCTCGTGATACCACTGGGGGTCCAAATCAGAGAAACCCGGGCGGGCAGGGGTCCCCCACCGTCACAGGGAGGGGTGAAGATGTGACGGTGATGTTCACCCGGCCGCTGGGCGGAGAGAAGGTGTAGGTGCCGTGCCCGTGGGCGGTCACCGGAAGGGCGGTGCCGCCCCGCTGGGTGACTGTCACTGTTACACCTGGTGGCAGCCCTGGTCGGGGACAGGGGTACTGGTTACGGTGTTGCCCCATTTGGGCCGGGTGGGAGAGAGACGGAGAGGGCACCGTGTATAGGCTTTGTCAGAATCGGGGGATACCGGGTGGGGCCGGGAGGAGGCGGGCCGCTCACCGTGACGGTGCAGGCGGCGGAGGCCTCCCCTGCCCTGGCGGTGATGGTGGCGGTTCCCGGCCCGACCGCAGTGACCAGACCGGCCTGGTCCACCACGGCAACCGTCTGTCGCTGGAGGTCCGCGACACGCGTGGCCTCGGTGGCATCCGCCGGGAGAACAGAGGCCTGAAGGGCTGCGGTGCCGCCTGTGGTGAGGGAGAGCGTACTCTGATCCAGGATTACCTGTTCCACAGGGATGGTGGTGACAGGGTGATCTGTACATAGGGTTTTGGAAGACGCTGGCGGTCAGGTCGTCTCGGTCAACCTTTGCTGGCGCTGCCGGCCTCCTGTGCCGGCTGTCACCTGATAACTGTCTGTATAGGTTAATGTGGGGAGGGCGGTGTATGCGGAAGAGGCGGCCTGAACCGTCACTGTGCTGTCGGCACACCGTGCCGGAGGAAGCGGAGATGCCCTTGGGGGCCGGAGCAGGTGATGGAGACCTGGGCATGTTTTGTACGGTGATCTTGGTCTCGGAAGAGGAGGTGCTGTTTATGATGCCGGCGTACGTGGCGGTAACTTCCAGCGCGCTGGCGTCAATGAGGATGCTGCCTTGGAACTTCCGATGCCGACAGCGCCGGATACGGCGGTTTCCCCCAGATGGTCAGAAGAGACAAGGCAGAATCTCCCTGTCCCATGGAGATGGCCGCATAATTTCGGTATCAGTGGCTTGGGATGGTTTCCGGTGCTGTCAATGGTGATTGGGCCGAGAATGCGTTGAGACCGCCGGTGGTGCCGATGGCGGTGACGCGGGCCTCTCGGAAATGGCAATCCGCGGTTGCCGTTTATGGCAATGCCGGCGGGTTTCCACGGTGACGGTGGCGGACCCGGTGATCTGAATCTGCTGCAAAGCGGACAGGCGTTCCGCAGTGACGGATGCGCGGCCGGAAATGACCAGATCTCTTGCCCGCTGGGCTTCCTCCGTGTTAAGGGTCTCCTCCCGTGGACAGGGAGCCGGCCATCACCTGGGCGCTGCCTGTGATGCAGATGCCGCCGTACCGGTGGAGATGGAGGACCCGTTGGTGTTTATGGTGCCGCCCTGGAGGCGGATGTCACTTGTCACTTGGGGGTCTGTGGCGCTGTCGGGCTGTACCGTGATGATGCCTTCTGCGCTGCTGTGAATGGAGCAGGAGCCTGGGCCAGTGATGGTGATGGGCCCCGGGGTGACGCCCTGGATGCCCACGGTGGGGGGCGTCTTTCGTGCCAATGGTGTTTTCTCCCCACCAAGTGGATGGTGGTCTCTCCGGGTACAAGGAGGTAATCCGGCATGCCGCCGCGCGCAGGGTGAGCGTCCCGTCCTTGTAGTAAATATTGTAGTTGTCTGCGCTGGCATCTTGGGTGGTGACGGTTTCGCCGCGGACCAGGTAATAGGTATCTTTTTGGATTTCCGTCCCGTCGTGACTGCCGATGTGCAGGGTTTCAATGGGCGGGTAGGGGTAAACAGCGGCCCAGCGGCCCAACAGAAGGCACAGCACCAAGGCGGTGCAGAGGCAACAGTCGTCGTTTCATGTTGTGTTCTCCTTTTGTTTCAAAAAAGTGTACATTTAAAACAAAAGAATCGAAATGGAAATGGGGGAGAAATGCCCTTGAAAAAAAGAGATTTTTTGCTATTATAAAAATGGCAAGGGGATCATTTCGGCAATTTAAACGTACACCTTTTCAAATTATCCCATGGGTCTGGAGGGTGTCCTGCTTGAGACGGAGGGAAAAAAGGGCTTGTCCTTTTTGGGGAAAACTGGCTATAATAAAACAATCCATAACCCTGGAAGGAAGGGTGACAGCCCATGAGCCGGACTGGATTTATCCATGACAAACTGGACATCAAGTTTTGATCCTGTATCTGATGGCCCGGGTGGCCTCGCCGTGGATTTTGCCACGCTGGCGGACCTGACCTTTGTGATGACGGGGTGGAGTATTTTGACTTTGCCGCGTCGGTGGCGGAGTTGGTGGAGACAGGACACCTCCAGCTGGAGGAGAACGCTATACCATCACCGAGAAGGGCCGGCGCAATGGGAAAATCTGTGAGAGCAGCCTGGCCTTCTCCGTCCGGCGGAAGTGTGACCGAACCTGGCCTGGGTCAACGGCGTCCTCCGCCGGGACGCCCAGGTGCGGGCGGAGATCCTTCCCCTGAGGACAGCGGGGTCACCCTGCGGCTGATCCTGGACGATGACAAGGGGAATATTATGACCCTGGACATGCTGACGGTGTCCGAGGAGCAGGCCGGCCAGCTGGCGGAGAACTTCCGCCCAGCCGGAAAAGCTTCTATGAGAGCATTCTGCAAACCCTGTTGGAAAATCAGGAGGAATAACCGGCCCCTGCGGTAACGGGGCCCTGTAACCGATGAAAACCGACCAGCGGTATCTGCCGGTCGGTTTTTGGTTCTGTTCCGTTGTCATTCGGGGGAAAGGGAGGGGAGGGGCCCCTTGTTCTGGCGTTGAGAAATGCGATGGAAACGCATTCAGACGCCCGAACCCGGCGGCACTGCTTGATGTTTCCGTCGGATCAGCCATTATTTTTTGGTGTTTTTCGGGAAAAGAAAGAAATTCCGGGCTTTTTTTGTGGCAATGTTGGCCCCAATTTGGTATACTACGATTATATGGAGTGGAGCCGGCAGCTTGGCTCCGGCCAAAAACCCGGGCCGCTGCCCGGCGGGGACATGCCTCCGCCGGCGGTGTGCCCCGAAAGGAGGACGACGTGTACAAACCCACCCACGCGGCCCAGCCGGACCGGCGCCCCTGTGGGAGGCCCTGATTCTGGCGGCCCTTCTGGCCCTGTTTTTTGGCCATCCAGCTGCCCCAAGCTGGACAGCGTCCCCTGGGACCAGTATGAGTCTTGGCGTCAGTCGGACACGCAGCATCGCGGTCAACTATGTCCAGTACGGTATGGATCTGCTCCACCCCCAGCTGAACTATGACGGGGTGTCGGAAAAACTACGCCCAGCTGGAGCTTGCAGATCGTCCCCTATCTCTCCGCGCTGGTGTTTCAGCTGACAGGCACCATGACCCCGGTGGTGCCCCCCGGCTGCTGTGTATGCTGTTCTTTTTGGGCTCGGCCTGGTTCCTGTACCGGCTGATGGGGGATCTCCGGCCGGTGGCCTGCACTGGTTGGGCTGGGGATCTACCTTTTTTTGCCCCTGTCGATGATGACCGCCCGTGATCCAGCCGGAGGCCTGCGCCCTGTTTTTTTACTGTGGCGGGTGTGGCTGCTCTGGCGTTTCCAGCAGACCCGGCGGCTGGCCTTCCTGTGGGGGGCCTCAGCCATGACCGCCGTGGCCATTATGGAAAAGACCCCGGTGGCCTTTTGTGGGGCTGGTGTTTCTGTATGTGCTCTTTTCCCTGGGGGCCTGGCCTGCCTGCGCTCTCCGGTGTTCTACGGCTGCGGGCTGCTCACCCTGGGGCCGCCGGTGGCGCTGATCCTGTATACCTCCCACCACTCGGTGTTCCGCTTTGTGGATGGCATTGGCCTCAAGCACATTTTCAGCAAGGAGATTCTCTCCATCTTTACCGCCGAGGGGCAGCAGTTTTTCTGGGAGGCGCTCCCTCCCGCTTCGGCTGGGGCGCGGTGATTTTGGGCTGTGTGGGGCTGTTTTTTTTGCCGTGCGGCGTAAGCTCCACTTTTTATGGGTGTGGGCTCTGGCCTTTGCCCTGGAGTGTGTCACCATTGTGGCAGTGATTCGCTTCCCCTATTATCTGGTGTTCCTGCTGCCGCTGTGCGGCGCCCTCTGCGGTGGCGGTCCAGTCTTTGGCGCGCCTCCGCCTTCCCCTGGCGGCGGTGGCCTGCGCGGCGGTGGCGGTGACGACGGTGCAGGGAAACCTGGCCCTGTGGCCTCAAACCCAGGCGGACCCTATTATTGCGGAGGTGGGTCAGTTTATCCAGGCGCACACCCAGCCCGACGAGGGGGTTGCCATCGGCGTGAACAACCCGTCCTACCTGAACGCTGCCAACCGCCGGGGGATACCGGGCAAACATCGCCTATTATGACTACATTCCCACCGGGCCGGAGGCGGAGGTCACCTATTTTATCGAACACGGCGTGCGCTGGTTCGTGGTGGTCCAGGGGTGGGTTTACAATGACGAGGACGGGGCTTACCGGACCTATCTGCGGGAGCAGTTCCCCGTGGCGGCCACCGGGACCAACTGCGTGATCTATGATCTGCAGGGAGAGTGAGGCGTCGGCAATGATGCGTTGGGTGCAGGCGATCTGGCACCGCTTTGAAAAAAATCATTCGTTATCTATTTTGTTCTATCATCTCCACCGTGTTTGATGTGGCCATTGTCTGGTGCCTGTACCATTTGGCGGGGTGTCCCTGGTGGTGGCCAACACAGTGGGCGTAGTGGCCGGGTTTTCTCATCAGCTATGTGCTCTCGGCCCGGCAGGTGTTTGAGACCCGGTATGACGCGGCCTCCTTCGCCATCTTTTTTTGCCACCTTCCTGATGGGGCTGGTGTGTGCCGACGGGCTGATCCTGTGGACCGAACACCTGGTCTCCCCCTTCCTGCCCAAGGGTTGGGCGTTTTTGGTGGGTAAGGGGGTATCCATTGTGGGGCCCTTCTTCCTGATGTATTTTGTGCGGAAATATGCTTTCCAAAAGCTGGAGAGCAAGAGAAAGGGGTCGTAGGATGCCAACCTTGTTTGTCTATCTGCCCTGCTACAACGAGGCGGGAAACCTCCGGCGGCTGACCGAGGAGTGGCTGGCCGAGGCGGAGGCGCTGGCCCGGACAGGCTACCAGCTGACAGTGATCCCGGTGGATGACCGAAGCACCGATGACACGCTGGCCATTGCCCGCCAGCTGGCGCAGGAGCAGGCGCGGGTCCGGGTCATTGCCCACGCAGTCAACCAAAACCTGGGGGGTGTGGTAAAGACCGCCATCGGGGACTTCCTCCAGGTGTCCCAGCCGGGGACCTGATGTGCCTCATGGACGGGGACGACACCCATATAAGCCCCGGTTCATCCACGGGATGCTGGCGAAAATTACCCGGGAAAAACAGTGCGTCATCGCCTCCCGGTATCAGCCGGGGGCCCGGGTCCAGGGGCTCCAGGCCAGCCGAAAGCTCTTCAGCGACGGCGCTCGCCTCTACTACACGTTGGTCCTCCACGTCCCCGGGGTGAAGGACTATACCTGCGGCTACCGGTGTATACCCGCCCCGCCCTCCAGGCAGGGGTGGCGCGCTATGGACAGGCGCTGGTGGAGAAGAAGAGCTTTTGCCTGCATGATGGAGCTGCTCTACAAGCTCTACCGCTGCGGCTGTACCTTTGCCGAGGTCCCCTTTACCCTGTACTACGACAGCAAGGAGGGGGAGAGCAAGATGAACCTGGGCAAAACCATCCGGGACAGCTTCCTCACAGCTTTGAGGCTGCGGGTGCGGGGATGAGATCACAGGAGAAAGCCTGGACAAAACCAGTGGAAAAAGAAAAAACCGCCTGACAGAGCAATGCTCTGCCAGGCGGTTTTTCTGTATGGTGCCATTAAAACAGCGGTGCGAACAGCCGGTAAATGGATTGGAGCAGCCGGTGGAACAGGGGAAGGGTGCGGCAGTCTGCCAGGGTGATCTCCTGGCAGACCTCCAGGGTCTGGAGAAAGTCGTCCCGGACCGAAAGGACGGCGGGGTCGCCGCAGAGCCAGACGCCGTTTTCAAACTGGAGATAGAAACCCGGTAGTCCAGGTTGCAGCTGCCCACCGAGGCGTAGAGATCATCTGCCACCACGGTCTTGCTGTGGATAAAACCGGGGGTAAATTCATAGATGCGGGCTCCCGCCTCCAACAGCACGGGGGTAGTTGGACTGGGTCACGGCGAAGACCACTTTCTTGTCAGGGATATGGGGGGTCATGATCCGCACATCCACCCCGGACCGGGCGGCGGTGCACAGGGCGGCAGTGATGGTCTCGTCAATGGCCAGGTAGGGGTGGTGAGGTAGAGGTACCGCTTGGCCTTGGTGATCATTTGCAGGTGGAGGTCGGCGCAGACGGTGTCGGCGGGGTTGGGGGGTGTCGGTATAGGGGACCACGATGCCGCCGGTGGTGTTCAGGGGGCAGGGTCCGGGGACGGAAGAGCCGGAAGTCGGACCGGGATTCTGGTGGTCCCACATAGTCAGGAAAAAGACCGTGAGGCTCCACCGCCTCCCCCGGAGGCGGAGGGCGTTGTCCTTCCAGTAGCCGAAGCGTTCCTTCCGGTCAATGTATTCGTCGGCCATGTTCAGGCCGCTGACAAAGCCAGTCACCCCGTCAATGACGCAGATTTTCCGGTGATCCCGGTTGTTCTGGTGAATGGAGAGCACCGGCAGCAGGGGCTGGAATACCCGGCAGAGGATGCCCCGGGCGTGGAGCTGGTCCGGGTAGTTGATGGGCAGGGTGGCGGCGGAGCCTACCCCATCGTAGATCACCCGGACATCCACGCCCTGGGCGGCTTTGCGGGTGAGGATGTCCAGGACGTCCGACCACATGGACCCCTCGGCGATGATGAAGTATTCCAGAAAGATATAGTCTTTCGCCTGTTCCAGCTCCTCCAGAAAGTTGGGGAAAAGGACGCGCCGGAGGAAAAATACGCGGTCTCCGTGTTGGTGTAGGCCGGGCACAGGGCGGCGTGCCCCAGGTACCAGGCCTGCTGCATGGCGTCGGGCCCATACCGCATCAGGTCCGTGGTGGACAGCCGGGAGGGCAGCTGGCGCTTGAGGGTCCGCCGGGTCTCCTCCCGGTGGTAGTGGGGTCAGAGCGGGCGCCGCCCAAGATAATGAACATGACCCCGCCGATCAGAGGGACCAGGAGGATGGGGATGATCCAGGCAATTTTATAGGCCAGCTTGATTTCCAGGTGGAGATGAACAGTGCCATCACCAGGCTGACCAGCACGCAGATCCAGTAGAAGTAGACGAAATACTGGGAAAAGAGGACCAGCAGCACCACATAGATGGCAAACTGTAGTGGGCAATGCCGGCGGCAATGAGGAACATACGCCGCCGGCGGGGGAAAAGGCGCTGTGAACTTTTTGCTGGACTCGTTTCATAGGGATGGTAGGCCTTTCTTATGGAGAGGGGCGGAGGGTCATTGGAGCACCACATTTTCCTCCCCCAGCAGCTCTTTTCAGCTCCTGGAGCAGGGCGGGTGGAGCAGGCACCGCCCCCAGCCGGCTGCTTGGAGTCGGCCAGATAGAGCACGGCGGTCTGCTGGCCGGGGAAGAGGACAAAGAGGTTGCGTACCCGGGTGAGCAGGGGGATCGTCGCCCGCCAAAGCGCAGATAGAGCTTCCGGAGAGGGAGCGGCAGCGCCGGCCGGTTCCGGGACCTGGCTGAGGGGTGACCCGGTCACACATGAGCTGGGGGGCTTTCTCGTCCCGGACGGAGATCCTGCCGCTGGCCAGGATGGGCAGGTTGCCTGGAGGTAGCCGCCGCTCTCCTCCAGCACCCGGGAGAAGACCAGCAGTTCCATGGACGCGGTGTCGTCCTCCAGGCTGACATAGGCCATGAGGGATTGTTCTTGGTGGTCTTGGTCTTGGCCGTGGAGATCACCACCCCCGGCCAGGGAGGATGCGCTGGCCGTCCCTGGAACTGGGTGGGGCCCTCCTCCTGGGCGAAGTCCTCCAGCACCGAGGCGATGGGGACCGCCCCTGGGCCCGAACCGTATCCCGATAGGCGTCCATGGGGTGGCCGGAAAGGTAGAGGCCGGTGACCTCCTTTCCATGGTCATCAGCTCCTGGGGGAGAACTCCGGCATGTTGGCCCGGTGGACCAGCCCACGGGTTCCTGCTCCGCCTGCCCCAGGGATTCCGAACAGGTCCAACTGGCCTCCAGGTTTTTCCGGCGGTTCCGGCTGAGGCGATGCCGTCCAGCACCTGCCGAAGACCGTCCATCAGTTGGGAGCGCCGCAGCCCATGGCGTCAAAGGCCCCGGCCCGATGAGGCTCTCCAGCACCCGCCGGTTCAGGTCATGGTCGAACATGCGGTCGCAGAAGTCCATAAAGTCTGTAAAGGGTCCATCTGCCTCCGCCGGGCCAGCAAACTGCGTTGATGACGCTCCGGCCCACACCCTTCAGGGCCACCAGGCCGAAGCGGATGCCCCCCTCGGAGACGGTGAAGTCCGCCTCCGACTCGTTGATGTCCGGGGGCAGCAGGCTGATGTGCCACTCCTTGCACTCGGCGATATACTCCGCCACCTTGTCGCTGGAGTCCAGCACCGAGGTGAGCAGCGCGGCCATATACTCCCGGGTGTAGTGGCATTTGAGGTAGGCCGTCTGATAGGCCACGATCGCATAGGCGACGGCGTGGGCCTTGTTGAAGGCGTAGTTGGCAAAGTCGTAGATCTCGTCGTAGATGCTCTGGGCCACCGCCTCGGGGGATGCCGTTGGCGGCGCAGCCGGCGATGCTCCGCGCCGGGTCCCCGTGGAGGAAGGTCTCCCGCTCCCGCTGGATGTCCTTCACCTTTTTCTTGGACATGGCCCGGCGCACCATATCCGCCTGGCCCAGGGAGTAGCCGCCCAGCTGCTGGAAGATCTGGATCACCTGCTCCTGATACACGATGCAGCCGTAGGTGTTGGACAGGATGGGCACCAGAGCGGGGTGCTTGTAGCTGACCTTCTCCGGGTTGTGCTTGCAGGCGATGAACCGGGGGATGGAATCCATGGGGCCGGGGCGGTAAAGCGCGATGATGGCGGTGATATCCTCGATGCTCTGGGGCTTGAGGCCGAGGCACACCCCGGTCATGCCGGTGGACTCCATCTGGAACACGCCGGAAGTACGGCCGTCGGAGAGCATTTGGAAGGTCTCCGGGTCATCCTCCGGGAATGGCGTGCAGGTCAAAGTCGGGGGTTGGCTGGACCATCTTCACCGCGTCGTCCAGCATCGTCAGGTTCCGCAGGCCCAGGAAGTCCATCTTTAACAGGCCCAGCTCCTCCAGGGTGGTCATGATATACTGGGTGACTACCAGGTCGTCGTTTTTGGCCAGGGGGAACGTAATCGCCCACCGGGTTGCGGGTGATGACCACCCCGGCGGCGTGGGTGGAGGTGTTCCGGGGCATCCCCTCGATGGGCCTGGCGGTGTCGATGAGCTTTTTCACCTGGTGGGGTCCGTCGTAGGAGTCCTTCAGCTGCTTGGACAGCTTCAGGGCGTCGTCCAGGGTGATGTGCAGGGCCCCGGGCCCGCTGGGGATCTGCTTGGCGATCACATCCACGTCGGCGTAGGGCATGTTCAGCACCCGGCCCACGTCCCGCACCGCCCCCCGGGCGGCCATGGTGCCGAAAGTGACGATCTGGGCCACGTGGTCGGCGCCGTACTTGTGGGCTACGTAGTCAATGACCTCCTGCCGCCGGCGGATGCAGAAGTCGATGTCGATATCGGGCATCGTGACCCGCTCCGGGTTCAGAAAGCGCTCGAAGTACAGGCTGTATTTCACGGGGTCCAGGTCGGTGATGTTCAGGCAGTAGGACACCATGGACCCCGCCGCTGAGCCCCGCCCCGGCCCCACGGGGATGCCGTGGCCCTTGGCGTAGGCGATGAAGTCGGAGACGATGAGGAAGTAGTCCACAAAGCCCATCTTGCCGGATCATGGCCATCTCATAGGCCAGCTGTTTCCAGATTCCTCCTGGGGCTGGGGATAGCGCCGGGCGAAGCCGTCCATGCACAGCGTTCTCGAAGTAGGCGTCCCCGTCGGTCCACCCCGGGCAAGCTGGAAGTGGGGCAGGTGGTACTTGCCGAACTCGAACGTCCACGTTGCACAGCTGGCGATCTTCACGGTGTTCTCCAGGGCCTCCGGGTAATTGGGAAAGAGGGCGGCCATCTCCGCCTCGGTCTTCACGTAGAACTCCTCGGTCTCGAACTTCATCCGGTTTGGGTCATCCACCGTCTTGCCCATCTGGATGCACATGAGGATGTCCTGCATCTCCGCGTCCTCTTTCCGCAGATAGTGGGCGTCGTTGGTGGCCACCAGGGGGATGCCCGTCTCCTCGTGCAGCCGAATCAGCCCCCCGTTCACCTGGCGCTGGACCGGGATGCCGTGGTCCTGGAGCTCCAGATAGTAGCCATCCGCGCCGAACAGTTCCCGCATCTCCAGGGCAACCTCTTTGGCCTTGTCATAGTCCCCTGCAGCCAGCAGCTTGGGCACCTCGCCCCCAGGCAGGCGGAGCAGGCGATCAGGCCGCCGCAGTGCTCCCGCAGCAGGTCCAGGTCGATGCGGGGCTTGATGTAGAAGCCCTCCAAGAACGCCTGAGAGACCATGTAGGAGAGATTGCGGTAGCCCCTCCTCATTCCGGCACAGCAGGACCAGGTGGTGGAAGGAGGAGTCGAACTCGTGGACCTTCTGGAAGCGGGTGCGGCCTCTGGGGGCCACATACACCTCACAGCCGATAATGGGCTTGATCCCGGCGGCCTTACAGGCCTTGTAAAAATCGACGACACCGTACATGACCCCGTGGTCGGTGATGGCCACCGCGTCCTGTCCGATCTCCCGGACCCGCTCCACCAGCTTCTTGATGCGGCACGCGCCATCCAGAAGGGAGAATTCCGTATGCAGATGTAAGTGGACAAAGGCCATAAGCCCCTCCTTCTTCTCCGGAAAAGACGCAAACAAATTTGGAGCAGGACCTCTTGCTGCCTCTTTTCTCTGTCGGTCAGGTCTGTTCTTCTCAAATCCTATACAGCAGGGCGGCCCCACGGAGACGCCGGTCGGGGCCGCCCCGCGGCACACATCACAAAGAGTCTCTATTTCCGAAGGACCTTCTCCAGCGGCTTTCCCTTTGCCAGCTCGTCGATCAGCTTGTCCAAATACCGGATCTTCCGCATCAGTGGGTCCTCGATCTCCTCCACCCGGACGCCGCAGACGGTCCCTGTGATCTTCCCGCAGCTGGGGTTCATCCGGGGCGCTTCCCGGAAAAAGGTCCCATAGTCTATGTCCAGGCTGAGCTGCCGCTCCAGGCCCGCCCGGTCGTATCCGGTCAGCCAGCAGATGACCTCATCCACCTCCTGCCGGGTGCGGCCCTTCCGCTCCGCTTTGGCCGTCAGCAGCGGATATATCTTCGACAGCTTCATGGAGAATACTTTTTCCTGTTCCATATCATCCCTCCGCCGCCTTTTTCAAGGGTCTCCCCTGCCAGATGGCATATCGTCCAAAGGCCTCCATTTATTCCCCGCGGCTCCTCCGCTTTGCTATCATGCCCGCTGTGATCTGACACAGCCGGGTAAACAGGTATCCCAGGGCCGCGCCGATAAAGTTCAGGATGGAGTCGTCCACATCTGCCGCGCCGGTGGCGGTCACCCACTGGATGTACTCCACGCCGCAGGACACCAGCGCGGCCAGGGGCAGAAAGGTCCAGAAGTGGCGCATAGGCCGGAACATCACCGGCATCAGCACCCCCAGCGGCACCAAAATCACCACATTGCCCAGCAGATTGGTCACGCTGACAAAGCTGCCCGTCCGCCGGTAGTAGATGATATAGTTTCGGATGGTGTGGAAGGGCTCCAGATTCACAGCCCCGCCATAGCCCCGGTCCAGGTGGAACAGCCCGCCGAAAACAGCAGCACCGACAGGATGCACAGGTAGTAGAGCAGCAGGACCCACAGGGCCCCGTGCGGTAACGCCGCCGCTGCTCTCCCCGCAGCTTCCTCAGACGCAGCAGCACCCCGGTCCCTGCCAGCAGCACGGTCAGGATGGGGATCGCCATCTGCACCGGGAGCGAGCCTGTCCCCAGGATCAGCCAGAACAGGTTGACGGCTCCGGCGGTCAGATAACAAATCAAGGTCATAGATCTCTCCCGTGGTATCAGATAGTTTTGCCGGGCCCCGCCCCTCGCCCCGGGCCTGCCCCAGCTCCACCAGCTTACGCAGCAGGTGGTTCAGGGCCGACTTGGTCGCCGGCGGGTCCTTCCCACAGGGTAACAGACCCTGTGGGAGCCCTTAGGGGCTTAAAATCCTCGGGCGAACTGAATTCGCCCTGCGGGAATTCTCCGCTTCGCTCCGAATTCATGTGTGCCCCGCCCCTCGCCCCGGGTCTGCCCCAGCTCCACCAGCTTACGCAGCCGGTGGTTCAGGGCCGACTTGGTCGCCGGCGGGTCCTTCCCACAGGGTCACAGACCCTGGGAGCCCTTAGACTTAAAAATCCTCGGGCGAACTGAATTCGCCCTGGGAATTCTCCGCTTCGCTCCGAATTCATGTGTGCCCCGCCCCTCGCCCTGGGCCTGCCCCAGCTCCACCAGCTTACGCAGCCGATGGTTCAGGGCCGACTTGGTCGCCGGCGGGTCACACAGGGCCGCCAGCCCGCCAGAGTGTCCTCCGGGTGCTCCAGCCGCAGTCGGGCCGTCTCCCGCAGCTTGTCCGGCAGGCCCTCCAGCTGCCCGGACTGCTCCAGGCTCCGGATCGCCTCCAGCTGGACCTGGGCCGCCT
>VOFB01002413.1_pt1 | contig 15260 bp, 27 predicted proteins | sample 5384141 | NCBI WGS metagenome assembly VOFB01 (sample SAMN12384721, study PRJNA508395) | human gut metagenome | isolation source: healthy gut A | host: Homo sapiens | reverse complement strand
AACTTCCATCAGTTCTGTTGCTCCGCCCGGTGTGTTCTGTTTGCCTGATACTGCAGTACGAAGCGGCCACATAACATAACCGATCTTATATTCTTTCTCTCCCGCAAAACTTTTGAGTGTCTCAAACAAAGAATCATTGTCAAACGCTTCCTGCGCTTCAAGAACCGGAAGCACTTCCCGCAAAAGCACGAGTCCTTTCTCAGGATCCGTTTTCATCTTCTTATGTCTGTATAATTCGTTATCATACTCGGAACTTCCTCAAAAGAAGTCAATTTGTTCGCAAATATCCGGAAGGATCTCGATTCTTGTTTTTTACAAGCGCCGCAATCTTCTTCAGGTCATAGTCTTTCGTGACTGCCTTTTTTTAAATACGGTTCTGCCAACTCATAAAATCTGTCAAAATCCATCGCCTTTAAATATTCGCCGTTCATCCATTTTAATTTTACCGTATCAAACACAGCGGGAGATTTACTCATATGGCGATAGTCAAACGCCTCTACTAATTCCTCCAAAGAAAAAATCTCTCTGTTGTCAGAAGGACACCATCCAAAAGCAAAAGCCACATAATTCACAACCGCTTCTGACACAAATCCTGATCGATCAAATCCTCATAAGAAGCATGACCGCATCTTTTACTTAATTTTTATGGTTTTCATCTGTGATAAGCGGACAGTGTACATAAACCGGAATTTCCCATCAAACGCCTCATAGAGACGATTGTATTTCGGCGCGGACGAAAGATATTCATTCCACGGACGACATGTGTGATCCCCATAAGATGATCGTCTACTACATTTGCAAAAGTTATAAGTCGGAAATCCATCGGATTTGATCAGGATCATATCGTCCAACTCATTGTTCGGCACTGTAATATTCCCGTAAATCTCGTCATGGAATGTTGTCTCCCCTCATTCGGAACATTCAGACGGATCACCCATGGTTTTCCTTCCGCAAGGTTTTTCTCCACTTCTTCTTTACTAAGGCCGAGACAATGCTTGTCATAAACAACAATATCTGTTCCGTCGTCAGAAACCGATGTTTTTCAGACTTTCAAGACGCTCTTTATCACAGAAGCAGTAATAAGCGTCTCCCTGTTCTACAAGTGTTTCGCATAATCCAGATAAAGTCCGGATGCCTGTCTTTCACTTTGAACGTACGGACCGAATCCTCCGTCTTTATCAGGTCCTTCATCATGAAGAAGTCCTGTTTTTCCATTGTTCTGTATATGATATCAAGCGCGCCTTCAACAAAACGCTCCTGGTCTGTATCTTCTACTCTTAAAATAAAATCTCCGCCTTCATGCTTTGCAATTAAATATGCATAAAGCGCTGTTCTTAAATTCCCCACATGCATTCTTCCGGTCGGACTGGGCGCAAATCTTGTTCTTACTTTTATTTTCCATGTTTTTCTCCACTTCTATTTCTTCTATTTTCCTGCTCTGTGCAGTGTCCCGGCTCTGGCCGTTTCATTTTTCTGTCACAGAACCTGTCTTCTGTATAAAACTTACAGGCAACATTATAAAACAACTGCAAAATGTTCAAGACGCTGTATACTTTCTTTTTCACCGTCTCAGTTCAATATAAGACGGCAAACTCCTGATTTCTAAAACGGAACAATCAGAAGCATCCAAGACGGAAATTCCCGCCCGGTCAAACGCTCCGTCCGCAATTTCTGTCACATGTGAAGGAACTTTATAATTTCCCGTTCTTGCCGGAGAAATGCCAAAAGACACGTTCCGTCTTTTGAAAATAAAACTCCGTCCTCTGTATAATATCCTGCGGAGGTCTCCATTTCAATCCATCCAAGTGAAGTCAAATCTGTAAACGCACGTTCTTCAATCTCTGATATATTAGCAGGAATATAGATTTCTGAAATAATATCTTTACAGGAAGCGAATGCTCCTGCCGCAATTCCCCTACATCCTTCTGAAAGGAAGTATGAGATATCCGTCTTCCGAAATAACCGACAGATCAGAAATCCCGCAAATCATTCCTGACGCGTCTGTAACAAATCCGCCGCCTATTACTGTTTTATCTCCTACACCGCCTTCTTCTAAAGCCGGATCATCCGATATATTTTCATCGATTACCGGAATGTCTGACAATTCTCCGCTGATCGGCGGATCATTTGGCAGAATCGTCTCAATGATCGGAGCATCCGGTACGGTTTTTCTTCTCCAGGCAAAATGTTCGATATAGTTTCTTCAGCCATCAAAGCATCCGATATCGCATCTTCAACCGGTAAAACAACTGCCGCGCTGTTTCCCGTATTCAAATCTTCCGAGCGCTCCGATATAACCGCAGGCACAGTGAAAAGATCAGCTGAAACATCTGCCGAAATCTGAATCTCGGTTACCGAAATCATAAAAGAACCTGTTGTTCCTACTCCCGCCGCATATTCGGCGACAGCTCTTCCTGCCATATCTTTCAGCGAACACTTCCGAAATTTATCGTCTCCATTCCCTGCCCCATCATACCGACAGTCAAAACGGCTGCCATAAGAAAAACGAAAAACAGTTTTCTTATTCTGTCATACACTGCCCTTAAATATCCTGTCTCATAAAACACACCACAAAATTCCATCTTTTAATATCCTCTCATTCGCTTTGCTTTGGAAAAATTTCCCATTACTTCACTATGATAAATACCAAAAAAAAAGGAATGCTGCAATCCCTGCAACACTCCTTAGCACATTTCTATATAATATTTTTTAATATGAACAGCATCAATTATACATTGATCTCCGCTTTCATACCAAGCTCTTTTTCATTTTCCTGCAAAAACGGATAAATGACATTTTTCAGATAAGCGTCAACCTGCTCTCTTGCGTCCTACGTATTTTGCCGGATCCATCGTCTTTTCAGATCTTCTAAGCTCATATTAAAGGCCTGATCTTCCGCAATCAACTCCAAGAAGGTTATTGTCAAGACCGTTTTTCTTTTACGTTCTTTCCTGCTTCCATGGAAAGCTCACGGATACGCTCATGAAGTTCCTGACGGTCTCCGCCTGCCTTAACTGCATCCATCATGATATTCTCAGTTGCCATAAATGGAAGCTCATTTCTGAGTCTTTTTCAATTACCTTTGGATAAACGACAAGACCGTCAACAACATTCAGACAAAAGATCAAGAATGCCGTCGATCGCAAGAAATCCCTTCCGGAACGCTGAGACGCTTGTTGGCTGAGTCATCAAGTGTTCTTTCAAACCACTGTGTAGCAGTAGTGATAACCGGATTGAGAACATCAACCATAACATATCTTGAAAGTGAACCAATACGCTCACTTCTCATTGGGTTACGCTTGTAAGCCATAGCCGATGAACCGATCTGATTCTTTTCAAACGGCTCTTCGATCTCTTTTAAGTGTTGGAAGAAGACGAATGTCATTTGAAAACTTTATGCGCACTTGCGGCGATTCCCGCCATCACATTCAGCACCTCGTATCCACTTTTCTTGAATATGTCTGACCGGAAACAGGGTAACAAGCTTTAAATCCCATCTTTTCCGCGATCATCGGATCGATCTTATCGATTGTTTCCTGATCTCCGTCAAAAAAGCTCCAAAAACTCGCCTGAGTTCCTGTTGTTCCCTTCGATCCGAGAAGTTTCAAGCTCCCAGAACATAATCCAAATCTTCCAGATCCATCTCGAACTCCTGCATCCAAAGTGTCGCTCTCTTTCCGACTGTTGTCGGCTGAGCCGGCTGGAAATGTGTAAACACAAGTGTCGGCTGACTTTTTCTGCTCTTCTGCAAATTTTGCCAGCTCGGCAATTACATTGATCAGTTTTCTGCGTACAAGTTTCAACGCCTCGGACATCACGATAATATCTGTGTTATCTCCGACATAACAGGATGTCGCGCCAAGATGAATGATTCCTTTTGCTTTCGGGCACTGTACGCCATATGCATACACATGAGACATTACATCGTGACGTACGATCTTCTCCCGTTCTTTTGCCACATCATAATTGATGTCATCTGCATGTGCTTTTAATTCCTCAATCTGTTCATCTGTAATATCAAGTCCCAGTTCTTTTTCTGTCTCCGCAAGAGCAATCCAGAGTTTTCTCCATGTGCGGAACTTCTTATCCGGCGAAAAAATGTACTGCATTTCTCTGCTCGCATAGCGTTCGGAAAGAGGACTTACATAACGATCATTGCTCATGTCTGGTTCTCTCCTTTTTTGTATCATACAATCCTTTTCTTATTTGATGCCGATCCGTTTAAATACTTCCTGATAAGCATCTTCTACATTTCCCATATCTCTGCGGAAACGGTCTTTGTCAAGTTTTTCATGTGTTTCTTTATCCCAAAGACGGCATGTATCCGGTGAAATCTCATCTGCAAGAATAATATCTCCGTGATATCTTCCGAACTCGATCTTAAAGTCGATCAGATCGATTCCCGCTTCGTCAAAGAACTTTTTCAAAACATCGTTTACTTTAAATGTATACTCTGTAATCTTATCGATCTCTTCTCTTGTAGCCGCTCCGATGGCAATCGCAAAATAATCATTGATCAGCGGATCTCCAAGCTCATCGTTTTTATAACTGAATTCCAAAGTCGGTGCGAGCAGTTTTTCTTCCTTCTTCGATTCCCAGTCTCTTAGAGAAACTTCCTGCTGCCACGTTACGAACGATTACTTCCAGCGGAACGATCTCCACTTTTTTCACGGCTGTCTCTCTATCGCTGAGTTCTTCTACATAATGTGTCGGAACTCCTTCTTTTTCCAAAGCATGGAAAACATAATTCGTCATACGGTTATTGATTACGCCTTTTCCGACGATCGTTCCTTTTTCTCCCCGTTAAAAGCTGTCGCATCATCTTTATAATCAACGATCACAACATCCGGATCCTCTGTGGCAAATACTTTTTTGCTTTTCCTTCATAGAGCTGTTCTAATTTTTTTCATAACATCCACACCTGTCCTTTTCATTAATTTTTCAAATCTGAGTGATTAGTATACGGCATGTCTTATTTTTAATACATCCCGCAAATCCGATTATAATATAAGGCGGAGGAAAATCAACATACCCTCCGCCTTGTATTTCTGTCATCTCATTATTTTATTCATTGCCATTTAATAAGTTTTCTTATAAACAAAGTATTATTTATTACTTTTTTATAAAAACATTATTTAGAAACTCATCCATTAGTAAAACGAGACAAAAACTGCTTCGTTCTCTCTTCTTTCGATTTTTCAAAACTTCCTCCGGAGTCCCCTGTTCCAAAATACATCCTCCATCCATAAAAATCACCTGGCTGGACACATCTCTTGCAAACGCCATTTCATGTGTGACGATGATCATCGTCGTCTCCTGGTCTGCAAGACTTTGGATCACTTTCAACACTTCTCCCGTTAATTCAGGATCAAGCGCCGACGCTCGGCTCATCAAAACATAAGATATCCGGCTTTAACGCAAGGGCTCTGGCGATTGCGACACGCTGACACTGTCCGCCGGAAAGCTGATGTGGATAATTTTCCATACGATCCGCAAGTCCCATCTGGGTCAGAAGCCTCCTTGCCTCTTTTCAATCTCCTCATGGATCTCTTTTTTTTTATGTTGTTTATAATCCGGTTGTTCTTTTTTGCGAGAAGCTCTTTTGCCAACATTACATTTTTCAGAGCCGTATACTGCGGGAACAGATTAAACGATTGAAATACCAACCCGAAATGAAGCCGTTTTTTCCGAATTTCTCCCTCCTGTGAAGTTATGGGATCATGAATATCAAACAATGTTTCTCCGTTTACACTGATCGATCCACCGTCCGGTCTTTCCAGAAAATTCAAACACCTAAGCAGCGTCGTCTTTCCGCTTCCCGAAGAACCGATAATTGAAAGAACCTGTCCTTTCTCAAGAGAAAAGGTGATGTCTTTCAACACTTCCGTTCGATCAAAACTTTTACTCAAATGTTCTACTTCAAGAATTGCCACACGCTCCACCTCCTACTTGAAATAATCCAGTTTCTTCTCAAGACGTCCCCAGAAGCACTGTCAAAATACCGTTAAAGATCAGATAATATACCGCTGTAAAAAAGAGCGGCCAGATGACTCCGGCAATTCCCTGCGATCCTTTCAGAAATGCCTGTCCTGCCCATATAATTTCCTGAAGCGCAATAATGCGGGCAAGAGACGTATCTTTCACAAGAGTAATGATCTCATTAGACATCGGAGGTACGATCCGTTTTACCATCTGAAGCAAAGTTACCTTGAAAAAAATCTGACTTCGCGTCATGCCAAGCAAAGCCCCGCCTCTTCCTGACCATGCGGTACTCCCTGAATACCGCCTCTGTATATTTCTGAAAAATAACATGCGTAATTAAAAATAAATGCAACTGCCGCCGCAAGAAAACGTCCGGCTTCTCCCCGCCCCAGATATTGTTTCCCATAACAAGTCCCGGAAAGAAATAGATGATCAAAAGCTGGATCATAAGGGGCGTTCCTCTTATGATCCACACAATAATCTTCGTCAGATAACTAAGCGGTTTAAACCGCGACATCGATCGAATGCAATGACAAGCCCAAAGCGGAACCGCTCCGAGCAGTGTCACAAAAACAACTTTAATGTCTGGAGAAATCCGATATTCAGTGATTTAAACACAATCGGAAACTGTTCTAATATCAAATCCATTTTTTGTCTACAACTCCGTCTTTTATCTTATTTCACAAGCATATCCTGAAGGTTATATTTTTCCGCACATTTCACTATGCTTTCGTCTTCATAACACTCTGCGAAGAAATCGTTCAGAGCTTTTGCAAGATCAGAACCTTTTCTGAATCAACGCCGTACTCTTCCTCGCTTAATCTTACCGTATAAGCAAGATCCGCATAATTTGTTCCTTCTCCGATCATCGCCGTCGCCATCAGAAGATCGATCACAGCCGCATCCGACGTACCTGCCGCAACTTCCATCAACGCATCCGCCTGTGCTGTCACCGGGTGAAATCAAGTCCGCGATTTTCCCTTCATCTTCTCCGCGCTTCCCGATTCTACCGCCAAACGACAGATCTGACAGGCTTTTCTCATCCTGATATTTATCTGCTTTATCCGCCGGAAGTACAACAACCTGTGCATTATTTAAGTATGCGTCTGTACATTCCATAGAACTTGTAACTTCTTCGGTAAGCGTCATTCCGTTCCCTTACACAGTCGATCGTCTTCCCGTCAAGTTCTAAGATCTTATTATCCCAGTCAATCTCTACAAACTCTACATCTACGCCGAGGCTCTCTCCGAACGCCTTCGCCATATCCGCATCAAAACCGATCCATTCGCCTTCTTCATCCTGGTAATCCATCGGCTCAAAATTTGTGATTCCCACGACAAGCGTTCCTTTTTCCTTTACATAATCGAGATCGCTTTCTGAAGCTGCTTTCTTTCCCGAATCTTTCTTTGCATCATCAGAACCACATCCTGCCAACACTGAAACAACAAGTCCCGCACACAACAAAACACTTAACACTCTTCTTTTCATAGATAACCTCCACAACCAAACTTATAGTTCTCGCTTTCTTTCTTTACTAATGAGTCACTGTACCATAGTAAAGTTACCTCTGTATTCTAACATGGAGAACCCTCCGTGTCAAACACACAGAGGGTCTTTCTTCTCACCGATTGTAACAGACCAGATTGTAATCTGATCTGCCAATATATATTATGCATGACTTCTTCTATGACTTCGTTTCCACTTTTCCATGATTCCGGGTTCCGGTTCTACAGACACCTCTTGGTTGATCTTATCTACTTCCCTGCGCATCTGGGCGTTTATTTCCATATATTCTTCGCTTTTGTAATCAAATATGGTATTCTTCAAGCGACATATATTTGTACGACGCATAAAGATACGGCTTGATCAACGTCTTATCCCCACAGATCTGATATGCACAATCATACATTTTCGCCGACTCTTGATAGAGGAACAAACGACCGTATGCCGCTCCCCGAGACTTGCATAAATCTTTCCGTAAAGTTCTTTCATCCCGAGTTCCTCGTCAAACCAGTCGCAAAGCTGTTCATTCATAATCGTATAATCGATCAAATATAAATTATTACACAGATAGTAACACAATTCTTCTATTGTAAAGATATCCTGCAGTGGATTCTGTAATCTCATAAGGATGTGTTGCGTGCTTATCATGACAAAGAATTAAATTTCCCATCATTGCCTCCCTAAATGAATTATCTTCTCTTCCTGGAAATCTGTCGGCAGGAAGAAATCTCCGAATCCGACATCACGTACTGTGATCTTGCAGGTTTTTCATCCTGAAACATCGTTTCTATCTGAAACGTCTTGGAGTACTCTGCTCTCTTTGGAAGTCTCTCCAAAGAGATTTTTTCTGTTCTTAACCGTTCCCTGAACCAGTGACTCGATATGAAATTCTATATCTTCCACATCTTCAAGGATCACTTCCCACTGATTATTCGACTCATACCAGTAGGTCCCCCATGAAACGATCGGATACCACATCTCCTGGCCTCCAACCCGCATATTCACCGTGATCTGATCTGTCAGTTTGTCCTCTGACAGGTATACCGGATTCTCAATGTGCATATACAGCTTTCGGTATGCAGTATAGCAAGCTCCTTTGCTGTAGAGATTATTACCGATAAATGCTCGCCGCCCGTTGCACAGCACTCGCAAAGATTTCGGATACCAGTTGTTTTCAAAACCTTCTCCTGTAAGAAAGACAGAGGACACAATCCTTTTATCAAACACACTCTCAATAAATTTACAGAACATCGCATCGGCTTCTTTTGCTTTGTCCTCATTCAAAACCGGATAAACAAGCGCCAGTTCTTTCATATGTGCATTTGCAACTTCATCAACCGTAACAAATGTAGTCTTTCCACCACCAAGTCCCGGCTTCAGTCTGCGCAGCATATATGCTTTGATCTCATTACGGTCACAGCAGAACAATGCTGCATCATACTGCCACAGTTCTTTCGGCTGATAGAAGAGATAATTACAAAAACTCTCCTTGTAATCCTGGATAAAAATATTACGTTTATCAATATTCATCCGTACGGCGATTCCTCTGAGCATCTGCGCCATTTCTTCTGTCAAGAACCGGAACTGTAAACACAATTCCATCAATTTTAGGAAATGACTGTAGTGACATCTGGATAAACTGCGAAAAAGCCATACTGCATCATATGTCTCATCGCCAAATTCGATTTTTTCCCCAGCAAGACTTCTCGAAGCAGACGGGCAACGGTAAATCCTTCTTTCAGTGTTGCAAGTCGTTTTGCTTCTTTTCCATATGCCCATGTGTCTCTTAGTTTTCCAATGATCAAAGGAATCTGAAAATTATCTGATCAACTTCCAGTGTCTGAGGTTCCATCTCTTTATCATTATAAAAACTGATCTGACATGTCTTTTCATTTATCTCATATCCGATGATACTTCCCTGTCCCATGAAAAAACAACCTCCTCCTTTAATACTGTTCTTTTTGAAAATATGTGCTGCAGCCGCATCTTCCAACTGCATATGCCTGAATTTTTTTCTTGCGCTCTTTCGTTTTTCTCGATCAGGATATCATTCAGCCTTCCATATCTGCCCGGTTCTCCTTTTTCAACAGTTTCCCGCACACAAAGTTCCTTATCACTTCTGTAAGAATTTCCGTCGATCGTCTCTTTAAAATAATATTTTAACTTTTCATTTGCAAAACAAACAAACTTTTTCACATAAATATTTTCATACATCGGAGTAAGCACTTCCGTCGAATAATCGGACGATTCTTCTCCTCCTTTTTGCAGGCTGTAATAAAGCATTACACGGCTATCCTTCTGACCTTTATATTCGATCAGTGTTTTATCCCAAAGCTGCAGTTCGATCAGCCAGTCTTTTTCATATGAAAGAAAAACGGAAAATAAATCTGTTTTCCACACAATTCCTGAAGGAATTTCTTTAACGTCTTTCTTGTCTGCGGACTGTACTCTCGTCGAATAGTATTTTAATACCGCAATCTTTGCATATATCGATCGTATCCTCGCCCTTTTCATATTCACGGCAGATGATATCGATCACACTCCTCTATTTTTCTTTCTTCCACCACATATTCTCTCGACATATACACAAGATACGCCTGCTGAAGCCGGAAGTATGCACCTTCCGCATAATACTGCTCAAATACTTTTGTCTCCTGAAATAATTCCTCTGAAAAGAGCATCTGTGTAATGATCCTCTCTGCCAGCTTATGCGTATGTACTTCATAATCCCGGCCTCTCTCCAAAGCATCTTCATATCCTGATGTCGCGCCGCAGTAATAGCTTTGCCAAATACGTCAGGATCACCTTGTCATACTGTTTTTTCTTAACAATTCAAACAAACATATGTCAGGAAATCATCATTCTCATAATTATTCTCTCTGATCGTTTTGCTGCAAAGTCCCAAAAGTTCATCTTCTTCGTAATTTTCAACTCCGTTTTCTCTGTACGATCTCTGTCGTCAGTTCCTGCTTCTTCTTCCTCCCGCGTTCTTCTCAGGCCGTTAATATATTCTGCACATATCCATATAGCGAAGCTCATAAAAAGTCTCTGACTCTCATATGGGATAGAATCTGTATAATGCCTTCCGTCTTTTGACTCCCACACAATGCCGATCGGTTTTGCATACAAGAAATACACGCGCTCCGTTTTCCGTATACGGTGATTTCTGAGTAATCGTTCCGTCATCTGCAATAACATGAATAAATTTCATATTCGGCACTTTCGTCGTAATCCGGTATGCATGACATACATCATAAAGCGCTTTTACCCTTTCAGGATTCATAGATGCCTCTACAAAACCGTTTATAAATGATACGAAGCTGTTCGTCAACATTTCTCCGGTCAAGCTGATTCCATGCAAACGCTTCCATCTCGTCTCTGTAATGAGCGTAAATCTCGCTGCTTTCATCTTCATATGTGATCAAGTTTGAATATAAAAATGCGCATTTATGGTAATCCAATGAATTTCCGTGCATAAAATACAAATATACCGATCTCGGAAGCGCTTTGTGAAAATCCGCCGGAACAACCGAAGCCATATAATATTCATAAAGCTGTGCAATCTTAAGCTCTGCTTCCACCGCTTTTTCATACCACTGAAAATAACAGCTTTCCACACAGTTTCCTTTGATCAGAAGAGTACAGATCGCCGTCAGTATCATCGATTCCTTATACATCTTATAAGAACCGACAAGAACCGCATATAACTGTTTGTCAAAAACTTTCATCTGACTTGCAAGATTTGCAGTGTAAAGCGCCAGTGCTCTTGTCATCAGTTTATGTTTGACTGCAAACAGAAGAACCCGAACTTCAAACATTCCGAGCTTTTCAGAAAGAACTCTTTTCCCTGTAACATTTAAACGCCTGTAAATAGAACCAGACGCTATGCGACTTTTCATCATAAAACTGTTTTCCAAAGCCCGAAGACGTTCACTGTATATTTTATACTCGAATCCACTTCCACAAGCATACACAAAATCTTCCAACTATCCGGATGCTTCATAAATGACTTGGAAAGCTCTTCCGCAACCTTTCGCTGCCCGATCGTGTCATTTGACAAAAGCGTTGTCAAATACAAATAATATGAACTAAGTTCCACATCCTTACCGATGGCAAAGCGATTATAATTATATGATTCGAGAAGCCATTTCGCCTCTTCCAAACGTTTTCCGATCAGACAGATATGTGCATGCGCAAGAAGATAGAATTCATTTCTGTCATCAACTTCCCTCAGATGGCTGATCCGACGGATTGCTTCCTCGACCCATTCGTTCAGTTCCAGTTTTCCACTTTCATATTTTAAATAGTTTTTAACAATTCCCGCAAACTCTCTGTCGTTTGCACGATAATCCTCATCTCTGCTTATATCTTTTTCTACGACAACCTCATAGGTAAGAGTCTCGTACGGAGATTCTAATATGATCCTGCCGAAATTACTTCCCGGATGAAGTGCTTCCACATTCAGAAAATATTCCAGCCGGTATGAATTTCCGATAAACTCTTCCGTCGTTACACGGGTATGTTCAACAGAGAGGAATTCCCCTTCTGTATGTACGTCGATTTCTAAATATCCCCACGTATTTTTTTTCTGATAGTAAACGTCTCTTTCCGCGCCTCTGAAAGCGACATAAACGCCCGGCTTTCCTCCTCAAGTGTCAGGAATATCTTCTCTTTTTGCTTACATCCTACGAGAAATTCTTCCAAAGCCTGCTGATCCAGTTCCCATTTCCGCATATTTTCATAAAGCGCCTGGATCCGCTTATCTTCGTATTTCAGTATTTCGTAAAAATCTCTGGAGCGAAACAGCTTTACTGCCTCAGCCGCATCCCGAAAGGACAGCTTCTTAAAATCGTCAAGACTTTGTATCTTCCCATAGCTCGTCATAACATACGGTTTCTCGATAATCGCGGTAAATGCGACATCATACTCGCCGCCGTTGCAAACGATCGTAAACTTCCCATGTTCGACATGCCCCGGCATCAACCCGCTGCCGTCATATGTATAATATATATTGACAGGATTCCCGTCGAAAACCTTGTTCGTCACACTGCACACGATAAGAAGAGGGATAGACAAGACCTCTGATCGTTCCTTCCCCCGATTTTTCAATGAAAACTTCCTCTGTATTTTTCCCCTTCTCCGACTCTCATTACAATATGTGTTTCCGGAAATATAATTTCCGGCTGCGGAATATGAAAGTCGCCTTTGGCAAATCGTTTGATCTTATTCTTCAAATCTGTCACCTACTCATCATTTTTGCAGCAGTCCGGGCATGAACGTATCGCGGACTGCTGTCTTTTTTGCCCTCGGACAAAAGTACGCTACTATGAATTATAACATTGTTCTGTCTCTTCTTGCAATGGGGTATTAAAAATTTCAGAGATATTGTATACAAGTATACGATATCTCTGTTTGGCTAAAATGCTCTGTTTTCAAACGATTTTTTACTTCAGGGGAGCATCTTTGATCATCTGCGCATATTCCAAAGGCTTGTATCCAAGTTTTTTTTATACAGAGCTACGGCTCTTGTTTATCTTCTTCCACTTCAAGCCTCATCCTTGTCACCGCCGAGCCTTTCACCTTATCAAGATATGCAAAAATTCCCTTCCGATCCCTTTGAACGAAACGCTTCCCGCACATACACTTCTTCAATCCACCAAACCATTCCTCCCGCTTCCTGAGAATAAGTTTTCGCGATCAGCCCGTATCCCGCCGCTTCGTTTTCACATTCAAAAAGAAATATCTCGGCATAGACATCAGAGCGAAGCGCCTCATCTGCAGTCCGTTCAAAATAGGTGTCCGGAACCGGATGTAATACGGCATCCGAATGATAAAACTCTCTCGCCAGCTCCATATAAGTGTTTTTTGTGTTCTGATCTCATTTTTCTTATCATTTTATTTCTCCTTTTCTTTTTCTTTTTCATGAAACTTGCACCTTTTTCACAAAAAGGCGTTTCAATGCAATAAATATATTTTAGAAGCAGACGTATTCCGGGATTCATCTGCCTTTTTGCCTCAGCATAAAACTTCCGATACTATTTATAGGATTCTTTCCGTATTCTCCGGTCTTTGTCGGATAATAAAACAAAATGCGCCGCACTTCTTCATAAAACTATTCCACTCTTCTTCCGAAATCTGAGGATACTGTTTTTCAGATGTTTCAACCAAACTTCCGAATAATCATCTGTATCCGAATGCCTGTTTCCGAAAATCTGCTTCTTTGGTTTTTCCGTCAGTCTTGCAACTTTAACTACATCGTCATACATTGTAAGAATACCGATTCCGCCCCCCGAGTCGTCCCAATCTTTTCTCCTGTGACGTTTTCCTCTGACTACAGCCTGAATAAAAACGCCTCCAAACGCAGCCCCCGCCATTAAAAACAACACACACAATCAACCGAAAAACCTGATTGCTTTTAAAACTGTTTTTCTTTCTTTTGTTTGCCGCATCCGCTCCCTGCATCTCGTTTCTTGAAGATGCCGGCGTATGTTCCATTGTGATCCACTCTCCTGTTTTCTCATCATATACTTCACACCATGCATGTCCCATTGTTCCGTCAACCTGCGCCTCATAAGTTCCGTTTTCTTTTTCTTTAAACGCAGAAGCCGGAACTACCAAACCTTCCACATAAATCGACTGGTACATCCTGTAAAGTAAAGCTGCTGTTGTGGCAAATGTACACAAAATCCCTTTTTATTTTCAAACAGAAAATACTCTGCAAAATCCCATTTTGCAGGCGTTTTCCCAGGATTCGTATCATAAACTATATTCGACAAAGCTTCGTCAATCTGATTTTTCACAGCAGAAAACGAACTCTTATCCCATCCTTCGCATTTTTTTGCATACGGGTAAGTTCCGAAGGATACTGTAAAATAACTCCTCTTTTTCTTCTTCAAAATAATACTTTGAAGAATACACTACCTCTTCTAGTTTTTTCATTTGTCCACGCACTGTCCTCATAAGTCGTCCCCACCTATCATAAAGGTATGTTTTCTTTTTTCTCAAGCACAACACATGTAGACACTTCCGAAGACGGCTTAAAAGAAGAAATAGCTTTGAGATCGTCCATTTTTCCGCCCGACGTCATATTGTCATTTTTCCGTTTTGTTGTGTCGGATCATTTTCCGGCCGGAAAGGATTTTTTCTTCTATATCTTCTCTGTCATGCTTGCTTTCAGCATCTGTTTTTCTTCATCTAACTTTTTGCCGTCTTTTTTTATTTTTTATTTTTTCAGCCAGTTCTTCTGCTTTTCCGATTACGTTCTCTCTGATTTTCTGTCTCGTTTCCTGATAAAATCCATTCTCGTCTACTCTGATCTGATCGATCTGTTTTCCCGCAAAACAGAAATTCCCGCAGCAATCCCAAAGACCGCCGAAATCAAAACAAGTGAACGAAAAACCTGTTTAGCTTTGCATCCTTCCATTGCACAGCACGTTCCATACAATACCGCGGCAAAACCAACATCCACGGCGCCCATGGCGGCGGAAATTTTCGCGCGCATGCAGCAGATATAAACGGTGCAAAAAATAACCAAATAAGCAATTACGCGCAGCCTCCTTACTTTGAATGCCGCAATCAACAAAATAAATACCGCAAAACTCACGGCAATCTCTGCAAAAATGATTTCTTTTCGTCCTATTTGATTTGCCAGCGCTTCCAAATCAAATACAGATAAAAATGCATTCCGCCATAATAAGACTGCACAAACAGCACTAAGCGCTTTCACAAAATTTATTTCCGGATTTTTTTTTTCCACATCGGCATCCCCACTTTT
>VOFB01004524.1_pt1 | contig 15265 bp, 29 predicted proteins | sample 5384141 | NCBI WGS metagenome assembly VOFB01 (sample SAMN12384721, study PRJNA508395) | human gut metagenome | isolation source: healthy gut A | host: Homo sapiens | reverse complement strand
CTAAACGTCTGCATATCCCAATCTTCCACATGGAGGCCGGTAACCGCTGCAAAGACGAATGCTTGCCGGAAGAGACGAATCGTCGTATTGTGGATATTATCTCGGATGTCAATGTCTGTTACTCCGAACATGCTCGTCGTTATCTGGCAGACTGTGGACTGCCTAAAGAGCGAACCTACGTATCTGGTTCACCTATGGCAGAGGTGTTACATGAAAACCTGAAGGATATTGAAGCTAGCGATATTCATGCTCGTTTAGGTTTGGAAAAGGGTAAATATATCTTACTTTCTGCTCATCGTGAAGAAAATATCGATACTGAAAAGAACTTTTTCTCGCTCTTCAATGCTATTAATGCCATGGCTGCAAAATATGATATGCCGATTCTTTTACAGTTGTCATCCCCGTAGCCGTAAACGTTTGGAAGCAAGCGGATTCCAATTGGATAAACGGGTACTTCAGCATGAACCGTTAGGTTTTCACGATTACAACTGTTTGCAGATGAATGCGTTTGCCGTGGTGAGTGATAGCGGAACATTACCGGAAGAAAGTAGTTTCTTTACCTCTGTCGGTCATCCTTTTCCTGCTATCTGTATTCGTACAAGCACCGAACGACCGGAGTCGTTGGACAAAGCCGGTTTCGTTTTGGCTGGTATTGATGAGAAATCCTTATTACAGGCTGTTGACACTGCGATAGAGTTACATCAGAATGGTGACTATGGCACACCTGTTCCCACTTATACAGATGAGAATGTTTCTATTAAGATGGTGAAACTGATCCAAAGCTATACTGGGGTGGTGAATAAGATGGTGTGGAGGAAAGAGTAAAGGAGGTAAATTGTGAATCACTTTTGAAAATTAATTTATGTTAAATAAGATGTAGTATAAAAATTAAATCCTTTTTTGATGTTTAGATATAAATATTTATATATGGTATGTCAAAATGGAATATTTACAGATTAGTATATGAAAACAGCATTTATTGTTCAAGCTCGCATGGGTTCGACTCGATTACCTCAGAAAGTGTTACGTCCGTTTTATGAGGGTAAATGTATCTTGGAATTACTTATAAGTAAATTAAATCAGATCAAATACAAAAATTATCATTGCAACCTCTCTGAATGCTGAAAATAATATAATAGAACAGTTTTGTAAAAGAACATAGTAATATGTTTTAGGGGAGAGAGAATGATGTTTTGAAACGTTTTGTAGATGCTGCAAATGCCTATGGAATAGATCATATCATACGTGTTTGTTCAGATAATCCTTTTTTGGAATTGAATTCAATTAAGAAATTGGTTGAGGTTATAAATAAGACTGATGCGGAATATATCGGTTTTCACGTAAACAATTCTCCTGCTATTAAAACTCATTTTGGTTTTTGGACAGAATATGTTTCCTTAGGGGCATTAAAAGAGGGTACAATGTTTGACGGATAATCCTATATATCATGAACATGTAACCAATTATATATATTCAAATCCTACAATTTTTTAATGTACAGTGGATTGATGGACCGATTTGTCTTAGAGGGCGATCAAATATACGACTTACAATAGATACGAATGAAGACTTTTACTAATGCTCAGCACATTTATGCTGAACTTTGTAAACAAAATCCATATCCTACTATTGATGAAGTTGTTTCTTATCTCAATGAACATCCAGATATTTATAATTTAATGGTTCAACAAATAAATAAAAACTCAAATGATATCTAAAAATGAAACCTATATTATAGGAGAGATAGGGCAAAATCATAATGGCTCTGTTGATGTTGCGAAATTAATAGTTGAATTGATTTCTCGTCCAGTTAGAGAGGAAACGTTTGGTATAGATTTAAAGCCTATGAATGCGGTTAAGATGACCAAGCGTGATCTTAATGAAGAGTTGACCACTTCACAGATGAATCGTATCTATGATACCCCTAATTCATTTGGTCGTACTTATGGTGAGCATCGTGCTTTTCTTGAGCTTGATGATGAATCACATTTTGAAGTTTTAAATATGCGAAAGAAAAAGGACTTGATTTTGTGGAAACACTTTGTGCCAAAAGGCTGTATGTCATTGCTTAAACTATTTACTCCTGATTATTTGAAAGTTGCAAGCCGTGATCTTACCAATCTTCCTTTTGCTTGAAATTATGGCAGAAACCAAGATTCCCATTATTCTTTCTACAGGTATGGCTGGAAAAGCAAGAACTTGATAACGCTCTTGAAATTATAACACGTTATCATTCAGATATTTCTATATTGCATTGTGTCTCACAATATCCAACGTATCCTGATAATTTAAATCTTAAAACTATTAGTTATCTCAAAAAACATTATGGTCAATACTCAATAGGTTTTTCTGATCATACAATTGGTATTTCAGCACCTGTAGTCGCAGTAGGCATGGGAGCTGAGATTATAGAGAAACATGTTACGATTGATCGTCATATGAAAGGAACTGATCAGGCTGGTTCTTTGGGACCCGATGGTGTAAATCGTATGATTCGAGATATTCGTATTGCCGAAAAATGGTTAGGAACAGAAGATTTGTATATAGATAAGAACGTTGCAGTTGCCAAGGAAAAATTAGAACGTTCAATTGCAAGTAAACGCTTGTTAAAAGCTGGTAAAATAATTACAGAGGAAGATATACACTTGCTTAGTCCTGGTGATGGTTTTAAATGGATACAGAAAGAATTGGTTATTGGACATACCGTTAAAGAAGATATCCCTGCTAACGAAATCATTTACCCGAAGAATATTCTTTAATATGTTACCTAAGCTTTATTCTTACTGATATTGATGGTGTTTGGACAGATGGAGGTATGTATTATGACGCTACCGATATTGAATTGAAGAAATTCAATACGTATGATAGTGCTGGTGTATTATTTGCTCATTATCTTCATATTCCTGTAGGTATTATTACTGGAGAAAATACTTTAATTGTACGACGTCGTGCGGATAAATTGAAAGTTGATTATTGTTATCTTGGGTAAAGGACAAACTCTCTGTTGTTAAGACTTTGTGTGAGAGTTTGTCTATTACCTTGTCAAAGGTTGCTTATATAGGTGATGATCTTAATGATATGGCAGTTCTTTTCTAAAGTTGATTTGCAGGTGTTCCGGCATCGGCTCCAGAGTATGTGAAAAAATTAGCAAATGTGCCTCTCTAAAAGAGGAGGTGAAGGTGTGTTTCGTGAGTTTATTGAAGTACTTATTGGTGAGGAACAACTGGAAATTATTAATAATGTATATTTAATAGAGCAATGATACAATCAAAAAAATGATTTAAAGTATTAACTTTTAGAAGATAGAAAGGCGCAACATAAGGTGATATCTCCTTCTATTAAGCAACAGCTAGTTGAGAGACTTTTTCCCTGACAATAATTATGAATTTACAAGATGTCTTAGGTATGTTGAATATTACACTGCTTTGTAAAAAAAAAGTGTTAATGTAGTATGTGCGCTATATTAAAAAGTTGTTAGGATTGCGAGCTAAAAACAGGTATAGAGCTTTGTCCAAATTGTGTGGCTTCTGGAGTTCATATTTCACATGGAAAAAATAGTAGTTGGCTCTATTGCTAAATTAGGTTGTAATTGTAAGATTCTTTCGGATGTTACTATAGGAGGCCAAGGTCGATATGATAAGCATGGAGCTCCTCAGATAGGAGATAGAGTTTTTATTGGTAGTGGCGCAAAAATTATTGGTAATATTACGATTGCAGATGATGTTGTAATCGGTGCTAATGCAGTCGTTATCCATTCAATAACAGAACCGGGGATTACTGTGGCAGGTAATCCGGCTAAAAAAAAGTGAGCAATACAGGAAGTTTCTATTATCTTAATAAAGAGTAACTGAAAAAGATCAAAAATGAACCTTATATCATTCATAAAAAAAGTAAACTTAGACCTTTAAAAATCGTTTGTATTCATTATCCTTATATTTAAAGAATTATGATGATAATGATGTCAGACTGAATGGGGCAAATCTTCGAAGAGTCAAAATAAGAATCAAAGGAAGCGGAATCGGGTATATATTGACCCTGCTCAAACACTAGAAAATTCAAATATTTTTATAAATAGCTGTGGATCAATTGTTTGTATTAAGGGGGTATGCTAACAATTTAAATATCTTGATAATGGATGATGGTAGTAATGTAACGATAGAAAAGCAATACAACAATTAACGGGGCTGAATTTTGGATCACGGAAGGAATGAATATCACGATAGGTGAAGATTGTATGTTCGCAAAGAATATAGAATTGAGGACAGGTGATAATCATGCCATATTTCAGGGAAACAAACGATTAAACAAGGGAGGTTCCATTTCTATCGGCAATCACGTTTGATAGGTGCTAATGCAAAGATCATGAAAGGAGTGGTGATACCTTCCGGATCAGTCATTGGCAATGCTTCATTAGTAACCAAGCCCCTCGAAGAAGGAAATGCGATATATGCAGGAACTCCGACGAAGTTGATTAAAAGTAATATTTATTGGTATAGAGATAAGAAGTATAGATTACTTGATAGGTTATAGATTGACAGAGGTAACGATACCATAATGTTGAACAGGCTATCGTGAGTAATTTGGAAAATTAGTTATAGTAATTAATGGCGAGTAGAATACAGAAATCTATAAAAATGCCAAAGTAAATGTGATTTTTATGTAATCACGGCTGTTTTGGCATTCTTTTCTCGTAAAGTTTTCTTAGATAATCTTGGTACAGAATTTTAGGATTGTCGTCAACATTGGGAGATATACTCAATTTGATGAATATTACAGAATTAGGTATTGGTACTGCTTTGGTGTCACTTTTATAAACCCTTGTATAACGATGAAAGGGAAAAGATCAGTGACATTATTTCTGTTTATGGATTTCTATTCTCGAATTGGTCTGTTGATAGGGGGGCAGCATACTGTTGTCTTGTTTTTTTTTTATTTTTAAGGATATAAATATGCCGTTAGATTGGTGTATTTTTATGTTTCTTTTCAATGGTATATGGTGCATTACTTAGCTATTTTATCAACTACCGGCAGATTATTCTTTCGGCTTCCCAAAATAACTATGTGATCGTCTATCGCTATAATACGATTACAATCGTTAAAACGTTGTTGCAAATGGCTTCTTCCTTTTTACCTTTTTGTTATATTTGGTGGATTGGATTGGAGTTAGTAGCAGGAACCGTTAATTCGCTGATCTTACATCTTTCTGTCAAGAAACGCTATCCATGGCTCAACACATCCATAAAATTAGAAAGGCAAAATTTAAAGATTACAAGGAACTATGGGTTAAAACAAAGCAGGTATTTGCTTTTAAAGTTTCTCATTTAATATTTAATGGCTCTATTAATATTTTTATCAGTATTTTTTCATCACTATCTATGGTTGCTGTCTATGGTAACTATAATATGTTGCTGTCTAAAATAACTGCTTTTTTTTGACGGACTGTTTTCTAGTATGGGAGCTAGTATTGGAAATCTGATAGCTGAGGGTGACAAGGATAAGTTACTTAAAGTATTTTTGAACTCATGAGTTTGAGATATTTTGTTGCGGGATTATGCAGTATAACGCTTTATTTTGCTGTTCCAAAGTTGATAACAGTATGGTTAGGGGAAAAATACATTTTGCCTCAATTGGTTCTGATACTGATGTCGATTCATATATTTATACTTCAAGCACGTCTTACCGTAACTAATTTTAAAGATGCCTATGGATTATTTCAAGATGTGTGGGCTCCCCATAGCAGAGGTACTAATCAGCGTCTCTTTATCGTTAATATTGGGTAAATTTTATGGATTACCGGGAATTTTGTTCGCTTTTACAATGGCCGATTTGTTAGTAAAAATATGTTGGCAACCTTATTATTTGTTTAAAAAGGTTTTCATGTATCTGTGGTACGTGAATATGTTCCGGTCTTTCTTAGATATATGATTCTTCTTGCTATTGCAATGGGGGCATTATATACCTTGAAAGAAAAGTGGGGGCTTTTAATTAATGCAACATCTTTTGTTGGAGCATTTGCTTATTGCTTACTTATAGGGGTATGGTTTTATTTTTACTCATGATTCTTTTTTATGTGTTTCGATAAAAACTTCAGATACTTTATAATTCATATAAGAGGTTATATAAAAAATAAATGATTTGTGTTTGTAATATGCTGAATTATAATTATTTGAGTATGAATATAGGGGGGTAAAAATGTTGGGATACAATATCTTCGGGCTATTTGTGCTTTTGATTGTATATTTTTCACATTATGTGAAAGCTGTTGATTGGAATCCGATAAATATTTTCCGTCATATGCGGTGGAGTTTCATTGTTGATGGATCAATAGCGGTATCAGTTTTTTGTGCTATCTGGTTTTTTTTATTATAATACGAAGTCCTTGACAATGGCGAGTTACATCAAAGGTTTAAAACGAAAGGCTTTGCATATATATCCGGCTCATATCGTAATGCTTTTTATTGGCTTCTTGTTAGCAAATTGTGATTTCTTTTGGAATACTTTACATTTTACAGAATGGGGTAACAAATTCTGGAATAGTAGCATGACGATATTTGATTTTTTTGCAAAGTGCATCGTGCCTTTTTATTGAAGAAGCTAAAAATCAGATTAATCCTTCTGCGTGGTATTTAGAATATGAAGTATGGTTATTTTTTAATAATGCCTCTTATTATTGGGATTGTCAATAAGATTGGTTGGAAATATTCATGGGGATTATTGTTAGTGGGGCTATTTGCACTTTTCACTAACCAATCTATGTATAGTTTGGTTTACGTAATAGCAATCTGTTGCATGGGGCATTGGCACGTTATATAACACAAAGGTGTGAATTGAAATTTCTACAAAATAAGATTATTCTTGTCTTATGGATTGGTGTAGCTGTGTTTTTATTGTCTCATGTGTACTTTGGGGTAGGTAAACATACATGTTGTTTCGTGGATTTGGTGCAGCTATGATTATAGTCACTTTTTTGGAAATATAACTTTGATAAAATACCAAAAAAGTAAAATGGCTTGAATTTTTGGGTAATATTAGTTTTGAATTTTATATAGTGCAGCATGTGGCGTTACTTGCGTTTAGGCCAGTCTTTGTTCATCCTGTTTTTATTTAATTATAACATTATTGTCAACTGTAATTATAGCTTGGATACTTAATAAGTATGTGACAACTAAATTTTTGTATTTATAATCATTATGATTCTTAATGTTTTATGTTCTTTTTGCAAACGATCAAATATATTTTGCTCGGTAAGAAATTAGATGTGTTGCTATATTACCCACAACATTTCAATCGCTCTTCTAAAGGCTCTAACCCTTATTTTGATCCGATTGTAGAAGTTTGTAAGGAAAATGAACTGAAGTATCTTGTAATGGAAGAACCCGATAGTAGGACTTCTAATCCTCGTGCTCCACAATGTATGAAAGCGGATGCTTTCTTTTTGGATGGTGACGATTATGCGCAAGTTGATGCGTATGATTTATAAAGAAAAAACATCAGTAGAAACAGATGTGAAGATAGCTCACTTTTTTAGATGTAATTACCTCTCATAAATTTAGGGCAAAGAGGTATATTACGATTTCTAATTCGATGATTAATATTTTGGCGTAGCTAAATCCTGAAGGCGTTGTGTATGATTATCAGCATGGCATTATATTTAATGGGCATCCAGGATATTTTGCAGAGAAAGATAATTTAGCTTCTTCGTACAAAAACTCCAATAGGCGTATGATGTTATGGGGTACACTTTACCGACAAGCCTTTGAGAGGGCCTTGTGTAAAGAGGATTTAGATAAGAAAATTAAGATTGTTGGTTATCCGATACCGGCGTCTACAGCTGGTATTGTATCTCAGACACGAGAGTTTATTGTCATATCTTTACAAATAACATCTGATAGTGAGGTGTGGTACAAACATTCTGTCAAGATGTTGTATGAGTGCTTGGAGCAGTTGAAAGAATCGGGATATAAGGTGTTATTGAAGCATCATCCACGTTTTAATAATGAGGTTGATTTGAGTGATATTGTTATAAAGTATCCATTTGTGGGGTTTGTCTCAAAACCGTTGGTCGAATTGGTACCTCAGACTTTGCTCCATATTACGTGGAGTTCTACTACCTGTTTTTGAATATGCCAATTACGGTGTCCCTACTTTCTTTTTAGTTGACGAGGTATTGTCTCATGGAACAACAATTTTTTATGAACAATATCACTATCCTCTTTATAAAGAGATGAGCTTATTGGAGGTTGTAGCACACGTAGTGGACAAGCAGGAATATAAAGAAGATTGTAAGATTGTAAAAAAGTGGTATGACAGTGCATACGCTCCGTTTGACAAACAACAAATATTAAAAATATTGACTGGAAATGAAGACTAAGAAGAAAAGGTGTTTCTGGGGGTATGTGAATTGCACGAATGCGCAGAATTTGAACTGCAGAGCTTTGGCTAAATATCTTGATAAAGACAAATTTGAATGTGCTGTAATGCTTTTTCCCAATGGGAATCTACCTGTGGATAGCGATCTTGACGGAGTAAAACTTTTTAGTTGCCGACATCCCATCCGTTATTGGCATTATATAACTTTTCTGTGTGGCATAATGTGGTGTGATGTCGCTTATTTGCCTAAAGGGAAATTTGGAAGTTTTGTTCCAAATGTTTGAAATTATTTAGAAAGAAATCATTTATAACGGTTGAGGGGGTAATATTTGGAACTAATTTGGAAAAGTCAATAGCAGCTTTTAGGTTCAGAGAATGCAGTACGTGATAGCTATCATTTTACAACAAAGACATATTCTATTACAAAATACATGTCCAAAAAAGAATAATGAACTACTTAGAATAAAGTCGGATGGAGTACTGTATCTGGGTGTTGAAACAAACCAGTTTCAATCTCAAAAACGAAATAGGCAAGTATTGTGCAATATCGTATTTATAGGTAATAATATACGTTATAAGGGAATTAATGATTATTACGCTTTGGCTAAGTCATTTCAGGATATCACTTTTCATATTGTTGGAGGTGGAATCGAATACAATGTAGCAGAGGAAATAGAGAAGAGAGTTGAAGAATTGTGTTTATCATGGCTTAATGAATCATGCTCAAATAGCAGAATTACTCAATGAAATGGACTTGCACATTTTCCCATCTCGTTCCGAAGGATTTCCGAAAGTAACACTTGAAAACAGCAGCCATGGGAGTACCTTCTGTTGTATATGGGGATTATGGTGCTTCAGAATGGATAAATCCACAGGCAAGAACGGCTTTGTAGTTGATACTATTGATGAAATTGAAGCAGTTGTTAAAAACTTGCAACAACATCCGAACAGCTTGATTCTTTGGGCAAAGGAGGCAATAAAATTGGCTAAGTCTTTCGATTGGAAAGTTTTGGTGAAAGATTGGGAAAAGGTGATAGAAACTGTATATAATAAATGATTTTATGACACGTATTTACGAACTTGATTATATACGAGGCATCGCAATGTTGATGGTTGTGATGGGACATGTGTTGTTGTTTAGTCTAAAATTGAGCACACAGCTTTAATTGGTATTATAGGTATATGCGAAATGCCATTATTTTTTGTCGTTAGTGGCTATTTGACTCATAAGGAGAGAGAGGAAAACTTTAAAAAGGATGCTGTCTCGGTTATTGATACGTTCCAGAACGTTATTGGTACCTTTAGTGGTATGGTCTATTGTGCGAAATATTTTGTGATGGAACAGTATCTTATTCTTTATCAGATATTTATAGGGGGGGGTATTGGTTCTTTCTCGCATTGTGGTGGTGCGATGTGTTGAATATGTTTTCGGCTTATCTCTCTAAAAAGTTTCGGCTTGGTATGTTAGGCGATGCATTACTTTTATGGTTTTGTATATGCTGTTATTCTTTTGGGACGCATTAAAAATATAGACTTAGGAGGGGTGTTACCGGTACAAAGTGTACAGTATTATTTCCCATTTTTTGTAATGGGACTTTTGATGCGAAAATATCAATTCTTGAATGGAATGGTTCTTAATAAGTATAGTTATGCTGTTGGCATGTTACTGTTAATTATTGGTTGGTATTTCTCGTTTATAGAAAGTTTTGTTATTTGGTTTGTTGCAGCTTTAGGTGCTGTGGTTGTTGTATGGATGGCTTGCAGGGAGATAAATTCTGATCTGAAAGTGGCAAGGATACTAAGTATAGTTGGTATGAATACATTGCCTATATATGCCATTCATTACCTTTTATAGGAGTCTTACCAAATACTTTACATGAGATGGTGTATATTTCCAATGGATTCTTTTTCCAGTTGGTGATATCTTTTGTATATGCGGTGTTTGCCATTATTCTGTGTCTGTTGGTTGATAGAATATTATCGCTCAATCCTATTACTCGTATGCTGTTTTGGGGAGAAAGTAAGAAACGGGAGTGGAGATTTTAATTTATAAGAAAGATTGAATGCAAAAAGATAAATCTATATATTTGGTAGTAACAGCTTTTTTCTTCCTTCGGTAGAATCTTTTCGTGGACCATACGTCTACGATCAGGTAAAAGCTATAATGAAGGATGGGCGCTATCAAGTGGTTGTTATGATGCCAGGACTATGTTTTCAGAAGAATGATGATTACGATTACGATGGCATACATGTGTATCGTTTCACTCAATATGAATTACCAACTAATGCTTGGCCGGGAGCAGGAGATTATTTCAATTTGCATTCCTTTGACAAGGCATTAAAACGCATAGGTATTGCATACGAAGATATAGCAGTGGTACATGCTCATGTGACGGGTAATGCCAAATATGCCAACTATGTAAAGTCTAAAAATCCTGCAACAAGGACTATTTTGCAGCATCATGGATATGATGTACTTAGTCTTACAGATGGACGTTTTGCAGATATGCAATGGCATAAAAGGCATTGTATAAATTATGGGGTGAACTTATGTAATCAGATTGATTTACATGTTGGAGTTAGCGAGCAAATACTTCATTATTTGGAAGCATATAAGGGTATTTATTTGAAAGACAAATATGTCTTGTATAATGGGGTTGATACTTCTAAATTTTATCAGATAGAAGAATCTCATACCGGATTCCATATTGGTTGTGTTGCTAATTTTTGGGAACTTAAAGATCAAATTACGCTTATAAAGGCTGTTGAAAATTTAATCTGTAACGGATGTACCGATATTCGTGTTTCATTTGTTGGAACCGGTTATACACGTGAATCGTGTGAGAGGTATGTGCATGATCATGCGTTGACAGACTATTTTGAATTTATGAATGAAGTGGATCATCGTCAGTTGAATGCTTTTTATAATACATTGGATTTGTTTGTTCTTCCATCCTATTGGGATGCTTTTGGATGTGTTTATACAGAGGCATACGCTTGTGGTGTGCCTTTTATGGCAGCTAAAGGTTCTGGTATTACAGAATATATACGAGAAGACGATTTTGATAATTGGGTGATAGAGCCGCATGATTACAAGTCTCTTGCTCAAAATATCTGTCGTTACATGAATCATCGGGAGAAACAGACTCTTAAGTATTCAGTGGATATAAATGAACTGATCAAGCCTTTTATAAATTATTTAATGTCAAGATGAATAGTAAAATTATTTTATATTTATCAGTTCTGATCGCTTTTTCAAATTCTCTTTGTATTAATCTACCTATACCTCAATCGGTTTATTATGGATGGTTTGCTCTTATCGGATTTATCGGATTTATGAAGGGAGCCAGGATTAATGTTACAATGATGTTATTTATCATAGCCTGTACATTGTCTATTCTTTTTAACGATGTACCTGCTATATTCCAAAGCGGAATATAGGCTCATTTCGTTTTGTCTGATGATTTTGGCAATTGGACCATTAAATGAGGGAAATGTATCGAATAAGTTCAAGTGGAACTTGTATAATCTGATAAACAAAGTTATTGTAGTCGGTACCGTTATCTCCTTTTTGGGGTATTTAGCTCGTGTACCATTGTTCAATGGATGGACAGGGTTTAATGGTTTTACCAATCATACAATGACAATGAGTAGTATTGAGGTATATCTTCTTTGATCTGTTTTAAATTGTTTTTAGATGAAACGCATAATCTGAATACAACATTTAAAAAGAAAATGGGGATTTTAGGTGCTTCTGTTGCTTCTATTCTTGTTTGCTTTTTAGGGGCATCTCGTGCAGCATTGGGTGCTACGTTTGTTGCTGTTTTCTTTTATTTGTGGTTTTATTTAGGCAATGTGGGTAAATTCATGAAATATCTATTAGGGGCTTTATTTTTATGATTGTTTTATTCCCTGTTTGGTTTCCGTATACTGAAGTGGTACGTGAAAAGACAGAAGCCCGCGAGGCAATGGGAGGTCAGTTTTCCAGTAGAGATGATTTATGGAGTGCGCGAGTGGCAGAGTTTGAATCAAGCCTATTTGGGGAATTGGTTTTCGAGTGTCGATTTGGAAAAGACAAGTGTACGTGCAAATGGTGGAATAGAACCGGGTAGTAGTTGGTTTTTATGTTATCCTCTGTTGGTTTATTTGGAACATTGTTCTTTTCGATATTAATACTGAGGCCGATTTTAAATATATGTTCAATTCAAATAAGTATCCGCCACAAGTCTTGTTGGTGATGGCTTTATTAGTTTGGCGAGGTATCCATCTTTTTGCGGAGGGATATATAATGGCTGCCGGAGATTTTTCTTTTTTGTATGTGTGGATATTGATAGCATTGGCTAATGCACTCGTGAATAAAAATTATAAAGTAATGTAGAAAAAGTATGATAGAGATAGTAGATACGATTGATAAGTTTAAGACTTTGGAATCGAGTGGAACTCTTTATTTTTCAAGCAAAAAGATGTGACATTTTCCAAACATTTAAGTATAATTGGATTGCTTGGGAAACATTTTCAACCCCTGTAGATAGACTTTTTATCATAGCTTATCGAACAGATAAAAAAGAATTGCAGGCCATATTCCCTTTTTATTTAAATAAAAAGGGACATTTAAAATTTATAAATGATAAGCATACTGATTTTGTAATGCGATAATATCCAAGGATGTTGAAGCTACATATAATCTTATGTATGATGTTTGGAAATTTATTGGAGATGAAAAGTCTGTAAAGTTCTTATTTTTGGATAACGTGGTAGCCAACTCTCCTGTTTTGTCGTATTGGAAAGTATTTTTTAGTAATGCCTTTGTTTTTCACAGACAGAACATTCATGGATAAATTGTTTTAAATCGGATAATATCTTCACCGATTTTCAGTATTTAAGAGCTAAGGAACGTAAGCGTTTGGTTGTTCTTGACAAGAAATCATCACATTGTAGTTTGAAAATTTTTCATATTATGAATGAATCATATCCAGAAGATGTGGTGAATCGGTTGGCACAAGAAATGATGGCTATGGGTTTGAGGTCATCTTCTTATTTAAATGATACGATGCAGTATTCATGCGTAGGTTATATGAAAGCGGATTGGTGGAGTTGTCCATACTTTATGATGGAGATGAACCGATATCAATGGGTTTTGTTTTTTATAAATGAGCAAAGGACTTATAGGATGAGGTGGGTGATATTATATAAATCTACCCAATTCAATTTATGGAATTATGCAAGATATATCGTTGAAAAATCTCGGATAGGTGAATCTATTATAGATTTTGGACGTGGGGTTATGATTATAAAATGAGTAATTTCCGTCCCCAAATAGAAAACCTTTATCGTTTTATGGCATCTAAAACCAAGTGGGGCAACTGGTATGTATTGTTTAAGATTGCTGCATCTCATATGCGTAAAACTCTAAAAAAATATAAAGGCTAATGAATGTTTTTGCTTTTTCTTGCTGAACCTGCCAGTTATACAGTAGACCGGAATTTGAAGGTTTATGTCCCAATGGGAATAGATTACTGTTATCTGTTGGGTAATAGCGAGGCAAAAAAATACAAGAGAGGAGAAGGTAAAGGATGTGTTTGTCCACTTTTCGAAAAGGCAACAGTGGAAATATATACGGCATGTGCTTAGAGTATGATACGGTCATATTTAATGGATATACAGGTTTGTCTTTTTTGATGTTGTTTGTCTTAAATCTATGGTATCGTAAATCCATAGGAATAGACTCGGACACTCAGTATCGGGAACCGTCGGGATTGTTTAAGCGATGTTTAAAACGCATTTATTTGAACTTTGTGTTTGGTAATAAACATGTTTATGGTCTTGCCGGTGGTAACCATACACACAAAAATTTGTTCCGCAATTTTGGCATGAAAGAAGATCGGATAGTTTTGATGCCTATGATGGTTGATAATTCCCGTTTCGATAATGCTGAATATAAGCAAAGATCGACAGAGGTCATACGTTTCGTGTATGTGGGACGGTTGATTGAATGCAAGAACTTGGATTTAATGATTCGGGCTTTTGTAGCTCATCATCAAAAATATCATAATAGTGAATTGCATATTGTGGGAAAAGGTGTTTGGAAGAGTCTCTTAAAAAGAAATATGCGTCATGCGATTTTGTATTTTTGATGGACCGAAGTATGGTGATGATCTGTTGGCCGTTTATCGTCAGAACCATGTGTTGGTGTTGCCTTCTACTTATGAACCTTGGGGATTGGTTGTCAACGAGGCCATGTCGGCAGGAATGCCGGTCTTGGTGAGTAACGAAGTGGGAGCGCATTATGATTTGGTAGATGGTAACGATACCGGTTTTGTATTTGATGCATACGAGGAACAATCTCTTATTGATGCCATGGAACAAATATCAAATATGGATACTTATAAGAAATATGCTGATAATGCCTATAATTTTATGCATAATTATTGGAATTATTCGCTTTATCGCAAGTGTTTGGAATACTTTATAAACAAAACGGCATAATGAGGAAAACAATCAAAAGGGGCTTTGCTATGGTTTTCGAGTTTATTACATCATAATAAAAAGAGAGTAAAATACTGTATTACCATGACGTATATAGCGATCAAAAGTACACCGATATGGGGACTTCGCTTGACCGGTTTGCACAGCATATAAAGGTTATACGTGATGCAGGTTTTTCCATACAAGCTAAAATACAGAATCCATATAAAGAGGTAATGATCTGTTTTGATGATGGGTTTCGTGGTATTTATGATACTAAACAGTTCTTTATTGAGAATGGCTTACGGCCAACAGTCTTTCTTGCTATCAGTCTGATAGGAACCCCAGGATATCTTAATAAAGACGAAATCCTTGAACTACAGAAAGCTGGTTTTATATTCCAGTGTCATGCTTGGAACCATAGTGATTT
>VOFB01003487.1_pt1 | contig 15279 bp, 22 predicted proteins | sample 5384141 | NCBI WGS metagenome assembly VOFB01 (sample SAMN12384721, study PRJNA508395) | human gut metagenome | isolation source: healthy gut A | host: Homo sapiens | reverse complement strand
TGTCAATTGTTGTTTTTAAATATTCTCTTTTTATTGACATTTCATTTTGGCTGTACTATAATGTAATCAAAGCCATGATGACCCAAAATTTTTTGAACGAGGGGGCAGCTGGATAATGAACGGCGCGACACTTTCCACCCGCTTTGCGTACCACTATGACCTGACCCTGAGCCTGGCTCTCCCGGGTCCGGAATTTTCCGCTGAGGACCGGCGCACTCTGGAGAACGGGATCAATTCCTCTAATGAAAGATCCATCTACATGAACAACCCTAAACATATCAGTCTGCTGGAAATGGGAAAGAACCACATCAAGATCAGGCTCTCCTCCACCCAGATGCTGACCACCCCGGGCCACGGCCTGCGGGCGCTGACTGCCATCCTGGTCAAAACCCCCTCCTTCGAAGGCCGCGTCACACCAGGAGGCCAGCTCTTCCGCGTACTCCACGCGGAGCGCCCCGATGACCGCGGCGGTGCCCCGGAGGCAGCGGCGATATCAGACGCGGAGCTGGTGAAGGCACTGGTGGACTATCTGCTGGAACGGAAAGACGGGTCGGCCGCCAGCAGAAAGAAAAAAGGCCGCGGTGGAGACGATGAAGCGGCTGGCCATAGACGCCGCCATGATCTGCCCGCCGCCGAAACAGAGGAACAGTAAGGCCTTATGGTGCAAGGAGGTACACTGGTTTGAAAAGACAGGAAGCTATCCGGGTCCTGACTGGCCGCCTCAGATCTTCCCGTGTTAGGCACAGCGCAGGCTTTGACAGCGGTCAGATGCAGATCACCATGGGATTCAACGCGGTGTATGCCCCGGATCACCGCATCGAGTCCTGTATCTGGTTCTACGAGGACACAATGGAGGCAAGGTGCTGCTACTCTTCCCTGGGTGCAGAACTATGCCGGAAAAGCAGACATATCGACGCTCTTCTCCGCCTTCTGAATTTTATCAATGCCCGGGTCTTCCCATCCTGCCGCGGCGGCGGACACATGCTGTACAGCCCGCACATCCTCTACACACCGCGGATCTATCTGACAGCTGACGGCTGCTTTGACATTACGATCACCACCATCATCCCCTATGACTTCTTCGGCCTTGCTCCGCTGGAGACATTGGACTATATCACGATATGCTGCCCGGAACTGCTGGATCGGCTGGCTCTCCCGATCTACTGCGTGCTGCTGGGCAAAGAGACCGCGGATGGTGCCATCTCACACATCGAAAGGGAGTTCCTGAAAACGTAATGTCCTGCAGAAGAGTGTCAGAACAGCATGCTGCGGCTCATATTTGTGACCGACGCCACCGCAGCGGGAAGGCTCTGGTCCATCCGGCAGAATCACCCCGAAAGCGGATCTGACGTGCTCAATGTGTATCACTGTCAGCAGCGCGTCTATGAGGAGATATATGTCAAGGAGCAGGTCTCCCTGGAGGGGGACGAGTGCAGCTTTCCATCTGCGCCAACCGCCGTTCCAGCTGGAGCCGGGCGCTGCGCCCCTATGGATCCGCTTTGCCGGTCAAGGGTCTGAATCATAAAAAGGAGTCTCTGTCATGAAATCTTTTACCTATACCATCGTCGATCCTGTAGGCATCCACGCCCGTCCCGCCGGCCTGCTGGTCAAGACAGCCAAGGCCTTCTCCGGCACCGAGATCTCCGTCACCAAGGGTGACAAGACCGTCAAGAGCACCCAGCTGATGAAGCTGATGGGCCTGGGGGGTCAAGGGAGGCGACACCGTCACCGTCACCGCCGAGGGGCCGGACGAGGACAGCGCCATCTCCGCCATGGAACAGCTTTTTAAGGAGAATCTATAAGCGAGCCCCGTGCCCACGGTCCGTTTGACACGGGCTTTTTGAAAAGAGGAAACGACATGAAGATTTTGCAGGGGCAAGGGGTTTCCAAAGGTGTAGAGCACGGCCCCATCTATTTTGCCGCCGCAGCCAGACGTTCATTCAGCCCGACAAAGCCGACGACCCCGGTTCCAGGGGGAGCGGCTGGACCGGGCCATGGAGCAGACGGCCCAGCAGCTGGGACAGATGGCCGAACTGGCCCGGGCGCAGGCGGGGGACAGTGCCGCCCAGCTGTTTGAGACCCACGCTATGTTTTTAGAGGACGAGGACTATACCGGCGCCATGGAGGAGCTGCTGGCCGAGGGGTACTGCGCCGAGTACGCCGTGGACCAGGCCGGGGAGCAGTTTTCCGCCATGCTGGCGGCCATGGACGACCCCTATATGCAGGCCCGCGCCGGCGACGTCAAGGACGTCACCGGGCGCATTTTGAACAACCTGATGGGCGTGGTGGAGGGGGGCATCGACTCCCAGGTGCCGGTGATCCTGGCCGCCGCCGACCTGGCCCCCTCCGAGACCATCCAGCTGGACAAGAGCAAGATCCTGGCCATCGCCACCCAGGGCGGCTCCGGGAACAGCCACACCGCCATCCTGGCCCGCACTATGGGCATCCCCGCGGTCTGCGGCCTGGGGGCCAGCTTTAATGAGAGCTACCACGGCAAACAGGCCTACATCGTGGGGGAGACCGGCCAGGTGATCTTCGACCCGGACCAGGAGACCCTCCAGAGCCTGAAGGCCCGCCAGGCGCAGCAGGCCCAGCGCCGGGCGCTGATGCGCAGCATGGCGGGCAGAGAGGATGTGACTCTGGATGGCCGGAAGATCAAGCTCTGCTGCAACATCGGCTCTCTGGAGGACGTGGATGCGGTGCTGGCCAATGACGGCCAGGGCATCGGCCTGTTTCGCTCGGAGTTCCTCTATCTGGCCGCCGGCGGCTGCCCCTCCGAGGAGGACCAGTTTCAGGCCTACAAGCGAGTGGCCTTGGCCATGAAGGGCAAGCGGGTCATCGTGCGCACCTTGGACATCGGGGCGGATAAGCAGGCGGGCCGTTTCCATCTGAATAGGAGGAGAACTCAGCCCTGGGCCTGCGGGCCATCCGCATCTGTCTCAACCATCCCGAGATGTTCCGCACCCAGCTGCGGGCGCTGTACCGGGCCAGCGCCTGCGGTAAGATCGCCATCATGTTCCCCATGATCGCCAGCGTGTGGGAGGTGAAGGAGTGCCGCCGGGCCTGCCAGCGGGTGATGGATGAGCTCACCGCCGAAGGGATCCCCTTCAACCCGGACACCGAGATCGGCATCATGATCGAGACTCCCGCCGCCGTGTTCATGGCGCCTGAGCTGGCCCGGCTGGTGGACTTCTTTTCCGTGGGCACCAACGACCTGACTCAGTACACGCTGGCCTGTGACCGACAACGCAGCGACCTGGGCAAGTTTTTCGATCCTCACCACCCCGCAGTGCTCCGGGCTCTGAAAATGGCCGCCGACGCCGCCCACGAGGCGGGCATCTGGATCGGGATCTGTGGGGAGCTGGGGGCCGACCCGGATCTGCTGCCCACCTTCCTGGCCATCGGCATCGACGAGCTCAGCGTCGCCCCCTCCGCCGTGCTCCCCCTGCGCGCCGCCCTGCGCAAGAGCATCGCAAACCGCTGCACCCTCGACCTGCTGATGTCCTGAGCCGAGCCAGGCCCGCTCCCATCCGGACAAAAGGACCGGTCGTGCCCCTGTGACACAGGGGCACGACCGGTCCCACTTTTTTCAGCCGGGAGGCGCGCGGCTCCTCCCGGCTGTCAGGCGCCCTTTCTTTCGGGAGGGCCGCCCCCTATCCGCAGCAGCTTTTTCTTCAATTCCCCGCCGTTGAAGGGGACCAGAGGATAGAGGTAGCACTGCCCTGAGATGGTCCGGTTGGACACCAGCACCAAAAACAGCAACGCCGCACCTCCCACAAAGCCCCACAGGCCCAGAAGTCCGGTAGCCACCAGCAGGATCAGGCGCATGAACTTCAGCGCATAGCCCAGTTCCAGATTGGGCTGGTTATAGTTGGCGATGGCCACCACCGCCATATACAGCATCACTTCGGCGGAAAACCAGCCGGACTGGACCGCGAAGTCCCCCAGGATGATGGCTCCGATCATGGAGAAGGAGGTGGTCAGGATGTTGGGCGTATTGAGGGCGGCCAGCTTCAGCCCGTCGATGGCCAGCTCCAGGATCAGCAGCTGGAGGAGAGGGGGCACCTGCGCCGGCTCCTCCATCAGAATAAACTCCAGCCACCCGGGGACCCGTTCCGGCTCCAGGATCAGCAGGAGCCACACCGGGAGTAAGGAAGGTAGTGAGAAAGGTGGTAAAAAACCGGACCAGCCGCAGGTAGGAGCCGGTGATGGGCGGGAAGTAGTAGTCATTCGCCTCCTCCATCACGTCGAAGAGGGTGGTAGGCAGGATGATGGCGGCGGGGGAATTGTCCACCAGCACCACCACATCCCCTTCCAGGATCTGGGCCGCCGCCGCGTCCGGCCGTTCCGTGAACTTGAACTTGGGGAAGGGATTGTACCACCGCTTCCGGACCAGCAGCTCCGCCAGGCTCTCCTGATTCATGGTCAAAGCGTCCACCCTGGCCTGGGCGATGCGCTCCCGCACCGTGTTGACCAGCTCCGGGTCCGCCCGGCCCTCAAAATAACACACCGCCACGTCGGTCCTGGAGGTCTCCCCACCTCCAGGTGCTCCACGCACAGCCGGGGCGAGCGGATGCGGCGGCGGATCAGCGCCGCGTTGAAGACCATAGTCTCCACAAAGCCGTCCCGGCTCCCCCGAAAGGACTTGTCCTGGTCCGGCTCCGAGGTGGTCCGCTGGGGATAGGTGCGCTGGTCGATCAGCACGCACTGGTCCATTCCATCCACGAACACCGCCCATACTCCAGACAATATCTGCCCCACGATGGTGTCCTCCTCCCCGCTGATGGCCACCTCACAGTAGGGGACACACGACTTTGAGAAAGTATGGGCATCCCGGAGCAGGTCCTCGTCCTGTATCCCATAGAAAAATTCCAGCAGCTTCTCCATGATCTCGTCCTTGGCAAAGCCGTCTACAAAAAACATGCAGGCCTCCCGCCCGCAGATCCGAAACACCCGGTAGACCACATCGAAATTCCGGTCGCACCGCAAAGCCCCTTGGAAATGCCTGATGTTCCAGGTGATGTCCCGCTCCACCGCCATATCCCTCTCCTCCATCCATTTTTTGATTAGTATCCGCGGAACGGGCCGGGATATACCCTCCGCCGCATGCTTGACACGCCCTTTTCCCCATGCTAGGATGAACAAAAGAACTCAAAGGAGGCCCCCCTATGCTCTACGGCTGCTGTGTCAATCTGCTCCCCAAAACACTGGACCGGATCGGTCTGGAATACGCCGGACGCCTGAAGCGGCTGGGCTACGACTACATTGAGCTGCCCCTGAACGAGCTGGCCCAGCTCAGCGAGCAGGAGTTCCGGGATGCCCGGACGGTGCTGGAGGAGCTGGACCTCCCCTGCCGCGCCTGCAACGACTTTATGCCCGCCCGCTTTCAGATCACCGGCCCCGACGTCACCTCCAGAGCGGAGCTGACCGACTACCTCCGGCGGGCCCTGGAGCGGGCGGCTTGGCTGGGTGCTCCCTTCGCGGTCTTCGGCAGTCCCTGGTCCCGCAGCTGTCCCGAGCACTACTCCCGGGAGGCGGCCTTTGGCCAGATCGCCGAATTTCTGTCCCTTGCGGGGGAGGAGGCCGCCCCATATCAGGTGGTCATTTCCATCGAGCACAACAACCGGGGCGAGACCAACATGCTCAACCACTTCTCCGACGGGGTACGGATGGCCCGCACGGTGGACCACCCCAATGTCCGGGTTCTCTGCGACTACTACCACCTGCGGTTCGAGGGGGACTCCCCTCTGTCCTGCTGGACGGAGGGAGAGAGCTGTTGGTCCACACCCACATCTCCCAGCTGGAAGGCCGCCGCTACCCCACTGACCTATCCCTGGAGCCCATGCTGCCTGAATACGCCGGGGTCCTTCGGCAGATTGGATATGCCGGCGGGGTGAGCGTCGAGTCCAAGGTGGATGCCCCGGAGCATTGGGAGGAGCAGGCGGCGCTGGCCCTGGCGAATCTCAGGCAGGTGCTGGGCTGACCGTCCCCCGCCTTCCTTCAATATTTTTCTCTCATGAAACTTTTTCTTCCATCCAGCCGTCTATTAGGATGGGAGAGGAAAGGAGGCACCATGAGCCCTTCCTCGATGCAGCAGCAGGTGGAATCTCAGCTTTTGGCGTCCTACGAATCTCTGTATCGCTTGGCCTATACCTATGTTAAAAATCCGGATGATGCCATGGATGTGGTCCAGGAAAGCGCCTTCAAAGCCATCTCCCGCTCCGCCGACGTGCGTTCGCCCGCTGCCATCCGGGGCTGGCTGTGCCGCATCGTGGTCAATACGGCCATGGACGTGCTCCGCGCCCGGTCCCGTCAGGCTGACGCGGAACACATCCCCGAGACCGGTCAGGAGGATGTCTATCAGGACACGGATCTGATGCAGGCGCTGGACCTGCTGGACGAGCGGGAGCGGACGGTGATAGTCCTGCGTTTTTTTCAGGAGCTGAAGCTCCAGGAGATCGCCCAGGTCACCGGAGAGAACGTAAACACTGTCAAGACCATTTTGTACCGCAGCCTGAAGAAACTGAAGCTTGAGCTCTCTGAAGGAGGCCCTATCCGTGAATCAAGACCGTCTCGATCATCTGAAACAGGAATATGACGCCATCCCCGTCCCCCCGGCTGGAGGAGCGGGTCCGCGCCGCCATCCGGCAGGCCAGGCCGGCCGGGGAGAAGCCGCCCCGGGTCCTCCGGCTGGACCGGTTCCTGCGGCGTACCGGCCTGTCCGCCGCCGCGGCCATGCTGGCCGTCGTGCTGCTGGCCAATTCCGGCCCCGGCATTGCCCACGCTATGGAGCAGGTGCCCGTCCTGGGGGCCATCACCCGTGTGTTCACCTTCCGCACCTATGAGGAAGACCGGGGCAACACCTCCGCCCACATCGACATTCCCTCGGTGGAGGGGGGCGGGGACGCGCTGAGCGCCGCCATCCAGGCGTACACCGACACCATCATCCAACAGTATCAGCATGAAGCCGCCCTTCAGGGGGAGCTGGGCCATTATGACCTGGACCTGACCTACACCGTGGCCACCGACAATGAGACCGTTTTTGCCCTGCGCTTCGACCAGACCCTGGTGATGGCCAGCGGGAATGAGTCGGTCAAGATCTACGCCGTGGACAAGGCTACAGGGGAGCTCCTCACCCTGTCCGATCTCTTCCGCCCGGACAGCGACTGCCTCTCCGTCCTCACCGAAGAGGTCCAGCGCCAGATGGCGGAACAGATGGCCTCCGATGACCAAATCCACTACTGGCTCCATGACGAGGACGTGGGGGACCTGAACTTCACTGCCCTGGACCCGGACACCTCCTTCTACATCGATGGGGAGGGGCGGCTGGTCCTGGTCTTTGACGAGGGTACCGTCGCCCCATGTATATGGGCATAACAGAATTCACGATTCCCGCCCAAGTCGTGAAGGACATCGCCCTGCCCCAGTATCTGCCCTGAGCCGTCCGGCGGTCCGGACCAGAGCACTTTCGGGATCCCCTTTCCTTTTCCCCCGGGACGCGGGAAATCGGGACAGCAGTTCCCTGACAGGAGGGCATCTTTTTATGAGAAGTCACCACCGTACCGCCGCCCTGCTCAATATGGTCCTGAGCTGTGTCATATGCAGTATAGCCGTCAACTGGATCGCCCTCCCCAACGGCTTTGTGGTCACGGGCATCACCGGGCTGGCCATGACTGCGGAGACCTTCACTGGGATCAATTACGCCCTGATCTACTATGGGCTGACCCTGGCCATCCTGCTCTTCACCGCCGTGACCTTGGGGTACAAGGAGGTGTCCAGCATCCTGTTCCTGTCCATCCTCTACCCCCTGGTCCTGTGGGTGCTCAACCATGTGCAGGTGGAGATCATTCTGAAGGAGAAGCTGATCGCGGTCATGTTCTTCGGCGTGGTCTATGGGGCGGGCGCAGGCCTGACCTACCGCATGGGGTACTCCTACGGCGGAACGGACACCCTGAGCAAGATCCTCAAGCAGAAGGTCTTTAAGGCCGCGGAGCTGAAAAACCTGCTGCTCTGCCTGGACGCCGTCATTATGCTGATCATGCTCTCAGCCTTCAGCCTGGACACGGTGGCCTACGCCTTTGTAGGACAGATCATCTACGTCAACAGCATGAACTACGTCATCTTCAACATGGGTCCCCGCCTCTATGAGATCCAGATCGTCTGTGAGGACCCCCGGGCCATCGAGCGTTTTATCATCGAGGAGATCGGCAAGAGCGCCACCATCTCCAAGGTCATCGGGGGCTACTCCCAGGCGGACAAGATCCAGCTGGACTGTGTCTGCAACTCACGGGAGTATGTCCAATTGCGGGAGTTCATCCGGGACAGCGGGATCGACTGCTTCATCAAGGTCTTCCCCCACCCACGTCTTCGGCCGCAGCAAGGATTTCCACCGCCTCAGCGACCAGAATCTGTGACAAAAAGCGGGACACATATGTGTCCCGCTTTTTTCTCCCCATTGCCCAAGAGGCGGTTTTCATTTTCCCTGTTCTGTGGTACAATGCTCCTGCGCCCCTCTGGGGCAGGACTTTGACTTTCCGGAGAGAGACCATGGAACAGGAACTTTTTTTGCCCACCCTGATGCACTGGCAGTACGGTAACAACTGGTGCGGCAGCCTGAAGCGGGCCAGCTTCTGGATCACCCCTAAAGATGAACAGCTCACCGCCCAGCTGTGGACCGGACCGGCCATCCGGGAAAACGCGGAGATCCTGTACACCGCCCAGTTCCCCATCAGCGACGAGGGGCTGGAGCAGCTCCGCACCTGGCTGCTGAGCACGCCGCTGCTGTCAACGCCGCCAACCCGGAGTCCTTCCGCTATGCGTGGTAGCCCCCGGCGCCGCTCTTTTCCATTCCGATGAAACAGGAGGCCGCGGCCCCATGAATCTGAATCAACTCTACTATCTCCAGGCCATCGCCCAGGCCAGGGGCCTCACCCGGGCGCTGACGCCCTCTCTATGTCACTCAGTCCAACCTGAGCCACTCCATGGCCGCACTGGAGGAGGAGCTGGGCATCCCCTTCTCTACAAAAACGGGCGGGATACCCTGCTCACCCGTACGGGCAGGGAGTTCCTCGCCTACGCCGAGCGGGCCATCCAGGAGATCGAGGAGGGGAAGCGGGTGGCCCAGTCCCGGTGCAGCCCCACCCGGGGCCAGGTACGGCTGGGCTTCATCAGCGCTGTCAGCGCCACTCTGATCCCCTGGTGCGTCAGTCACTTACCAGAACCCGGACAACCAGGGTATTACTTTTACCTTTGACGAGAAACCCACCCGGCGCATCGCCGCCGATTTTACCCACCACGCCCTGGACATCGGCTTCGGCACCCGGTTCGACGACAGCTCATTTGAGTTCTGCCCCGTGGTGCCCGAGGAGCTGGTGGCCGTGGTCCCAGCCGGACATCCCTGGCCCAGCAGGAGCAGGTGACGCTGGAGCAGTTGAGCCGGGAGCGGCTGGTGATCTACAACCAGGCCAGCCCCACCCGCAATCTGGTGCTGTCCATGTTTCGTCAGCAGAATCTCCAGCCAGATGTCGCTTTCGAGGTGGCCACCGACCACATGTTAGCCAGCTTTGTCTCCCAGGGACTAGGGGTGGGCATCATGCCCCGCATGTTCGGCCTCCGGCTCTACTCTGTCCGTCCCCTCTACATCGCGGACACTGAGACCCACCGCATGCTCTATATGTTCCGCCCCAAGGACCGCAGGGTCCTGCCCGCGGTCCAGCGGTTCTGGGACTTTGTGCTGGAGGTCTGCGCCCAGTACCAGTCTGACGAATAGATACGGAAGGCCCGTCCTCCCCGCATCCGCGGGGGAGGACGGGCTCTCTTCTGTCCCGCCGGCTCACTTGTCCGGGTGCAGGCCGGACCAGCCTGTCTGGGGCATGGTCCGCAGCCGCTCCAAGTCCTCCGCCTCCAGGGCAAAGTCCAGCGCCAGGTTCTGGCGCATCCGTCCAGCGTCGGCTGACTTGGGCAGGGGAACCACGCCGCAGTCCAGGGCGAAGCGCAGGCAGATCTGGGCCTGGGAGACCCCGTATTTCCCGGCCAGCTCCGCCAGCAGGGGATCATCCGCCAGCCTCTGGCGGCCCAGGGGGCTCCATGCCTCCACCAGGATCTGGCTGGCCCGGCAGAACTCCACCGTCTCCCACTGGACATAGCCGGGATGAAACTCGATCTGGTCCACCATGGGGGCACTGTGCACACCTCCAGCAGGTTCTCCAGGTGGTGAGGCAGGAAGTTGCTCACCCCGATGGCCCGGACCCGGCCGGCCCGGTACAGCTCCTCCATGGCCCGCCAGCTCCCCCGGTCCAGCTCCTTCCACTCCTCGCAGGCGGCATCCGGCCTGGGCCAATGGATGAGGTACAGGTCCAAATAGTCCATCCCCAGCGCCTGGCATGAGGCGTCAAAGGCGGCCAGGGTCCTGTCGTAGCCCAGCTGGTCCTTCCACGCCTTAGTGGTGATGAAGAACTCCGACCGGTCCACCCCCGGAGGCGGCCACCGCTCTGCCCACCGCCTCCTCTGTGTGGTAGGCGGAGGCGGTGTCGATATGCCGGTAGCCAGCCCGGATGGCCTCAGAGAGCACCGCGAAGCCGTCGGTCTCCCCTGCCTTCCAGGTCCCGAAGCCCACCTCGGGCATCTCCACACCATTGCGCAGCATCTTGTTTTTCATATCAATTTCTCCTTTCTTCTCCCGCCAGACGGCGGACCGTCAGTTCCCTGACCTCCTCCGGCTCCAGGACCGGGATAGGCCGTCCCAGCAGCAGGCCCAGATACCGCTGCTTGCAGTACTGCTCCAGGGCCTGGGTCCGGTGCCATGCCTGGACCACGTCCCGTCCCCAGGTCACCGCCCCGTGGTGGGCCAGCAGGGCTGCGCTGTGCCCTCCGCCGCCCGGGCCACCGCCCCCGCCAGCTCCTCTGTCCCCAGGGGCAGCCAGGGCAGGGCGGGGACCGGCCCCAGCAGCAGGGCCCAGTCCGCAGTGATGGGCTCGGTCAGGTCCTCCCCCAGGTTGGCCGAAAACACGGAATATGGAGCGTGGGTGTGGACTACGCCTCCCACCTCAGGCCGGGTACGGTAGAGAGCCAGATGCATCGGGCTCTCGGACGAGGGCCTCCCTGTTCCGGACAGCACCCGCCCCTCCAGATCCACTTCCAGCAGCATGTCCTCCTCCAGGTCTCCCTTATAGACCCCCGAGGGAGTAATGAGCACCCCCCCGCCATCGGAGCACCGGGCAGACAGGTTCCCGTCGTTGGCCGCCACATAGCCCGCCTGGGCTATCTGGCGGGCGGCCTGGCAGATCTTCCGCCGCAGCTCCTGCTTCTCTCGGCTCCAGCTCACGGCGCATCCCCCTTTTCCCGGGAAACCAGCTCCCGCAGGCTCTCCCGAAGGGGGGACGGCAGATGCCTCCCTCCGTGACGATGGCAGAGATCAGGCTGTGGTCGGTGACGTCGAAGGCGGGGTCCCAGCACCTCACCCCCGCTGGCGCCATGGGCTCCTGGTACCAGAGGGAGCGGATCTCTTCCCCGTCCCGCTCCTCGATGGGGATGTCCGCCCCGGTGGGACATTCCAAGTCGATAGTGGAGGTAGGGCCCAGCACATAGAAGGGGACATTGTAGTACCGGGCCAGGACCGCCAGGCCGCTGGTACCGATCTTGTTGGCAGTGTCCCCGTTGGCCGCCACCCGGTCGCAGCCTACGAAGCAGGCCTGGACCCAGCCGTTCTTCATCACCATGGAGGCCATGTTGTCACAGATCAGGGTGACCTCCACCCCGGCCCGGGCCAGCTCCCAGGCGGTGAGCCGGGCCCCCTGGAGCAGGGGCCGGGTCTCGTCGGCAAAGACCCTCAGCTTTTTCCCCCTCTCCTGCCCCAGCAGGATGGGACCCAGGGCGGTGCCGTACCGGGAGGTGGCCAGCGGCCCGGCGTTGCAGTGGGTCAGGATGCCGTCCCCCTCCCCTACCAGGGTCAGACCGTGCTCCGCGATCCGGCGGCACATCTCCCCATCCTCCCGGTGGATGGCCCGGCACTCCCGCTCCAGCACCTGGACGATCTGCTCCGGCGGCCCTGCCGTCCGGTCCGCCCGGGCCAGCATCCGCTCCAGCGCCCAGCGCAGGTTCACCGCCGTGGGCCGGGTGGCCGCCAGGCCGGCAGCCCACTCCCGCAGCCGGGTGCGGAACGCCGCCTCCACCGGCGCCCGGTCCGCCAGTCTTCGGGCCAGCACATACAGGGCATACGCCGCAAAGACGCCGATGGCTGGGGCGCCCCGCACCCGCAGGGTGCGGATAGCCTCCGCCAGCTCTTCCGGCTCTTCCAGTTCCAGCCAGACCTCCCGGTTGGGAAGCTGGCTCTGGTCCAGCAGCCTCACCCGGCGGCCGTCCTCCGTCAGCCCAAGATATTGGTTTTTCTCCTTCCAGCGGGTCTCCTCCATCAGACCGCCTCCTCTCTGTTTTGATTATGCCTAGATTTTCTTTTCCTGTCAACCTGGAGGGGCCTGAGATTTTCGTTGTCATTTTCTTCAAATTGCGCTATAATATAAAGAAACAGGAGGTACGGATGAACAGCCTCGCCCGTACCTGAAGCCACACTATAAGGAGGCGTGTCTCATGAGCAACTATGTCGTGTCCATCAGCCGCGAGTTTGGCAGCGGCGGCCGCCTGATCGGCAAGAAGCTGGCCGCAAGCCTGGGCATCCCCTGTTATGACCGCACACTGATCCAAAAGACTGCGGAGAAGAGCGGCCTTTCCCCCGGACTTTATCGCCCGGGCGGAGGAGCGGGCCCGCAGCCGCTTCCACCTGAACATCGCCCCCATCGGCATCGGCGTCCCCACCTTCACCCACCAGGGCATCCCGGTCAGCCATCAGGCATTTTTTGCCCAGGCCGACGTGATCCGGGAGCTGGCGGCGGAGGGGCCCTGCGTCATCGTGGGCCGGTGCAGCGACTACATTCTGGGGGAAGACCCCGCTTGCATCAAAGTCTTTATCCATGCCGACATGGCCAGCCGGATCGACCGCTGTGTGGCGGAGTATCACATCCCCTCCGACAACATGGAGAGCCGGATCATCCAGATGGACCGAGGCCGCGCCAACTACTATAACTATTACACCGGCCACACCTGGGGGGAGATGCGCCGGTATGACCTGACCCTCAACTCCTCCATCACCGGCATCAATGGCGCCGTGGAGATGATCGCTCAGCTGGTGCGCCTGCGCTCTGCTCAGTTGGACCAGGCCCTACCCAGGCGCCCTGAGGCGCCCTGAAAGGAGTTCCCATGTGTGACGCAGTCCTCTCTCCCCGCATCCTGATCTCAGGTGCGGATGGAAAGATGTCCAACTATGTCCGTGCCGTCCGCGCCGCGGGCGGCACGCCTGTTTCTGGTTACTGCCCCCACCGGACCTGTCCTGCGCCGGGCTGCTGCTGTGCGGCGGCGGCGACCTGGACCCCGTCCTGTACGGACAGCCCGACCAGGGCTCCCAGCCCCCGGACCCCGCCCGGGACCAGGCAGAGCTGGAGCTGTTCCGCGCCTTTTATCAGGCGGGCCGCCCTATCCTGGGGGTCTGCCGAGGCATGCAGATCATTAATGTGGCTCTGGGGGGCACCCTGCTTCAGGACCTGGGGGACGTCCGGCGTCCCTCCCATACCCACCCCCCAGGCGGACCAGGTCCACCCGGTCCGCGCCCAGCCGGGCAGCCTGCTCCACACCCTCTACGGCCCCCGCTTCTCCGTCAACAGCTCTCACCACCAGGCAGTGGACTGCCCCGCCCCAGGGCTGGTCCTTACCCTCCGGGCGGTGGACGGCGTTCCCGAGGCCATAGAGCACCCCTCCCTCCCCATTCTGGGGGTCCAGTTCCACCCGGGCGGATGAGCGGCCCCCTTCTCCGCCCCGACACGGTGGACGGCGCTCCCATCTTCCGCTGGTTCCTGGCCCTCTGCGGCCGGACCGGCCCCGTCTCTTCTTCTACTCAGGAGGTCTCCCAGTTATGAACCATGCTCCCCTGCGCATCCTGACCGGAGCGGCGGCCCTGGTCCTCTCCGTCTCCCTGCTCACCAGCGCTGCCGTCCCTGTTCGGTCTCTCCCCGCCGCCTCCGGGGAGGAGACAGTCCTCGCCCGCCCCTCCCTTCAGGACCCGGACACCCTCGCCCGGGCGGTGGCCTGTCAGTCCCTCTCCTACTACCGCCCGGAGCTGCTGGACCGCTATCTGGCCTACGGCGCCCTTTGGCCGGAGCTCTCCCCGGAGGACGTGGTCACCCGGGTGAACATCGGCCTGGACGGGACCTTTTACGGCGATGTATCCCAGGCGGAGGAGCCGGAGAGCCTCTCCGTCCTAGTCAACAAATACCACCCGCTGCCGGACGGCTATGTCCCCCGGCTGCACAGCCTGCCCGCCCGGTACGCCCCCTCCGGGGGCTCCCTGGCCCCTGCCGCAGCCGCGGCCTTCATGCGGATGGCCGACGCGGCCCGGGAGGACGGCATCACCCTTTACAGCGTCTCCGCCTACCGCTCCTACTCCTATCAGGACTCCCTGTACCGCCGGTACACCGCTCAGGACGGCGTGGAGGCCGACACCTACTCCGCCCGGCCGGGCTTCTCTGAGCACCAGACCGGCCTGGCCCTGGACATCAATACCGCCAGCCGCAGTGCCCATTTCGAGACCACCGCGACCTACCGCTGGCTCATAGAGAACTGCTGGCGCTACGGCTTCATCCTCCGCTATCCGGAAGGCAGGGAGGACATTACCGGCTTCTGCTTTGAACCCTGGCACTACCGCTTTGTGGGGCGTACGCTGGCTCTCCAGGTCCGGGAGAGCGGCCTGACCTACGATGAGTTCCTGGCCCGCAGGGCAGTGGACAGGCCCCATACAGCGCTCTGCGCCGGGGACATGCCTCTGGAGGCCGTCCCCATCCTTCTGGACGGCATCTGCTGGCTGCCCGCCCAGGCGGTGGCCGCCGCCTTCGGCCGTACCGCCGCCATCTCCAGGGGACCAGCTGGTCCTCCCCGCCGAGGAGGGCTCCGTGGTCCTTACCGCCGGCTCTCTCACCGGGGAGCGGGACGACCGCCCCTTCGCGCTCAGCAGCCTGCCCTTCCAGTGGGAGGGGGTTCTACCTCTCCCTGGAGGACCTGTGCGCTCTGCTGGAACTGACGGCCCGGCGAGAGGAGGGTTGATCTCTCTCATTCCCCGCTCCGCCCCATCTGCTCTCCTGCCGGAGGCTGCCGCCCATCCAGCCACTCCCCTGCTGACCCTGCCCGGCGCCTCTCACGGCGCCGGGTCCTCTTATATAGTATGATGTGGTTGCAGAT